>RCUS01001572.1_pt1 | contig 11544 bp, 10 predicted proteins | sample 2166221 | NCBI WGS metagenome assembly RCUS01 (sample SAMN09932758, study PRJNA488358) | compost metagenome | isolation source: compost soil in cyclohexanecarboxylic | place: Germany: Experimental Botanical Garden | reverse complement strand
GAGATGCTGGAAAGCGGCTTCACCCGCGTCGGCGAATTCCACTACCTGCACCACGATGCCGATGGCCGCCCCTACGCCAATCGCGCCGAGATGAGCGTGCAGATTGCTGCTGCGGCCGGGCAGACCGGCATCGGCCTGACCCTGCTGCCGGTGTTCTATGCCCACGCCGATTTCGGTGGCGCGCCGCCGAACCCGGCACAGCGCCGCCTCATCCATGACGTAGACGGGTTCGCACAGCTGCTCGATGATGCCCGTACCGCGCTGGCCACGCTGCCCGATGCGGTGCTTGGCATCGCCCCGCACAGCCTGCGCGCGGTGACCGGCGACGAGCTGAGCGCGCTGCTGCCGCTGACCGACGGCCCGGTTCATATCCATATCGCCGAGCAGGTGCGCGAGGTCGAAGCCTGCCTGGCATGGAGCGGCATGCGCCCGGTGCAGTGGCTGTACGAACATGCCCCGGTCGATGCGCGTTGGTGCCTGGTGCACGCCACCCACATCACCGACGACGAGCGTGCGCAGATGGTCGCCAGCAAGGCCGTGGCCGGCCTGTGTCCGATTACCGAAGCCAACCTGGGTGACGGCCTGTTCCCGATGCAGGCCTTCGCGCGCGAGGGCGGGCGCTTTGGCGTCGGCTCCGATTCCAACGTGCTGATCGATGCCGCAGAAGAGCTGCGCCTGCTGGAATACGGCCAGCGCCTGACCCTGCGGGGTCGCAACGTGTTGGCCCCGGATGCCGGTCGCAGCACCGGGCGCTTCCTGTTTGAAGGGGCGCTGCAGGGCGGTGCGCAGGCGCTGGGCGTGGCTGCCGGCCTGCAGGTGGGTGCCAGTGCAGACATGGTTGAACTGGATGCCGCGCATCCCGCGCTGCAGGCGCGACACGGTGACGCATGGCTTGACAGCTGGGTGTTCGCCGCACGTAATGGCGCGCTGCGATCGGTCTGGCGCCATGGCCGCCAGTGCGTGGCCGAGGGCCGCCACCTGCAGCGCGAGGCCATCACCACCGCCTTCGCCGCTGCCCTGCGTGGCGTGCTGGGCTGATCGCCTCCCACCATCGAGACCCCACTACGTGAAGGCCAGCAAGTCCGCCACGCTCAACCAGCGCATCCGCAGCGACCTGGAAAGCCGCATCCTCAGCGGGGAGTGGGCGCCGGGCTTCCGTATTCCGTACGAGCACGAGCTGATGGAGCAGTACGGCTGCTCGCGGATGACGGTGAACAAGGTGCTGACCGCGCTGGCCGAGAGCGGCATGATCGAGCGCCGCCGCCGAGCGGGTTCTTTCGTGGCCCGGCAGCCACCGCACCTGGAGCAGGTGGCGCTGGAGATCCCGGACATCGCGATGGAGGTCGGCTCGCGCGGGCATCAGTACGGCTACCGCCTGCTGCAGCGCGAACTGCGCCTGGCCGAGGCAGCCAATGCTGGTGAGGTGGAACTGGCCGGCAGTGAGCAGTTGCTGGCGATGCGCTGCCTGCACCTGGCCGATGGCCGGCCGCTGGCGCTGGAGCATCGCCTGATCAGCCCGGTCGGCGTGCCCGAGGTGCTGGACGTGGACTTCAGTACCACTGCGCCGGGCAGCTGGCTGCTGCAGAACGTGTCGTGGACGCGCGCCCAGCACCGTATCAGCGCCTGGGGCGCCGACGCCCCCACCGCCAAGCTGCTGGACGTGAAGCCCGGTACCGCCTGCCTGGTGATCGAGCGCCTGACCTGGCGCGGCGAACAGCCGATCACCCGCGTGCGTCAGATGTTCCTGGGGGATGCGTGGGATCTGGTTGCCCGCTTCGCGCCCGGAGCGGGATAGGGTCGTATCCACGCACGGCGTGGATCTACTGAATCCCGGTTTGGATTACGCGGTGCGCGAGAACCCCGGGTAGATCCACGCCATGCGTGGATGCTGCCTGATCAATACGTCGCGCACTGCCGCCAGCGCACCGGCTCATCCACGCCGGGGCGGGCGTTGAGCTGCACGCGCACATTTCGCAGGGCGGGGTAGCGCAGCACTTCCTGGCACACGCGAGGCCACACTGTTTCCAGTTCGCCGGTGCGGTTGATCGCCAGCGTCTGCCGGGTCAGCCAGACGCCGCTGGCGATGCCGGATTGCCCGGCCAGCGCGCGGGCCAGTTCAGCCTGGTAGCGGTCCAGCGTGGCAGCGTCGGGGTTGGGATTGCTACGCGCGTCGTCGGTGTTCTGCGGCACGGTTGCGGGTGCGGCAGCCGCCTGGGCAGGTGCATCCGCAACCTTGTCCGGCGCGGTGGGCGTCGGCAAAGGCTGTGCGGCCGGGGGCGCGACAGGCGCGACGGCGGGTGCCGGAGTCGGATCCGCTTGTTCGCTACGCAGGCCCTGCAGGCCAAGCCCGACCAGCAGGCCCAGCGTCACTGAAGCCAGCGCAGCGATGGCTATGCGGCGCAACGCTTCATGACGGGCGATCGCGCGCACGCGGGTGTCAACATCGGTCGGCAGGTAGGGCTGCAGCAGCGGCCACAGACGCGGACCATCGATCACTTCCACCGCCTGCTTCTCTGCGGCGGTCAGACCATCGCGCTCAACCCGGCCTTCGGTGATCAGCATGCCGCCCTTGGCGCCCGCCAGTCGCGCGGCAGCGCCCAGTTCGTTCACCGCAGCGGTGCCGATGCGATAGGCCAGGCCGTGCTTGCACGACACCCGCCAGGTGTTCGGGCCGTCGCTGAGCAGGAAATCGCTGCTCGGCTCACGGCTTTCCTCGCTCGGGTCCTGCAGTTCACGCAGGCCGCGCTGCTCGCGCAGCATGCGCTTGATCAGGGTGGAGAACTCGCGCCAGTGCATGCCAGCCAGGGCCTGCAGGCCCAGTTGCATTTCGGTACGTCGGCGCTTGAACCACCAGAGGTAGACGGTGGCCAGGGTGCAGGTAAGCAGGGCCGACAGCAGGGCCAGAATCCAGGGAAGCATGCAGGGCGACGACGGAAGGGGCGAAAACGGAAGCCCACAGTGTAAAGGGCCGACCGGTCGATTGCGTCAGGGTGTCCCCGACAGCAAGCGTGATGCAGCCCGCAGATCTGCACGCGCCAGACACGAAAAACCCGCCAATCCTGAAGCCGTGAGGGGAGGGAACAAACGGCAGCCGAAGCGATTGGCGGGTTCTACGCGATTGTCAACGAAAATTTATTGCGTTGCAACAAAGGCGGTTCAGGGCGTGCTGCCTGGCGATTGGTGGCTGCCCGGCGAGGGGGCATCGACGTCGGTGGAGGCGCGGTGTTCCAGCTTGGCCAGGCGCGCGGTCAGCGCGTCGATACGTGCTTCCAGCGCGGTCACTTCATCGGCGGTCGGCACGTGCAGACGCTTGAGCACACCCTGTACCTGGTCATCAAACGCCTTGTTGACCTTGCCCCACGTCCCGGAGGCCTTTTCCCGGGCTTCGTCCAGCGAGTGCTCGACGTTGTCGCGCCAGCCCGGTTCCTGCTCGCCGCTACGCTCACGGCGCCGGGCTTCCCAGGCTTCGCCTTCCTTCACCAGGCCATCGAAGAAGCGGCCTCCTTCTGCCTGCGCGCGCCCAAGGGCGCCAAGTCCGGCCAGCCAGACCTGCTGTGCCGAATCGCTCAGTTTGCGCGAAAAGCGTTCTGCCTGGTCGCCGAAGCCGGCATCGTCGTCGCGGCGGTCGTCATTCTCGTAACGGTTCATCGCACTTCCCGGGGGAGTTGGGCCTACCCCCGAGAGTAGCGCGCGCCGACGTTGCTGGGCCGTGATGGCCGCAGCGCAGGTTCAGCCCAGCTTTTCCTTCAACACACGCTGGATCTCGCTTTCCACCATGCCCTTCATCGCCGACAGCAGGAAGCCCAGCTTGGCCGTTACCCGCACCGCGCCCGGCTGCAGTTCGATCGCACCGTCCACGCCGCTGCCGGAGAAGTTCAGCACGTCGGCGGCCCACGACGACTTCAGGCCGAAGCGTTCGCCCAGCTTGGCGGCAACCTGTTCGATCGCTTCACGTGCCTGGGTGTCGGGCAGGGTATGGGCGTGGCGGACATCGATGGTGGACATGCAGGCTCCTGGCGCAGGGCGGGGATCAGTGAGAGGGCGAGCATTGTGCGCATCGACAGCGCCCACGCCAAGCGCTCATCGCAGGTTCTTCTTCGTGGGCGGCCAACCTGCTAGTCTGCGCCGCGTGCAGAACCTGCTAGTTCACTTCAGTCAACAACAACAGCCCGACCAGCCGCTGCGGCCCGGGGTGCAGCGCATCGTGCGCCAGGCAAATGGCAGCGTCCGCCTCGGTGATGCCGGCAACGGCGCACTGCTGCTCGCGCAGTTCTGCATGGACGATCGCGGCCTCTGGCTGCAGGTCGGCAACGGTATCCGCGGCATCCATGTGAACGGCCGTCCGGTACGGCGCATGGCCCTGCTGCGGGCCGGCGACGCCGTGTACGTAGACGGCGTGGAAATGGTCCTGCAGGGCGAGGTCGACACCCTGCTGCAGGCACCGGCGCCGGCCGCCAGCGTTGAAGGCAGCGGTGACGAGCAGCGCCTGCTGCGCGGTGTCGGTGGCCTGCATCACGGCCGCAGCTACCCCCTGTCGCGCACGCGGGTGATCGGCCGTGGCAGCGATGTCGACATCGAGATCGATGAGCCTGCCTTTGCCGAACAGCACGCGCGGGTGGAAGTACACGGCGAGCGGGTATTGCTGCGTGACCTGGGCAGTGCCGATGGCACCCGGGTCAACGGCGTAGCCGTGCGCCACTGCTGGCTGCAGGCTGGCGACCAGGTGGTGTTCGATGGCCAGCACCGGTTCGTGCTGGAAGTGCCGCACGACCCGCGCCGCCGCCCGCCGCTGGCCGATGACGAAGGCAGCGACGAAGCCGAACAGGCGCCCGTGGTGCCGGTCGCTCCGCGTCGGGTGCGCCGCTGGCCGTGGCTGCTGGGCAGTGCGTTGCTGCTGGCGGCGGTGCTCAGCCTGCTGCTCTGGTTCGGCGCGCGCTGAACCGCATCCGCCGGGCATGGCCCGGCGCTACCGGCCTTGGCTCTGGTAGATGCCAACCTTGGTTGGCACGTTCCCTCCGCACCCATGACGCCTGCCGGCGTACGCCAACCAAGGTTGGCGGCTACCAAGACCATGCACGGCCCCGCACCGCGCGCGGCAATGGATACGGATGCAACCAAATTTCCCTTGCGCCACTAGGCCGCAAGGCTGGTGCAGTGCGGCATACTAGGGGTCTTGCCCCACAGGTGTGCCATGACGCGCGCGTTCAACTTCAGTGCCGGCCCTGCAACGTTGCCGGAATCGGTCCTGCGCCAGGCGCAGGCGGAAATGCTGGACTGGCACGGTAGCGGTGCCTCCATCGTGGAAATGAGCCATCGCGGACCGGAATTCATGTCCGTGGCCGCCGAGGCCGAGGCCGACCTGCGTCGCCTGCTCGATATCCCCGAAGACTATGCGGTGCTGTTCCTGCCCGGTGGCGCCACCACCCAGCAGGCCTTGATTCCGCTCAACTTCGCCAGCCCCGGCCAGCGTGCCGACTACGTGGTCACCGGCCACTGGGGCAAGACCGCAGTCAAGCAGGCCAGCCCGTACGTGGACGTCAACGTCGCCGCCAGCAGCGAGGCCGAAGGCTATCGCCAGCTGCCCGAGCGCGCCGGCTGGCAGCTTTCGCCCGATGCTGCCTACGTGCACATCACCGCCAACGAGACCATCCACGGCGTCGAGTTCCGTGATGTGCCCGAGACCGGCAACGTGCCGCTGGTGGCCGATTTCAGCTCGTCCATCGCCAGCGAGCCGCTGGATGTACGCCGCTACGGCGTCATCTATGCCGGTGCGCAGAAGAACCTAGGTCCGGTCGGTATCGCGGTGATGATCATCCGTCGCGACCTGCTGGAGCGCAGTGGCCAGCCGCGCGCGGACATCTTCGATTACCGCTCGCACGTCGCCCGCGATTCCATGCTCAACACGCCGCCCACCTGGAACTGGTATCTGGCTGGCCTGGTGTTCAAGTGGATGCTCGCCGAAGGGGGCGTGGTCGAGTTCGCCAAGCGCAACGCCGCCAAGGCCGCGCTGGTGTACGGCGCGATCGATGCCTCCGGCGGCTTCTATCGCAACGAGGTCGCCCATTCGGCGCGCTCGCGGATGAACATCCCGTTCTTCCTGCCCAACACCGATCTCGATGCCCGTTTCGTCGCCGATGCCAAAGCCGCCGGCCTGCTGGCGCTGAAGGGCCACAAGGTGGTCGGTGGCATCCGTGCGTCGCTCTACAACGCCATGCCGCTGGCCGGGGCCGAGGCGCTGGTCGCCTTCATGGCCGATTTCCAGCAGCGTCACGGCTGAGCAATGAACGGCGCGCATCGTCGGGTGCGCGCCCCGCAACAAGGAATTCCGATGGCAAGCAAACCCAGCAAGAAGGCGTCGAAGAAGGCCGAACCGGCCAAGGACAGCGCCACGTCCAAGCCCAAGGGCAAGTCGAAGGCAACCGCGGTGCCGACCTTGGCGCCACTGGCGCTGGCCGATGTGCGTTCGAAGATCGACCAGATCGACCGTGACATCCAGAGCCTGATCGCCGAGCGCGCACAGTTCGCCCACCAGGTCGGCAAGGCCAAGGGCAAGCTCGCCGCCGCCGTTGATTACTACCGCCCCGAGCGCGAAGCGCAGGTGCTGCGCATGGTGGTGGACCGCAACGAAGGCCCGCTCAGCGATGAGCTGCTGGTGCACGTCTACCGCGAAATCATGTCGGCCTGCCTGGCCCAGCAGGAGCCGTTGAAGATCGGTTACCTCGGCCCGGAAGGTACCTTCAGCCAGCAGGCCGTGCTCAAGCACTTCGGCCGCTCGGCGCTGGGCCTGCCGATGGCCAGCATCGAAGAAGTGTTCCAGGAAGTGGAAGCCGGCAACGCCGATTTCGGTGTGGTGCCGGTGGAAAACTCGGGGCAGGGCACCATCCAGATCACCCTGGACATGTTCCTTACCTCCAACCTGAAAATCTGCGGCGAAGTGGAACTGCGCGTGCAGCAGTACCTGATGTCGCGCAGTGGCCGCATCGAAGACATCGAGCGCGTGTACGGCCATCCGCAGTCGTTCATGCAGACCTCGGCATGGATGCGCGCCAACCTGCCCAAGGCCGAGAAGATCCCGGTGGCCAGCAACGCCGAAGGCGCGCGCCGTGCGCGCAATGCCGACGATGCCGCGGCCATTGGCGGCGAAAGCGCCGGCCATGTGTACGGCCTGAAGAAGGTCGTCACCAAGCCGATCCAGAACGATGCCGACAACACCACCCGTTTCCTGGTGGTGGGCCGCAACATCTTCCCGACCTCCGGCCACGACCGCACCTCGGTGCTGGTGTTCATCCACGACAAGCCCGGCGCGCTGTTCGACGTGCTCAGCCCGTTCGCGCGCCATGGCATCAGCATGAACCGCATCGAATCGCGGCCCTCGCATCACGGCAAGTGGGAGTACGGCTTCTTCATCGACCTGGCCGGCCACATCGACGACGCGCCGATGCAGGCCGCACTGGCCGAACTGGAAGCGCACTCGGCGCAGATCAAGGTGCTTGGCTCCTATCCGGTGGCCGTGCCCTGATCCCTGCTGCGGCGGCTGCGGCCGCCGCCCCTGATGCATCGCCGGCGACCCGGCGTTTACGGAACCATTCAACGATGAGCAACGCGCAGCACTGGATCGCCCGCAAGGGCCAGCCCCTGCAGGGCAGCCTGACCATTCCCGGCGACAAGTCGGTCTCGCACCGCTCGGTGATGTTCGCCGCGCTGGCCGATGGCACCTCGCATATCGAAGGCTTCCTGGAAGGCGAAGACACCCGCGCCACCGCGCGCATCTTCAGTCAGTTGGGCGTGCGCATCGAAACCCCCAGTGCGTCGCAGCGCATCGTGCATGGCGTCGGCATTGACGGCCTGCAGGCGCCCAGCGCGCCGCTGGACTGCGGCAATGCCGGCACCGGCATGCGTCTGCTCGCCGGCCTGCTGGCCGGTCAGGCATTCGACAGCACGCTGGTTGGCGACGAATCGCTGTCCGGCCGTCCGATGCGCCGCGTCACCGGTCCGCTGTCGCAGATGGGCGCGAAGATCGACACCGAGGCAGACGGCACGCCACCGCTGCACGTGCATGGCGGGCAGACGCTGCACGGCATCGACTTTGCCTCGCCCGTGGCCAGCGCGCAGATCAAGTCCGCCGTGCTGCTGGCGGGCCTGTACGCGCATGGCGAGACCAGCGTGACCGAGTCGCACCCGACCCGTGACTACACCGAGCGCATGTTGTCCGCGTTCGGCGTGGACATCGCGTTCTCGCCGGGCAAGGCCCGCCTGCGCGGTGGCCAGCGCCTGCGCGCGACCGACATCGTGGTGCCGGCCGACTTCTCCTCGGCTGCGTTCTTCCTGGTCGCGGCCAGCATCATTCCCGGCTCCGAGCTGCGCCTGAAGCAGGTCGGCCTCAATCCGCGCCGTACCGGCCTGCTGCACGCGCTGCGCCTGATGGGCGCGGACATCACCGAAGAGAACCCGGCAGAGCAGGGTGGCGAGCCGGTGGCCGATCTGGTGGTGCGCTACGCGCCGCTGAAGGGCGCGCGCATTCCGGAGGAACTGGTGCCGGACATGATCGACGAATTCCCGGCCCTGTTCGTGGCCGCTGCCGCCGCTGAAGGGCAGACTGTGGTGACCGGCGCCGCCGAACTGCGGGTGAAGGAATCCGATCGTCTGGCGGCGATGGCGACCGGCCTGCGCGCGCTGGGCATGCAGGTGGACGAGACCGAAGATGGCGCCACCCTGCACGGCGGCGTATCGCTGGGCAGTGGCACCATTGAAAGCCACGGCGATCATCGGATTGCGATGGCCTTCGCCATTGCCGGCCAGATCAGCCATGGCGAAGTACGCGTCAACGACATCGCCAACGTCGCCACGTCCTTCCCGGACTTCGACGGCCTGGCCCGCAGCGCGGGCTTCAACCTGGCCTGATCGGCACCGCATCCGCCGGGCGTGGCCTGGCGGATCACATGGCCGGGTAGGTGCCAACCTTGGTTGGCACGCTTCTGCGCATAAAAAACGGAGGCCGAAGCCTCCGTTTTCATTTCAGGCGCCACCGACGATCAACGCTCGGTGCGGAAATCCACCGGTACGCGCACAACGCTGGCCACGGCACGGCCCTGATGCACGGCCGGCTCGAACTTCCAGCCCTGCACGGTGTTCAACACGGCACGGTCCAGGTCGCGGCTGCGTTCACCGCTGCGCGACACGATCGCCGCATTGGTCACGTTGCCGCGGGTATCCACGTTCAGGCTCGCGACCACGCTGCCCTGCACGCCACTACGCAGGGCAGCGGCCGGATAGCTGGGCTTGCTGTTGCTGGCCAGCGGACGCGCCTCACGGTTGCGTACGGCCGGGGCCGCCTTGCGCTCGCTCTGCGCGGGCGCGGCGTGGCGCGTCGCGGGGGCAGGCGTGGTGGCAACCGGCGTTTCGGTGGCCGGCAGCATGCGCTCGCTTACCGGCGCTGGCGCAACCTCGTCATGGTTGGCGAAGCGCAGCCAGACCAGCGCGGCGGCGAACATCGCCACGATCAGGGCCAGCCACAGCCAAGGAGAGGCCGAGCGGGGCGCAAGCGCGCCATCCTGCTGCAGCTGCGGGGAATGAAGGTTTTCGTGGGTGGTGGCAGTCATCGCAAACTCCTCGCGTCAGTAACGACGCCCAGAGTTTTGCCCGAGGCGGCGTCGCAGCGTGTCAGCATTGCGTCAACGCAACCTGCAAGGTTCAGCTTTTCTGCGGGGAAGCGTTCAGTTACTGCGGCTTGAAATCGAACGGCACTTCAATGCTGCCGGGCACCGGCTGGCCATTGCTCACTGCCGGGCTGAAGCGCCAGCGACGCACCGCGTCCGTTGCCGCACGGTCCAGTTCGCGCGAACCGCTGCGCTGGATCACCGTCACGTTGTTCGGGTATCCGGTGGCGTCCACCTCCACGCGCACCACCACGCTGCCCGCTTCACCGCGTCGCAGGGCGGCGGCCGGGTAGGCCGGCGGCGGCGACTGGCCGGCAATCGGCATCGGCTGCGCATTGGCGGTTGCCGGTGCCGCAGTACCCGGCGCGGCCGGAGCGGGTTCAACCGTGGCCGGTGGCGGGGGCGGGGCGGTTTCCACCAGCTTCGGCGCATCTTCTTCGTCCGGCACCGGGGCCGGCTTGGCGTCGGGCATGTCGCTGGAACCCGCCGCTGCGGCCAGCGGCTCTGGCAGCGGTTCCACCTGGGCGGTTTCCTGCGGCGTCTGCGCGGCCGGATCGGCGCGGAAGAATTCCTTGTCGCGACCGGTCAGCCAGACCAGCACGAACAGCAGGATGCCCACGCCGAAGGCGATGCCGGCGATCTTCAGGGCGTTGCGCGGGATATGCACGGTGAACGACTTGGCAGGCGACGGACGGGGAGCAGACATGGACCAGACCAGTACGGAATGCCTTGATTCTGCCACGGCCGGAATGAACCGGGCGGCAGAATTCCGTATAACAGGCGATAATCCCGTTCCTGTTACCCACCACGACGCCCGCCATGCTTGATCCAGCCCTGCTCCGCCACCAGCCCGCCGACCTCGCCGAACGCCTGCGCACCAGCCGCGGCTTCGAGCTCGACGTGTCTGCCCTGGAGTCACTGGAGGCCGATCGCAAGCGCATCCAGGTGCGGACCCAGGAACTGCAGAGCCTGCGCAACAGCCGCTCCAAGGCTATCGGCCAGGCCAAGTCCAAGGGCGAGGACGTTTCGGCCATCATGGCCGAGGTGGCCGCCTTCGCCGATGAACTGAAGGCCTCGGAAGTGGCCCTGGACGAGCTGCGCGAGAAGATCGACACGATCTCGATGGGCATCCCGAACATTCCCGCCGATGACGTGCCGGCCGGCGCCGACGAGAGCGAGAACGTCGAGCAGTCGCGCTGGGGCACCCCGCGCCAGTTCGATTTCAAGGTGCTCGACCACGTCGAACTGGGCGCCCGCAACAAGTGGCTGGACGGCGAGACCGCGGCCAAGCTGTCCGGCTCGCGCTTCACCGTGCTGCGTGGCCCGATCGCGCGCCTGCACCGTGCCCTGGCCCAGTTCATGCTCGACCTGCACAGCGGCGAGCACGAGTACCAGGAAACCAACGTGCCGGTGATCGTCAACGCCGACAGCCTGTACGGCACCGGCCAGCTGCCCAAGTTCGAAGAAGACATGTTCATCACCCAGCTGGGTGAGCAGAAGCGTTACCTGATCTCGACCTCGGAAATCTCGCTGACCAACATCGCCCGCGACGAGATCCTCGACGCCGAGCGCCTGCCGCTGCGCATGACCGCCCACTCGCTGTGCTTCCGTTCCGAAGCCGGCAGCGGTGGTCGTGACGTGCGTGGCATGATCCGCCAGCACCAGTTCGAGAAGGTCGAGCTGGTCTCGATCTGCCGCCCGGAAGACAGCGACGCCGAGCACCAGCGCATGACCCGCTGCGCCGAAGTGGTGCTGGAAAAGCTGGGCCTGCCGTACCGCAAGGTGCTGCTGTGCACCGGCGACATGGGCTTCTCGGCCATCAAGACCTACGACCTGGAAGTCTGGCTGCCGTCGCAGGAGACCTACCGCGAGATTTCCTCGTGCTCGA
>RCUS01001570.1_pt1 | contig 11549 bp, 14 predicted proteins | sample 2166221 | NCBI WGS metagenome assembly RCUS01 (sample SAMN09932758, study PRJNA488358) | compost metagenome | isolation source: compost soil in cyclohexanecarboxylic | place: Germany: Experimental Botanical Garden | reverse complement strand
CTTGCCATTCGCACTATAATGTCGGCACCGCGTGCGGCAGCATTGGCGGCGATAGACGGTAACAATTTCGTGTAGGGGCCGGTACAATAGCGTCTGGACCTACGCAGGGTTTCACTTTTGCCAGCAGTTGCCAGCAACTAACCATTTTTTTGACCAGACTACAAACACTATGAGTTCGATGAATGAAGAGCGCGTATTAAGCGTGCACCACTGGACGGATACCCTGTTCTCCTTTACCACCACGCGCGACCCGTCGCTGCGTTTCTCGAATGGCCACTTCACCATGATCGGCCTGCGCGTCGATGGCAAGCCTTTGCTGCGTGCCTACAGTATCGCCAGCGCCAATTACGAAGACCATCTGGAATTTTTCAGCATCAAGGTGCCGGGCGGCCCATTGACGTCGCGTTTGCAGCACTTGCAAGTGGGCGACACCGTCATCGTCGGCCGCAAGCCGACGGGCACCCTGGTGTCCGACTACCTGCTGCCAGGCAAGCGCCTGTACATGCTGTCGACGGGCACGGGCCTGGCGCCTTTCCTCAGCATCGTGCGCGATCCGGACATCTACGAGCGTTTCGACCAGCTGATCCTCGTGCACGGCGTGCGCCAGGTCGATGAACTGGCCTACCACGACTTGCTGGAAGAGCACTTGCCGAAGCACGAATTCCTCGGCGAGATGGTCAGCGACAAGCTGCGCTACTACCCGACCGTGACGCGCGAAGATTTCCGCAACATGGGCCGCATCACGGAACTGATCGAGAACGGCAAGCTGGCCGAGGACCTGGGCGTGCCAGCGCTGAACCCGGCGGAAGACCGCGTGATGATCTGCGGCAGCTCGGAGATGCTGCGCGACCTGAAAGAAATGCTGGAAGCGCGCGGCTTCAAGGAAGGCAATACCTCCACGCCAGGCGACTTTGTTGTCGAGCGCGCGTTCGCCGAGAAGTAATCGGCAGCCGTTCAGCGGCACCTCCATGGGCCCGGCCCGCCGCGCGTTGCGGCGGCGCCGGGCCTTTTGCATTGTGGCGCCAGATGCGGCGTGCCGTCAGCGCGCGACACCGTGCGTGCCGGCGGCCAGCGGTGGCAGCGTGCCCGGCTGGTAGCGCACGCCATTCATGTAGCGCTGCACGGGAATGAAAGTGCTGCTGAGGATATCGTCGTGCGCAGCGTAATAGCGCGTCTCGATCTTCAGCAGGCCCAGCACGGTGGCGTCGAGCTTGTCCGTCTGGTACGGCCGGCTTTCCAGCGCGGCGCGCGCGGCCGGCGATGGCGGCATGGGCTGGTTGTTCCAGAGCAGCATGGGGATTTCATAGCCGCTCTTGTCGGACGCCGAATGTCCCGCGTGATTGCGGCTGTAGCCCACTTCCTGACCATGGTCGGAAACAAACAGCAGCGAGGCGGGACGGTCTGACTTGGCCTTTTCCGCCATGTCGATCAGGCTGCCCAGCACGTAGTCGCCATAGCGGATGGCGTTGTCGTACTCGTCGCGCTGCCTGCGTATCCACGCTGAGCGGCCCTGGCTGGCCATCTGCGCGCTGACGCCATCGTGCTTGTTGTCGAAGTAGGAAAAACGGCTGGGGTAGCGCATGTCATAGCTGGGATGGGCGCCCAGCAGATGCACGACGATCAGCTTTTTCGGCGCCGCATCAGTCAGCGCCTGTGCAAACGGCTGGAACAGGTTGGCATCAAAATTGTTTTCGCCGCGCCCCGTGCCGTAATTGATGAAGTCGCTTTCATCCGCCTCGCCCGCCAGCATGCCGATCCAGCCATCGTTGCGCGTCTGGTTCGAAACCCAGAAGGTCTTGTAGCCGGCCGCCTCGGCCAGCATCAGCAGGTTCGGCTTGGCCATCCACGCATCCGGATTGTCCAGGTCGGCTGGCGTCAGCATCGTCATCATCGATTCCACCGTGCTCGCTGCGGGCGAAATCACGTCATTGAAGACCAGCAGCCTGGAGCGCATGGCATCGAGCTGCGGCGTGGTCGCGCGCGGATAGCCATACAGCGACATCGAGGCGCGGTTCGTGCTCTCGCCGATGACCAGGATGACGGTGCGCGCGTCTTCGCCCGCATAGCGCACATCCCAGTCGCGCGGCGCGGCCATGGCCGCCGTCAGCGCCTGCTGCATCGTTTGCATGGCGTCAAGTTGCTGGGCGTACTGCTGGTAGCGCAGCGGCCAGAACAGGGCCGGATTTTCGCGGCGCATGGTGGTATTCACGTGCAGCGCCACGAGGAACACGGCCAGGCTCACGGCAATGCCCTTCTGCACCCGTCCCGGCACGGCGGCGCTGGCGCTCAAGCGCACGGCCAGGCGGCGCTGCAGATGGCGGTCGGCCAGCAGCACGGCCACCGTCACCAGCACGAACCAGGCGGCCGCCTGCACCAGATCGACGCGGTTATGCAGGAAAAACTCGGCCGTCTCGGTTTGATCTGTCGCAAACATGGCCTGTAAAACCGCATTCGGATTCGGACGCATGCCAAAATAGCTGCGCAAGAAGCCTTTGACGGCCGCATCGAGGTAAAACAGCGGCACCACGCAACGCACCAGCACGGTGATGGCGCTGGCACGCACGCGCCAGGCATGCAGCACGCCGCCTATGCCCAGCAGGAACGCCGCCAGCAAGGCACCCAGCTTGAGGCATTCATTGGCGCTGATCTGATCGGAAAGGAAGAACACCAGCAGGCCGGCAACGCTCAGCAGGACACGGCAGAACAGAATACGCATGGAGGCAAGAATAGTCAGTGTGGAAGGGAAACAGCGTGGCCTGGTCCGTCTGCACGGGTCAGCGATTGTAGCGTAGTCCATTGCAAGTTGTACCATCATTTTGCGGCGGCAAGGCAGCGCCGGGCAGGCGCACGCCCATCCAGAGGAGCATGCCTTCTGCATCGCGCAAGCAAGCCGTGCCGGTGCCCCCGCGTGCCCATTGCCGGCAAGCTCCCGCTGACGGCAGGCGCTCCTGACAGAAACTGTCAGTGCCCACGCGTATGCTGGCGCCACACGCGGGCAAGGCTGCCCCTACCATCACCATGACAAGCTGAGACAGGACACACAATGACAAGCGCCATCACCATCCTTACCGATAACTTCGCCGACTGGGAAACCGCCCTGCTCAACTCGACGGCGCGTTTGTACTACGGCTTTTATACCCGGTTCGCCACGCCGGGCGGCCAGCCCGTGACCTCGTCCGGCGGCATGCTGGTCACGCCGCAACTGGCGCTGGAAGATATTTCGCTCGATGAACTCGACTTGCTGATGGTCTGCGGCGGCAGCAGCTGGCAAAGCGGCAAGGCGCCTGACCTGACAGCCCTGCTGCGCGCCGCGCAGGCCAAAAACATCGTGCTGGCCGGCATTTGCGACGGCACCCGCGTGCTGGCGCAGGCAGGCGTACTCGACAACGTGCGCCACACCTCCAACTCGGCCGCGAATCTGCTGGAAACAGGCTATGCGGGCGCCGCCCTGTACCAGGACGTGCCGTGGGCCGTGGCCGACCAGCGCATCATCACGGCATCCGGCACGGCGCCCGTCAGCTTCACGGCCGAAGTCCTGCGCGCGCTGGGCATCGCCGACGATAACCTGGCCGGCTACCTGGCCATGCATGGCGCCGAACACGGCCAGGCAAACCGCGCGCACCTGGCCGCCTGAACCGGCGCCATGGCGCGCGGAAATAGCAGGCGACAGGCGGTGTCGCTGGAAAATGTTGTATCAGACTGCATCGTTATCTCGACCATGCCTACCCTGCCGCTGGTACGCTTTGACCAGACTCGACATCATTCCAGGCCGTTCAAGCGCACTACCCCATGCCCGTTGCCCGGGTCCAGTTCCACCGACCGGCGGTAATGCGTGATGGCCAGCTCCGTGGCGCCGTCCGCTTCATAGGCTTCGGCCAGGCTGTCGTGGCCATTCGCGCTGGCGGGAAACAACTGCACGGCCAGCTGCAGCACGGCGATGGCCTGTTTCGGCTGCTGGCGCGCCAGCAGGCGGTAGCCCCAGGCATTCAAGTCGTTTTCGGCCGGGTCGGGCAGCGCATGCTGGCGGCGGATGGCCGCCAGCTGTCCGCCCAGTCCATCGAAGCCGGCCTGGGCCGTATTCTGGCGCAGCAATTGCGTGGCGCGCGCAGCGCCGCCCTGTCGGCGCAAGGCAGGTAGATAGAAACCGGCCACGGTATCGATCAGTTGCTCGGGCTGGCCGCCGGCCAGGTTACTCAGGATAATGATGGCCAGGCCATCGTCGGGATACACATAAAAGGCGGAACGCCCGCCGCCGATGCCGGCCACGGTGCGGTGGCCATCGCGGCGGATGGTGGGCCAGCCCAGCGCCCACGGCGCCGGCTTGCCGTCATTCACGGTGGTCGGCTGCCACAGGCGCTGCAGGCTGGCGGGCGACAGCAGGCGGCCGGCCTGCAGCGCGATAAGCCAGTTGGCCAGCTCGCCCACATTGCTGTTGATGCCGGCCCCGGCCCGCATGAACGGTGGAAAATCCTCGAGCACGTTGCGGTAACCCTGGCCGCCGCTGCCCAGCACATACGAACTGGCCTTGTTCACGACCACGTCCTTCGCATCGCCGAAACCGCTGCGCGGCATGCCGGCCACGTCGAACTGGCCGCGCTGGATGAAGGCCGTGTAGGGCACGCCGCCCTGCTTCTCGATCAATTGCGCCAGCAACACATAATTCGTCTGGTTATAGCGGTAGCGCTGGCCCGGCGCCGCTTCCACCGGCAGCGCCTGCACGGCTGTCCAGGCGGCAGCGTGGTTGTCGGGCTGCGGGCCGACCAGCTGGCCCGTGGCCTGGTCAAGCACATCGGGCAAACCGGACGTATGGTTAAGCAGCTGAGTCACCGTCACCGCTTGCCACGCCGCGGGCAAGCCTGGCAGATAGCGGGAGACCGGCGCGGCCAGGTCGACCTTGCCTTGCTGCACCAGCTGCATCACGGCCACGCCCGTAAATGCCTTGGTGGCCGAATTGATGGAAAACAGGCTCGCATCCGTTACCGGCACGTCGTACTGCACGCTGGCCAGGCCAAAATTGCGCGCCAGGATGATTTTTCCATACTGGATCACCGCCAGTTGCAAGCCCGGAATCTGGCGTTCCTGCATTTCGCTGCGCACGAAGGCCGCGATGTCTTCCTCCGTCTGCCGCATTTGCGCAGTCTGGACCACGTCGGCGGGCGGCGGCGTGGCTGCCATGGCGCCGGGGGCAAAGGCGGCGGCAAGCGCCACGGCGAGCAAGGTCGAGGATAATCGCGTGTTCAAGGTGGCGCTTTCGGCAGACAAAATGACGGATAGCTTCCCATGCCAGCCACGCCAGGTCAACGACAATCTTGCCGGTCAGGAAACTACTGTTCCAGCCACACATCCTCGTAGCCTTGCCGGTCGAGTATGAACTTGGCGCCGCTGGGCAGGGCCAGGTAGTCGAGCACTTGCGGCAGCATTTCCTGCAGGTGGGTGGCATGCAGGGCTTGATAAAAATCCAGTGCCTCGCTGTGTTCACCGCAATGGATGAACCAGCTGATGGTGCCGTTTTCCGGCAATGCGATGCGCGTGCCGTAGATCGGAGACTGCTCCAGGCTGCCGATGGCCAGGGCCACCATGGGTTCCGGCGGCTGGGCGGGCAACTGGTATTTGTCGCAGATGCGTTGCTGCTCGTGGGTGATCAGTGTGTCATTCATCAATTTATTCAGGAACCGATATATTTGTAATGTAGTTGCAAAGCGCCATCGTGGCCCGCCATTTCCAGGTGCAGGATGGCTTCGCCCGGCTTGCCATCGGCCAGCAGCTGGCATTCGAGGCCCAAGGTGCCGCCACTGGTGGCATACACGTCAACCGCGGGCCGGCCGCTCTTGCCCGGTACGAAGGCCTGCGCCAGCGGCGCCAGGGACAAGGCCTGGTGCGCCGTGAAATAACTGTCCAGCATGTCGGCGATCTCGCCGGCTACCGCCGCCGGGATGGCCCAGTCGCGTTGCAGCGCAACAGGATCGCGCTGGTCCAGCGTCGCGGCGAACGCCGCAGCCAGCGCATGCGCCTCGCGCCGCTGGCTGTCGGTCACTTCCATTGCCATCCTTCGCCTCCTCGAGCTTCATCAGGCCCCATTATAGTGCGGGCGTCCGCAAACCCGCCATTCCATTGCCTGATAATCGCCCGGTGCGCACCGCGATCGTGCAGCGCAATAATATGCCGACATTGGAATCTTTAAATGGCGCAATTAAAATTTATTAATGCCAATAACATCAAGGTAATGCGTGATATTTGGTGAGTATTCGCCATATATATGACACCGCGCACGCCACAATTTCAAGTTGACGCATATTTATTCCAGCGCTAATATTGAATGGCCATACACCATGGCATACAGCGCAAGCAGTACTTAACCATCACAAGAGGATAGTACAATGCAAAAACAGAAACAACCCAAATTGTTCGCGTTCAAACTGGCTGAAAAACAGGTGGAAAAGCAGGCATTGCCGCCCAAGCCATGGAAGGTGCGCGACGGCATCGCCGTTGCCGGTTGCAGCGAATTCATGATCGGCAGCGGAAACTTCCGCTACGAGTCGCGCCTCCAGCCGAATGACAGCGGCCAGTATTGCTGATCACGGCAGCGCGGCATAAGCTCGCCGCTGGCGCGGTTATATTCAGCGCCCATGTGATTTCCCAATGATTCCCTGATGATTCCGTATTGATGCCATCTGCATGGCGTGCGCCGCATTGCCTTCCTGCGGCTTGCCCGCTCGGCAATGCCCGGCGCGCATACGCCAAATTGATTGCACTATCAGTTGGCAACCATGCGGCATGTCACCTTCACACGAGGACACTACAATGCAAAAACAAAGCACACCCACCCTGTTCGCCTTCAAGCTGGCCGATAAAAAGCCCGCAGCGCCGGCAACGGCACCCGCGCAATGGCAGGTGCGCGACGGCGTCGCCATGGCCGGCTGCAGCGAAGTCGAGCGTTTCCAGTACCGCTACACCTCCACGCTTAATTCCCGCGACACCGGCCAATTCTGCTGATCGCTGCATCGCCCTTCGCCCCGTCCACGGCGGGGTGATATTTATATTCCGATACAAATGCCGTGCGCCGTTAATGGCGCGGCTTTTCCCTGCCCGGAATATTTAATATCTCGGGCCTGTTAAATATATTTCATTCACAGGTTGACGCGGTATTTTTTTGAACTTAATATTTAAAAGCCGAATCACCGGCAATGAGTAAAGCGGTACTTAACCATTACAAGAGGATAGTACAATGCAAAATCAAACCAAATTGTTCGCTTTTAAACTGGCTGAAAAAGAAGTTAAAAAAGAAGTCAAGCAGCCATGGCAGGTGCGCGACAGCGTCGCCACGGCCGGCTGCACCTATTATGGAAATCCTGAAGATTACAATCTGCGCGACAGCTCGCGCCTGAAGCCAAACGATACCGGCATCTATTGCTGATCCTCGCCGCGCCATCAATCCCGCCCTGCGCGGGGTTTTCCCACATTCCCGCCCATTCAATCCGGCGCCAATTGCGGCACAGATTTCCTGTGCGCGCACTGACGGCCACAATGCCATCCATCACAAGAGGATAGAAACATGCAGAAACAGAATCAAACAAAATTGTTCGCATTCAAGCTGGCGGAAAAAAAGGAACAGGAAAAACCTGTCCAGCCTGCGCCGTGGAAAGTGCGTGACGGTGTCGCCGTGGCCGGCTGCACGGCGGTCGACAGCGAAGAGCAATACCGCTATTCGCGTGTCGGTTCGAGTGACGGCGGAGATTTCTGCTGATACGTGCACCCGCTGAAAGCCTTGCCACGGCAGGGCTTTTTTATTGTCTTTCGCTGCAGGGTTCTGAATGCGTAAAAAGATTTTGATTATCAGCCACAGCGGCGATCTGCATGCCGACCTGGTCACTGCCATCCTGGCGGAGCGGGACCATGCCCCTTTCCGTATCAACCTCGATGCCTTTCCCCGCGATTACCAGCTGAGCCAGACGGTTCAGGCTGGACAGGCCAGCGCGCGCGTGCGCCGGCTGCCTGAGGGTGACTGGCTGGACTTGCGGCAAGTGGGTGCCGTGTGGCTGCGCAAACCCGCCGAATATGCGTACGCCAGCGCCGACCTGACGGCGCAGGAACGCGCGTATGCGCAGCTGGAAACGCAGCAAGCCATTTTCAGCATGCTGTATGCGCTTGATTGCTACTGGCTCAGCCATCCCTTGGCCCTGCGCGGCGCGCAATGGAAAGGCGAACAGCTGGCGCGCGCGGCGCGCATGGGCTTTCGCGTGCCCGCCAGCGTGATCACCAACGTGCCCGACGATGTGCGCGCCCTGCGCGCCGCCGTTGGCGGCCCCATCATTTTCAAGGCCATGTCCACGCCCACCCTGGCCGCCGAAGCCGTGGACGGCGATGAACGGGTCAGCCGCGGCATCGGCACGACCCTGGTCGATGACGCCATGCTGGACAGCCTGGAAGCCGTCAGCGAACTGAGCTGCCAGTTCCAGGAATACATCGCCAAGCAATACGAACTGCGCGTCACCGTGATCGGCAAGCGCCTGTTCGCCGCCCGCCTGTATTCGCAGGACGATGCCCGCACGGCCGTCGATTCGCGCGACATGTCGGCCCCCATCCGCTACGAAGCGTGTATCTTGCCGGACGCGATACAGCAGCGCTGCCTCGACTTCGTGCACAGCTATGGCCTCGAATACGGCGCGCTGGACCTGATCGTCACGCCCGATGGCGAATATGTTTTCCTGGAGAACAATCCGGTCGGCCAATTCCTGTATGTCCAGCAACTGGTCCCCACCCTGCCCCTGCTGGAAAGCGTGGCCGATACCCTGATCGAAGGAGCGCTATGCCACAGCCAGACCTGAGCCTGGTTCCCCTGCAATTGCGCAAACTGGAGCAGGAGCGCGACAGCCGCGCCATCGTGCTGGCCGCGTCGCACCTGGACATGGAATTGCTGCCCGCCCTGTATGAATTGTGCCAGGGCATCGGCCCGGTGCCCCGGCTCGACGTGGTGCTGCACGGACGCGGCGGCATCGTCAACGCGGCGCGCCGCATCGCCCTGCTGCTGCGCCAGCATGCGCGCCACTTGAGCTTTATCGTGCCTTTCCACTGCGAGTCGGCCGCCACTTTGCTGGCCCTCAGTGCTGACGAGATCATCGCCGGCGACCTGGCCCTGTTTTCGCCCATCGACCCGCAGCTCGATGGCGCCGACGGCGGCTCCCTGTCCAGCCTGGACATCAAGCGCTTCGGCGACATGGCCCAGCAATGGTTCGGCGTCGATGCCAGCGAAGCGCGCCAGCAATCGCTGTCCCTGTTATGCGGCAGCATCTTCCCGCCCTCGCTGACGGCCTTCTACCGCAGCACCCTGGAACTGGCGCAGATCGGCGAGGAATTGCTGGCCTGGCAATTGCCGCAGGCGACACCCGAGGCGCGGCGCGCCATCGTCGGGCAGCTGGCCGGCGGCTACCACTCGCACAACTATGCGCTGACACGCGAAGAGCTGGCCAGCCTGGGCTTGAACATGACGCGCGATGCGCATGCCGAGCGCGTGGGCTGGGCCATCTCGACGCAGCTGCAAGCGAGCATAGGCGGCGCGCTGCGCAGTGCGCCCGAGGAGCCATGGAATGACGCGCTGCTCGCTTCGCGCGATGGCGTGCAGCTGCGCCGCCAGCGCCCGGGCGGCTTCGCGCCACTGTGGAGCATGGAAGCGCGGCCCGCATGCTGACGCCATTTCCCGATGCATCCATGGGCCCTTCCCTGGCCGTGTTGCTGTCGCATACGGCGCGCTATGTCATCGCCTTGCTGCTGCTGGCGGCCAGCGTGGGCAAGCTGCGCAGCTATGCGGATTTTCGCGGCAACCTGGCCACCTCGTTCGGCTTGGCGCCTGGCATCGCCACACTTGCCGCGCCAGCTTTGGTAGCGGCCGAATTATTGCTGGCCGGCTGGCTGCTGGCCGGGCCGCTGCTGCCGGGAAGCGCGTACCTGCCCATGCTGCTGTCGCTGCTGCTGCTGGGCACACTCACGGGCGTGCTGTGCTATCGCTACTTCACGCAGAGCGTGGTGCGCTGCAGCTGCTTTGGCGAAGCGGCGCGGCCCGTCTCGCACTACGACCTGCTGCGCAATGTGCTGGTGGTGGGCATCAATCTCGGCTACTTCGCGCTGGCCCGGGAGGCGGTCTTGCCTGCCTCCACGGCCTTGCTGGCCGCGGGCCTGGCATCCATCGTCTGCGTGGCCACCATTTCCCTGCACGATATCGCCACCCTGGCAAAGGCGCACTGATGGATGCCACGACTTTACAGTGCGTGCTGGCGGCGCTGGCATTTGCCATCGCCGGCAATGTGTGGCTGAGCCTGGCCGTGCTGCGCGCCAGCCGCCGCGAACGGCTGCCCGCCGCCGTCCTCGTGCCGGGCGAGACCTTGCCTGCCGTGCAGGCCCGCCCGCTGGCGGGGGGCGCACGCTTCCAGCCCGCTGCGCCTGGCCAGCCTGCCGTACTGCTGTTCCTGGCCAGCCGCTGCCCCAAATGCCAGGAAAAGCTGGCCGGCATCGAGCAGCTGCTGCCATTGGCGCGCGGTGCAGGACTGCAGCTGTGGCTGCTCAGCGAAGAGCCGGCCCGCCGCCTGCGCGCCTTTTTGCCCGCCAACACGCTGCGGGCGGCCACGGCGCGCCTGGCCCTGCGCGACTACCGCAGGCTCAATCCCACCATGAGCTCCCCTTCCTATCTGTTCGTCAATCACGAGGGCATCGTCGAAGCTGCCGGCCTGATCGGCGACGAAGACTGGCTGGCCCTCGTCGACCAGCTGCACCCCGACATTGCCGAGGAACGCGCCGCATGAACATCATCGCCCCCCACCTGGAACGCCTGCGCCTGTTGTACCCCGTGCGCTGGCGCATCGCCGCCGGTCTGCTGTGCATGCTCCTGACGGTGGCCGCGCAGCTGGGTTTTCCGCAAGCCATCGCGTATTTCATCGACAACGTGGCCGCCGTGACGCAGCGCGGCATCACGCCGGGCATGCTGGCCGCCATGTTGGCCTTCAGCCTGCTGTATGCGCTGGCCTCGTCCGCGCGTTTCTATCTGCTGCAGTCGGGCGGCCACATGATCGTCATGAGCGTGCGGCGCCGGCTGTTCGACGTGGTGATCAACCAGCCCATCGCCTTTTTTGACAAGCACCATGGGGGTGAACTCAACAGCCGGCTGACGTCCGACGTCTCGGCCCTGCATGAAAGCCTGACCATCGGCGCGGCCAATGCCTTGCGCTCGCTGTGCGTGTTCGTCGGCGGCATCGCCATGCTGCTGCATTTGTCGCCCATGCTGAGTTTGCCCCTGGCCCTGTTCATCCCCATCAGCCTGTATCTAGGCAAGTTGACAGGTAGCAATTATCGCCAGCGCTCGCGCGCCATTTCCGCCAGCCTGGCGGCCAGCGGCAAGGTGGCGCAGGAATATTTTGCCCACGCGCGCCTGGTGCAGGCCTTCAACCAGCAAGGCGGCGCCATGGCCCGCTATGCGCAGGCCATGCGGCAACTGCTGGGCGTGTCGCTGGCCGGCACGCGGCTGCTGGCCGTGTTCCAGGGCGCGCAAGGCATGCTGGCCT
>RCUS01001564.1_pt1 | contig 11586 bp, 6 predicted proteins | sample 2166221 | NCBI WGS metagenome assembly RCUS01 (sample SAMN09932758, study PRJNA488358) | compost metagenome | isolation source: compost soil in cyclohexanecarboxylic | place: Germany: Experimental Botanical Garden | reverse complement strand
CACTCATCGAGAGTTCAGAGACCCAAAGTTGAATATATTTTGTTAAAAGGTGAATTTATTTACCCTACTTCAAATTTGGTTTTCTACAGTTCCGATGGCAACAGCTATTATATAGAGTAAACATGACCCACTTCAGTGGGTTTTTTAATAGTTGATTTTAATTTGCCGAATGCTTTACGGCACAGGAAACCCGCTTTGATTTAGTCTTGGTAGTTTTTCTTTTTTGAACATTCTTGTTCACAGTTGAGAAATTTTAAGATTTTTAAATCTATCATAGTGTTAATATAAGCAAGTTTAATATTAATTAACTGTAATATGGATTATATGAATAAATTGCATAAGAATGAATCTCCGGAAATGATTCTAGCTTTTGAGAAAGCTATAAGTACATTTAAATATTTTTGGCGAGAACTCTATTGGGAATATCGACGAATTGTTCCTGCCCTAGAGCTGGCTTATGTGAAATGTGCATTTATCCAAGAAAACCCTGAGGATAAAAATCAACCTTTGATTGAGTATATGTGGATTGATCAAGTTGATTTTGATGGGAGTACAATTTCAGGAACTTTGTTAAACGAACCTTATATTATTGATAATGTGCAAGCTGGTGAGACCGTAAGGCTTCAATTTGAGTCCATAGTTGATTGGATGTTTTTATCTAATGGCACTGTTCATGGTGGGTTTACGATTCAAGAATATCGTAAAACTTTAGATGCAGTAAATCGTAAAGAATATGATGAGGCATGGGGGATTGATTTTGGCAATCCTGATGAAATTTTTCTAGTTTATGATCAGAAAAATTGTCCCGAAAATCTAGACGAACATCCTATGTGTAAGAATATTTTGGATCAGTTCGTAGATATTATAAATGTAGACCTTAAAATGATTACTGAAAAAGATGAAAGTGGTAATCAATTGCTACATCGTGAGGTTGTAGCGGGTAATTATTTATTTGTCCAAGAACTTTTAAGGTTGAATATTAATAAGTTGGTAATGAATAATCAATCAATGACTCCTTTAGATTTGGCTCATAAGATGGGGTGGACCAATATAGTGAATTTACTTAATTAGCATTGACCTAAACCCTCTAATGGAGGGTTTTTTAATGGGTGAAATTTATGAAAAATAAAATCCGCTTTCAAGTCCTAATAAGAATTAAGTGAACACTATTTTGATTAAAAATTAATATAAATATTTGAAGTTTGATAGAATATTTATTCCTAAACATTGACAAAAATACATGTTTATAGAACTTAAAGACTTGAAGAAAAAACGGAACATTGCTTTATTGACTGTAATTTCTCTTATTTTTAGTGGGGTGTATTTAATTATTAATAATAAGGGAAATGTTCAAAGAGTGGAATCAGTTATATATACAGATAAAACTATAAGTGAGAAATTTGGAGAAATCAGAAGTTACAGTATTCGTAGATTTGGATCGGACCATTATTCTAGTCCCGAACGACTACTTTACTTTTATAAAGTTAATATAATTGGCGAAAAAGCTGATGGAGTAATTAAAATTGATATGAAAAAAGATCAAAAGCAGCTTAAATATCTATATACGATTAAAATTATGGATGAAAGTCCTCATAGTTTTCGTATAAGGATGGGGAAGTATTGATTGATTTCAATTTAAAAATCGAAGAGTAATTTAATTGCTATTTCTGATGATAAGCTACTATTGATTTGCCGATGCGAGTGTCTTTGGCTTTTCATGCAAATTGGGGGAGATATTTGAAAAGATAGTTTAATGTGCAGTCTGCTACAAGAATGCACTTTAGAAGCATGATGACTGCTTCAATGATGCTGTCAGCTTTAGATGAGCTTAAAGAAAAATGTATTAAATCTAAAGCACATTAAATTTAGTCACCAAGATGAACTAAAAAATTTAGCTATAAAGCTCCTAAACACGATGCTTTTCTTTTGTTGGGATGAAAAATTAAACTCACTTAAAGGTCGTCGTGATATGGTATAAAAGCACCTCCAATAATAAGGACTATATATGTCAGACAATTCAACAAAATGGCTTTGTGTGGGTGGTGTTCTAAGTGGCGAGTGGAGAGAGCAGCAATTAGAAGCTTTTGATGTTGATCCCAATGATTTAAATACTCATAGTTATGAAGCAATGAAACTCATTAATCCTGTTACCAAGGCAGAACAGGATTTCTATGTATATACTGAGTTACAAGAACACGCATATGATAGGGCAATAAATTTTGCCTTATCCAAAAATCAATAAGATCAAGAGAGCACTTAGGTGCTCTTTTTTATCTGAAGACATGACCTGTTAAATAATTTCTTAATTCCCAACGACTCGCTTCTCAAGCATATCCATAAAAGTTTTTAAAAGAATTCAGATTTTCGATACAAATAAACTGGATGGAAGTAGGTGATTACTAAATTTTTATAAATTTCAATCTATTTGAACATAAAGAAAAATTGAATATTATGTTTTTTTATGTAAAATAATGTGATTATACGTACTATTCTGTATATGAGATGTTAGCAAAGAGCTTTATAACTACTTCTATTATTTTTTTTACGGGGTTTAACCAATATGTCTATGCCATCGAAGACGTTTCTTTACCGAGTCAGGTGCTTCAAGATCAACGTTTAAAAGAGCTTAGCCAGCAATTACAAGACCAGCTTGCCCAACAAACTCCTTATCAAAACACAAAACCCTTACAGGACTTTAAGTATCTAGTTGTTAAAGAAAGTCCATGTGTAGCGGTTAAAAGAATTAGTCTGGTTCCTTTAAATGGTCAGTCTGAGTCTGACTTGCAGCAATTTAACTTTGTGGTTAAAGCTATAAAAAAGCATCCGCAAAATATTTTGGGCAAATGTATTGGAACCCAAAGCTTACATAACATTGTGAATTTCGCTCAAAACGAACTTCTAAAAAAAGGTTTTATTACCAGTCAAATTGTAGTGAGTCCTCAAGACTTAAATCAGGGTAATTTAAACCTGAGTGTGCAAATTGGTCATCTGAATAAAATCATAATTCAAGAAGGGAAAATCTCGGCATTACAGCTTAAGACAGGATTGCCATTTAAAGCGGGTGATATTGTTAATCTAAAAAGACTCGATCAGGGACTAGAAAACCTGAAACGTGTCTATGCGGTAGACATGCAAATTGCCCCAGCCAATAGTCAAGATAAAGAATTAACGGGCTATAGCGACTTAATACTTAAACTCCAACCTCTACAAAAAGTTAATTTCAATTTAAGCGTAGATGATTCGGGTAATCAGGACACTGGTACCTATATGGGAAATATCGGGATAGGCGTCAATAACCCGTTTCATTTAAACGATATTTTATCGTTAAACGTGAGTCACTCATTAGATGATTTTCATGAAGGCTTAAACCGAAGTTACTTTATTAGTTATCAGCTACCTGTTGGCTACTATGATTTAGGCCTTAGCTATAACGATTATTATTATAGACAGGGAACTGTAGCACCTGAATCTGGCTATCCAGTTATTTATTATGGTAATAGCCAACAAGCCAACATAAACCTGTCTCGTGTGATTAGCCGTAGTGGGCAGCATAAAACTAGTATTTACGGGAAGATTTATCATAAAGAAAGCCAAAGCTTTATGAATGATATTGAAGTTGATGTATTACATCGTAGAACTTCAGGCTGGAATTTAGGGTTTCAACACCGTCAATATTTAGGAAATGCGGTATTAGACGGTAGCATAGATTACCGTCGCGGTATGGGGATAGGTGCCCGAACTGCGCCTGAAGAAAACATTACAGATAATAAAGGAAACCATCTTCCAGTAGAAGGCTACTCTCGTGCTCCGCTTTGGAATGCCGATCTGCGTTTCACCACACCATTCCTTTTGCTTGAAAAACCGGCTCAATACCGCCTTAACTGGCGTGGACAATATGCACCGAAAATTTTAGTACCCAATGACCGTTTTTATATTGGTGGGCGCTATAGTGTGCGTGGCTTTGATGGCGAACTCATGCTTTCAGGGGATAACGGGCAGTATGTACAGCAAGAAATCAGTTTAAATGCACCAATTCCTAATACCCAGTTTTATATGGCAGTCGATCAGGGCTGGGTAAATGGTCGCAATAGCATACCGGGTCAGCGTTATTTACTCGGTAGTGTTTTAGGGCTACGCACCTATCAAAACAGTTTTTATCTGGATGCCTTTACAGGTCGGGGGTTGATTGCACCTGACAGCATAAAAAAAGACTGGGTTACCGGTTTTAGTATCAACCTTTCTTATTAATTTACTTTAGAAAAGACTTTATTCATGAACAAGAATAGTTATCGCATTATTTATAGCAAAGCACGTCAAATGTTTGTGGCCGTGGCTGAAAATGTACGAAGCCAAACCAAGGCATCAGGCCAAAGTGAAGCAAGTGCTCACAACAATATTGATAACACTGAATCTCAGGCATTTCATCAGCTCTGGCAAGTGAAGGCACTGGTTGCCAGTATGAGTCTGTGGATGCCTTTAGCACCTGCGTATGCTGCTATTGTGGCTGACAGTGCTGCAAATGCTGCGAATAGAGCAGTCATTGCTGCTGGTAAGAACTCAGCAGGTACAGTCGTTCCTGTAGTTAATATTCAAACTCCAAAAAATGGGATATCCCATAATATTTATAAACAGTTTGATGTATTGGCTGAAGGTGTTGTACTTAACAACAGCCGTCAGGGCGCTACGACAAAAACAGTAGGAAACGTTGCTGCCAACCCGTTTTTAGCTACAGGCGAAGCGCGAGTTATTCTAAATGAAGTAAATTCATCAGCCGCTTCACGCTTTGAGGGGAACTTGGAAGTTGCAGGGCAAATGGCAGATGTGATTATTGCCAACCCGTCTGGTATTAGCATTAAAGGTGGTGGCTTTATTAATGCCAACAAGGCAATTTTTACCACAGGTAAACCTCAGTTAAATGCTGATGGCAGTATCAAGCAGTTTACAGTTGACCAAGGAAAAATTACGGTTACAGCGAATCCTAATTCTAAATTTGGCTTGGGTGGAAATAATAACGATGCAAATTATGTGGACCTCTATGCCCGTGCATTAGAACTCAGTGCGGAACTACGTGCCAAAAATGATATTCAGGTCATTACGGGGGCAAATAATGTCAGTGCAGATTTACAGGATGTTACTGCTAAAACAGGCACAGGAACTACACCGACATTAGCGGTGGATGTTAAAGCGCTGGGTGGCATGTATGCCAACAACATCTATTTGATGGGAACTGAAAAAGGCTTAGGCGTGACTAACGCGGGGACTATTCAGGCAGTAAACAATCTGGTGATTACCAGTGCCGGAAAAATTGAGCACAGTGGCACAATCAGTTCGACCAGTAAAACCCAAGGTCTAGTGAGTGTACAGACAACAGGTACTGGTGCAGCTGCCGACATTAATTCCTCAGGCAGTATTAACAGTAATAGCATGCTAAATATCGATTCAGGCAATAACCTGAATGTAAATGCTAAAGAAATTATTATTAATAACGGTAGCTTGGCTTCTTCGCCTTTAATCGTTAATGCTAAAGGTAATATTAATCTGGCGGCTGATACCCGCATTATGGATGATTCACAAGGTGGGGATGTCTATATTGATGCAGCGAATATCAATCTTGCAGCGGGATCAGAACTCAAAAGTAACCGTGGTACAGCAACCATACAAGTGCAAAAAGACTTGGTCGCAGCTAAAGGGGCAAAACTGATTGCTGCCCAAGATCTAAATGTTTTAAGTAATGGTAAGTTATCACTTACAGAGAACCATATACAGGCATCATTAGGTTCAATCAATCTACAAGCAAATTCAGCTAATACCCAAAACTTGATTGATCTCCAAGGTGGAACAATTTATGCGGGTAAAGATCTCAATCTTTATAGTTCAGGAGATTTAAATCTAAAGAATCTTGGATTTTCACTTGAAAATGCTGCAACCAGAGTTAAAAACATTAAAGTCTACAGTGGACGTGATCTGGTCTGGAACAATGCTGACAAGGCACTTCCGCTTATTACTGGCATGGTTCAGCTTGATGCAGCCAATAATTTAACTATAACGGCAAAAGAAATTTCTAACAAAGACAGCATTCAACTACATGCAAATCAAATAACACTCAATAGTGCACTGACTTCACAAAAAAATATTGATGTGAGTTCTGAAATTGCTGATCTTGTTTTAAGTCAGGTACTCAAGGCTCAAGGAGACATTAATCTTACCGCACTTGCTGGTGGAGTTACTGCAAATAGCTTAAAGGCTACATCTTCGGCTGGAAAGATTTCTATACTCGCGAATAAAAATATAAATTTAAACTCGACCCAAACAACCAAGGTGATGCCTTCGGCTGATAAAGATGAATTAACGACTGATCAGTCCGTTATTAGTGGTTTAAAAGGCGTAACGCTTGGCTCGATTGGTGATGGCACCGTTAACTTGCAATCAGTACAAGTTAATGCAAGTCAGGGTGATATATTAGTTTCGAGTAATAATGGAATCAATCTAAAGGTTAATACAGATGTAGTTGTTACTGGAAATAAAGGCCAATTTAAAACAGTAAATAATATTCTAAAAGGACAAACCGTTTCGATAGAAAATAGTAAATCCGATATTAAAATCCAAAATACAGATCTAGGCTCTACGGTTGGTAAACTTGCGATCAATAGTAGAGCAGGCATGAGTACAATTATCGACAGCGTATTAACGTCAAAAGGTAATACCGAACTCTATGCAAAAGATTTACTGACTTTACAGGGTGTGAATGCTACATCAGACCAGCATCTGGCAGTAAGCTCTGGTCGTACGGTTTATAGCAATGCTGAGTATACGCCAGCGACCAAATGGATTGCGGATAAAGTCACTAACTTAACATCTAAGGGTGTGACCTCTGTAACGGCTACAGGAAACCAAGTATTACAAAATACAAATTTAACAGGTGGGGCTGTTCTATTAGAGGCGGGTGGTTTTATTGTAGGCCAGACTGGGTTGAACTTAAATGCGGTTGGAAGTGATTTACTCAAGAATGATACAAAGTTAAATAGTTTAAATGGTGACCTAACAATTCAAACCAATTCTAACTTAACAATTGATCCCAAAGTTTATAGTTTAAAAGCTGTTGGTGATATTGAACTTGTTTCTAAAACGGGTACTTTAACTTTAAAAGGCTATGGGGGAACAACCGGTAATGGATCAGAACAAGTTATTAAGTTGGATACAGCAAATGGCGGTATCAATTTAGAAGGTGCTAAAGTTGATATTCAAGGTTCACAGTTAACTGCACAAAAAGATATTAAGATCGTTTCAAGTAAAGATGATGTGTTAGTTGATGGGGTAAAAAATAGTCTAGAAAATATTAGAAGTTTAAAATATAAAGAAGACTTTATAAAAGAACTATATAGTCTAAGAGCAGTATTAGAAAAAGAAGAAATTAATTTAGTAAATAAACCACGTTATAATGACTATAAAAATGAACTAGATGAAATTCTTAAAGGTAGAAAAAAAATTGAAGAAATGATGAAATATTCATTGACTAGATCGGTAGGTCAAAAATTATTACAGGAATCAATAAACAAACAAAATCAACTTGAAGAAAAATATCCAGAAATTAATGAGTTATCAAATAAAATAAAACTATCAATTCAAGATATTGAAGATAATTTAAAATATTTTGAAGAAGAAGTTAATGGTTCTGAACATTCAGAAGTTAATTTTAGTACCTTATCAGGAAATATAAATATTACTTCTGCTAAAGGTTTATCTATTAGTGGTGGAAATATTTCTGCTCAATCGGGACAGGTTAATTTGGAAGCAAGTGGAGTTTTAGCTGAACAGTATAAATCTTCAATTAGTAGTGGGGTTAATCAGCCACCAAAATCATTAAATGCAAGTGTTATTATTGATGGTCATACAGATTTTTATGAGAAAGGTACTGAGGGTGAAGGGAATTATAGCTTCAGAACACTAGTCAGTCCTACCATTATTAATGGTGATAAAGGGGTTAACATAAGAACAGTAGGAAAAACTAAAGATGATAATTTAGTTTTACAAGCTACTGGTATTACTTCAAAAAATGGTGACGTAAAAATAGAATCAAATAAAAGTATTTTATTTGATGCAGCTATTGAGCAAAGCTATGATCTGACTACGACTACTGAAAAGAAAAAATCATGGGGTGGTTTAAAGAAAAAGTATATTACGACTGTTTCTGAAAATAATGACACAAATGCAGCTTCAGTTGATATTTCAGCAAAGAATATTTCTATTGAAACTAAAAAACTAGATCCGTCAGTAGATGCTAAGACACCAGATAATAATATTGATATTTATTCTGGGCGTTTTACTGCTGAGGGCGGAACAATTTCGATTAAATCTGGCGGGAATCTTAACTTTTACACTGTAGAAGAATCTTCTAGCAGTACAGTGGATGTTACAAAGAAAACCTCATATTCTAAACTTATCTCGCTTTTAGCTTCCTCAAAAACTACAACTAATACAACACGAACTCAGATTAGTGAATTACCTGCAACTTTAAAAGCAGACTACATTGGGACTAAATCAGGCTTTGATACTAAGCTTGTTGGAACAGAGTTTGAATATTTAAAAGATGCAACGATTGAAACTGGAGGAACACTTGAGTTAATAGCTGCTAAGACATCTATTACAGAGCTCTTAAAAAAAGAAAAAAGCTCATTAGCTTGGCAGGGTATGCAGGATAAAGGCTCAATTACTGAAACTGCTCAATTACCGAGTTTTAATGGTCCAGTTTTACCTACCTTTAAAGCTGCAGGTGGTTTAAGTATACAAGTGCCAATTAGTGAAAAAGATGCTAATAAGATAGAGCTACGTGATGCAATTCTTGAGTTATCTAAGCAACCTGGGAATGAATACTTAAAAGAGTTTGTTAATCGAAAAGATGTAGATTGGCAAATGGTTTTATTAACTCAAAAAGACTGGGACTATAAATCACAAGGTTTAACAGGAGCAGGTGCTGCAATTATCGCGATTGTAGTAACAATGGTTACTGCTGGAGCAGGGGCAGCAGTTGTAGGTGCTTTAGGTGGATCTGCAGCTACTTTAGGTGGATCTGCTATTGCTATGACACAGGCAGCATTGACATCTTTAGCTACTCAAGCAAGTGTGAGTTTAATAAATAATGGTGGAAATATAGGAAAAACGCTTAAAGAGTTAGGGAGTAAGGACTCTGTTAAGAATTTGGCAGCTTCAGTTGTGACGGCAGGTTTATTAAGTCAAGCTAGTACAGCTCTAAATTTACAGCTAGATAGTACTGCTTTATCAGATAGATCAATTAGATTAATAAATAATTTTACTACCTCAATTGGATCAACTCTTGTACAGACAGCAATTAAGGGTGGCGATTTAGAGGAAAATCTTAAAGTTGCTTTACTTTCGGGACTTGCGGGTGCTTTACAAGGTGAATTAGCCTCGCAAATAAAGGACCTAGAAAATATAAATTATATGGCCCATAAAATTGCTCATGCAATAGTTGGGTGTGCGGCAGGTGCAATTCAAGGACAATGTGAAGCTGGTGCTATTGGAGGAGCTGTTGGTGAAATTGTTGCTGGTTTTACTCCTCCTTCGAGTGGTTTGTTATATACAGAAGAAGAAAAACAAAAAATCTTAATGGTTGGGCAACTTACCTCAGGCATTATCGCTGCTTATGCTGGATATGACGTAAATATTGCATCTAACTCTGCAAATATAGCTCTAACAAATAATGCTTTTAACGAAAAGAAAGTTAAACAGCTATTAGAGCAAGCAAAAGGATATATGGGGGAAAAGGGTGGGCAAGCATTAGATGCGGTTAGTAGAGGAATTGCTAAAGGTGACATAAATGCTTTAAAAAATGCTCAAACACAGATAGCAGAATATTTATTAAAAAAAGCAGACTCTGGTGGATTGTCACAAGCAGAAATGGTTACATTTGGTACCTTATATGCTTTGAATGAAACTTTATTTCCAACAAACATTCTAGATGTTATTCCCGGTGTAGGGAAAGCTGCTGGTAAAGGTAATGATCTTTTAAAAGGAATCAGAGCTACTGCCCCAGCTTCGGCAGCATCTGCTACTGCAAGATTAGGGTTGAGAGAAGATTTAGCTAAATTAGCAAATATACCTCGCAATATGGAAATTCAACCAGCAAATATATGGGGAAAAACTATTCAGGATATTAAATATTCATTTGAAATGGATGGTGCAGTGCTTACCTTATCACCTCCTAAATCAGGTACTTCTGGATTAGCCCAAGTCTATAGTGTTAAAAATAGTGCAACGGGTATCAAGGAATTTGAATATCATCCTGGTGGTGGCGAACATTCCAAAAGTGGGGATATGTATTATAAAATAGTTATGAATGATGGAACCCAGTTTAGAATTATTGATCCAAAAAGTGCTTTTAACCCGAGAACTATCACATCAAATCAGATTTATCTAAATCCAAATGGGCAAAAATTGAAATATCAGAATGGTAAATGGGAAATTTGGAAATGAAATTAATTCCTGATCTATATGCACCAATTAATCCAAATAAAGGTGCTGCTGGCTTTAGCTTGGGAATGCGTTATATTGACTTCTTAGAGCAAACTGAACATCTATTTATTAATGATTATCTGAACGAAATGCATTCTGATAGTATCTGGAGGATCTATGAACAAAGAGTATTTAATGAAATCACTCAAATTCAGTATAACTTTAACTATTGTTATTGGCAGGATTCAGTAGTATTAGTCTTTAATGGAGATAATTCTGAGCTAGAGTCTATCCAGTTATATCCAAGCTATAAAGGTACACTTTTTAAAGAATTTTATATTGGTGATAGCTTAAGTAAGCTTCATGAGAAATTTAAATTTTTCTTTTATGCCGATATGCATTATTTAATAGATAGTGATAGTGATAGTGATGAAGAGGAACCTGTTTTAATTAAAGGTGTAGCATTGAAAACTGACTATTTAGTTGAATATTCAAACACTTATTGTGACCATGTCATAGAACAAATAAATGTATTCAAAGTTAATACATAGAGTGAGCTTTTGTAACTCGTAGAGATCGTTTAAATTTAACGATCTCTAGATCTATTTTAGAATTGGTATTTTGAATAAGTTATTATGTTTTTGAACATCATTTTAAATGCTGCTTCAGTACTTCATTCAAAATACCTTTGCTCTTAACTTTCGAAACTGTAGATGTATTAATATATATCTTACTCTAATTAAAGATGGCCCATTTTAAATGGGCTTTGTCCTATAAAGTAGTAACTTACTCCTAGTAATCTTTATATTACCCTTTCATTAATTAATAAAAAAATTTAACTCGCAACGATTCGTTTCTCAAGCATCTCCATAAAAGTTTTTAAAATAATATTGTGGTTTTTGCCTTTGTGGGTAATTAAGCAAATTGGGGTACTGTAATGCATTTTTTCCTTTGAAACAGCTTGCATGAAACCATCTTCAACCCATTTCTTTGCATAGTGGTCGGGTAAAAAACCTAAAAATTTTCCGGTCAAAATCAGAAATGCAATTCCTTCACGATCGCTTGCAGTCGCTTTACAGTCTAAAAGCTGGTGCAACTTTGCTGCTTCTGGAGTGA
>RCUS01001563.1_pt1 | contig 11592 bp, 8 predicted proteins | sample 2166221 | NCBI WGS metagenome assembly RCUS01 (sample SAMN09932758, study PRJNA488358) | compost metagenome | isolation source: compost soil in cyclohexanecarboxylic | place: Germany: Experimental Botanical Garden | reverse complement strand
CAAGGCGCCGCCGCCGGACAAGAAAGGCCAGCAAGTGGACCTGTGGCTGGCGCCGTCGCTGGAATGGTATCCCGTGAAAGTGACGTTCGCCGATGCGGATGGCGGCGATTATGTGGAGCAAACCTTGCAGAAGATTGTCAGGAAGTAAGTGCTTGCTGTCATATCAAATATCGATTCCTTGATTTTTTATCCCTAACGGCAAATGCCGGGGTCAGACCCGGCGGGTCTGACCCCGGATTTTCGCTGTTGGTTTTTTTTGCTGATGCAACACTCGACTTGACGACAGCGCCATACCCCCTCTTCCACAAGTCGAATTGCATGTCAGAACTGATATACTGACGCCCCGCGTACCTTTAAGGCCGCAGCGCTGCCAGGGCCCGCTGCGCCGCCCGCTGAACACTCATCCGGAATAGAATGATTGATATAATGGCAAGTGCAGCCGTGGCTACGGATGCAAATCAGACAGAGCAAGAGCATCACGATTCTTTGCAGGCGCATTTCCAGCCGAATATTTCGGCCGACGAGATCGAGCAGGTTTTCCATTTGAAGCGGGCGCAGCCCTTGCTGCAAGTGTTTACGGCCCTGTTCCATGGCGGTTTCGATGGCGTGCTGGTGCGTCTGCTGGTGTTGCGCGAGCTGGCCGCCGATGCGGCCACGTCCGCGTATACGCGCGCCGATATCAATACCAAACTGGCATATCTGTTGCCGGAAAGCCTGGAAACGGTCTTGCTGCGCCTGCGCTCGAACCAGCTGCTGGCCTGGGATGCGCAGCAGGGCGTGTACCGCGTCACGCCCATGGCGCGCAATGTGCTGTCGGCCATCGACAGCCTGCTGGGCCTGGGCCAGACGGAAGACGAAGCGGAAATGGGTTTTCTGCTGTCGCAGGTGGCCGGCGCGCAAGCCGTCGGCGGCGTGTCGGTCGAGCAGCTGCAGCATCTGCTGGGGCGCCTGGTGGACTTGACGGAGGAATTCTCCGACGCCATCGCTTCCGGTTCCGAATTCCGCCTGCGCACGGCGCAGGCGAAGTGGAACATGGCCTGCGACTGGGTGGAAAAAGGCTCCGAGATTCTCGTGGCCATCACGTCCGATGAAAACGCGGACAGCGCCACGCACAAGGCGGCGCAGGCGATTGGCCGCGCGCAGAGTAAATTGCTGAACATGCAAGGCATGTTTTCGCGCGCCCTGAACCAGATCGAGCGCCAGCGCGTGCACCTGGGCCAGTCGGGCCTGTCGACCACCGACATCAAGCGCTGGCTCTTGCTGCACGACGACCTGGCCAGCCTGGCCGAGGGCGCCATCGACCAGCCGGTCGTGCCGTTGTTCGCCACGCCGGCCGAAATGATCGACGTGGCCGAAACGGAACTGCTGTCCGAGCGGGCGGCAGGTGTCATCAACACGGGCCTGCCTAGCGGCGAAGATGCGCCCACCACCATCAGCGACGGCCCAGCCATGCAACTTGAACTCGATGACCTCCTGGCCCGCCTGTCGAACTTTGCCAGCCTGGGCAATTTCCCCAGCATCGGCGAAGAGGGACCGAAATCCGTGCCGGTGCAGGATTCGCTGCTGCCGGCCAGCTTTGCCGTGGCCTCGTACCGCGCCTCGATGCTGCCGCTGCTGGGCGATGTCTCCGAAGCGAGCTTGCAGGGATCGACGGCCGAACTGGCCCGCCTGCCGATTACCTTTACACCGACCGACGAGATGGTCCAACTGTCCGACCCCCACGTGGCGGCCATGTCGATCGCCTCGCTTTCACTGAATGTTTCACTTGATTTAGATAGCGGCAACGCCGATGAATGACGATTCCCAAATCCTGATTGCGCGCCTGCTCACGCATCAAACCCTGCGCCGCGACGACAAGCTCGTCAAGCGCGTGCTGTCCGACGAACTGTTCCGCGCCGAGATCGATGCGCGCTTGCTGGCCTGCGGCCTGAAGCTGCTCGACAACGTATATGCCGACCACGTGACGTTGGCCCTGACGCGCACCATCGAGCCGAAGATTTTCGGCGCGCGCGACGTCTGGCAAAACAATAATTTTGGTTTGGCGCGCGATGGCGTGGCCTTGCTGGTGGTGCTGTGGGCGCAGATCATCCTGCCCAAGCGCGAACGCCAGGAAACCCACCAGCACGCGGACGATGACCAGAACGATATGTTCGGCACGGAAAAGCCGCTGCCGCGCGCGGAAGATGCGTCGATCGGCATTTCCTACAAGGCGCTGCTGTCGGACTTCGGCGACAAGCTGGGCAAGAAGACGCGCATGGACATGAATCTGGGCACCCTGGCCAAGCTGGGCTTTATCGAGCGGCGCGCCGATGTCATCCTGGAAGGTCCGCTACTGGACCTGATGATGGATACGGATGTGCTGAAAGAGCGCATCATCAACGGCGCCCTGGCCGACGTGTTCAAGCGCGCGCCGGCGCGCCTGGTGGCCGTCAGCGATGATCCGCTGCTTGACGCCGACCTGGCAGACGATTTGTCCGCCGACATCGGCGAGCAGCCCGACGCCGGCGATGCCGATGCCGACGATGCCGCGCCGTCCGACCTCCCTCACTGAAAGCGCCCATGTTTCATATCAAATCACTTGAACTGGTGCACTGGGATTACTGGCAGCGCATCAAGAATATTCCGCTCGACGCGAAGATCATCACCATCGCCGGGCAGAATGGCTCGGGCAAGACCACCTTGCTCGACGCCTTGCGCACCCTGTTCGGCCTCGACTGCTCGATGGGCCGCACGTATAAACACTATGCGCGCCACTCGGGCCAGCAGACGGCCTGGCTGCGCGCCGTGGTCGACAACAAGAACGTGGGCAAGCAGCTGTCGAACCGGCCGTTCCGCAGTTCCGGCTTCTTCAGCGACGATGAAGTGACCTTGTTTTGCCAGATCCAGAAAAATGGCGGCGACTGGAAGCGCCAGTATCTGATGCGTCCGGGCAATGTGCAGATCGAGGACATCACGGACGCCAACGACTGGCTCGGTGTGGAGAACTACCGCAAGCGCCTGGCCAATGCGGGCCTGTCGCCAGCCATGTCGAAAGTGCTGGCGCTGGAGCAGGGCGAGACGGACAAATTGTGCGAATACGCGCCGCGCCAGCTGCTCGACCTGGTGTTCCAGGTGTTCGGCGACAAGGAAGTGCTGGACGCCTACGACGAAGCCAAGCGCCACCAGCGCGATACGGAAGTGGAGCTGAAGCGTTTCGAGACGGAACTGGAAGCGTCGAAAACCAACCTGGAAGGCTTGCGCCTGCGCGTGGCCAATTATCACCAGTGGGAAGGGCTGCATAAAGAGCGCCGCAACCTGCTGGAAGAAGTGCTGCCCAGCCTGCAATACCACGAGGCGCGCGAAAAAGCGGCCATCGCCAGCCGGCAATTGCGCGATGCGCGCAAGCCCATGGCGCAGGCTGACCAGCAGCTGACGGATAAACGCAATGCGCTGGCCGCGCAAGCCAAGGCCCTGTCCGACGCGCAGATGAACGAAACCTTGCTGGAGCAGGAATCGATCGGCTTGCAGAGCCGCTTGTCCCTGATCAATGCCAAGCTGAAACCGCTGGACAGCCTGCTGGAACAGAAGGATCGCTTGCAGAAGCTGGCGGCCGACTCGGGCAGCGACATCGCCGAAGTGGCGGCCCAGCTGGAACAGAAGGAAGCGGAACTGCTGCGCCAGCGCCAGCAGCGCGACGCCCTGTCGGCGCGTATCGCGGCCGAGCAGGCAACGATTGCAGCATTGCAAGGCAAGACGGCCATGCCGGAGCCGGACAATGTGCGCGGCATGCGCCGCGCGCTGCGCGACGCGGGCATTGCCCACGCGATGCTGTCGGACATCGTCGAAGTGACGGACAGCCGCTGGCAGGGCGCCGTCGAAGGCGTGCTGGGCGGTTACGCCTCGGTCGTCCTGCTGGACAAAGCCAAGGATGCGTCTAGCGCCTACCGCCTGGCCGAGAAGGAACGCTACCGCCACTTCATCGTGCCCGACCTCGTCACGGCGCCGGTGGCGAAAGACGAAAGCCTGCTGGCCGTGGTGAAATTTTCCGCGCCCGTGCCCAGCTGGCTGATTGAGCAGCTGTCGCGCATTGCACGCGTCGATTCCGTCGAAGCGGGCTTCAAGCTGGGCAACCACGAAGAGTGGATCACGCCCGAGGCGTATCACCGCGAACGCCGCGGCGGGCGCTCGCTGTTCGTCGAAGCGTCGCGCTACCGCTTCGGCCAGGCTGGCCGCAGCGGCCGCCTGGAAGCGCTGTTGCGCTCCTTGCCGGGACTGGAAGGACAGGAAGACACGCTGACTTTGGCGATCTCGAAACTGGCGGCCGAAGTGGGTGCGTTAAAAGCGCGCATCGCCGGCGTTGACGCGGCCAAGGAACTCAGTGCGCGCCAGGAAGAATTCGCCGAAGCGCTGCGCAATTCCAAGCCGCTCAAGGAAGAGCGCCTGGAAGTGGGCGGGCGCCTGGGCGAGTTGCAAAACCTGACGAAGAACGCCACCGTGGCGCGCACGCGTGCCGATACGGTGTGGCAAAACGCGCGTCTGGCCCTGTCGGAAGCGGAAGCCGGGTCGCGCCTCGGCTACAAGAAGCAGATCGAACAGCGCGCCGAGCATGCGCGCGCCTTGCTGGCCCTGCGCCATGCGTGGCGCCACCTGCCGAAAAGCTGGCGCCGTCCCGCCCGCCGCGCGGCACTGGTGGCCGAGCACCAGAATGCGCACCAGGTCGATCTGCGCGTGGCCAGCCTGCAAAACAGCCTGGCGCGCGACGACTGGGAACTCGACGCCACCGTCATCGACCAGCACCACCGCCTGTCGGATCAATTGCATGGCCGCCAGTCGGAAACGGACGAGCGCCGTTACCAGAACAACCGCGCCATCGAGGCGACGGGCAATGCCCGTGGCGCCTACATGGAGCGCTTGCGCTACACCATCAAGACTTACAGCAAGAACATCAAGGAGCTGGGCGAACTGGCCGGCATCGAAGTGCATGCCGACCCCGTGCGCCTGGAAAACGACGATGTGCAGCTGTCGCAGGCGGGCTTGCACGTGCGTTTTAAATTCGACGGCAAGGGCGTCATCGGCATGAACGATGGCGAAGCGTCGGGCGGCCAGCAGGTGATGAAGTCGCTGGTGCTGTTGATCGGCCTGCTGAAATCGGAAGACGGTTCCGGCGGCTTCGTCTTCATCGACGAACCGTTTGCCCACCTGGATATCCGCAATATCCAACTGGTCGGTGAATTCCTGAAAAACACGGAAGCGCAGTATTTGATGACGACGCCGCTGACGCACAACACGGACGTCTACGATCCATCGGAACTGACTTTGATTACCAGCAAGAAGAAAAAGGATACGCAATGGGCGCAACCGATTTTCGTGCTGCAGCGCCGGGTCGATCCGGCATCGGGCAAGGTGGCGTGATGGCGCTGCGCACGATGCTGCTGCCAGCCGCGCTGGCGCTGGCGCTCTCGGCGCCGACCATGGCCAATGACGGCATCGGCTCGGTCAGTGCCGGCGGCATTATTGTCGGCAAGAGCGACGCCGTGGCCATGAAAAAGGAAGTGCTGACCGTCAGCGCGGAATTGATCAAGGTCGAGTACGAGTTCCTGAACGAATCGAAAAGCGATGTGGCAGAGACCATCATCTTCCCGCTGCCCGCCTACGAGGCCGGCTACCACCAGTCGCCCACGTATTACGGCCAGCCGCAGCAGTTCTCGATCGAGGTGGACGGCAAGCGCAAGGATTACCAGACCGTGCTGCTCGCCAAACTCGACGGCCGTGACGTGACGGCGCGCCTGGCGCAGCTGGGCCTGTCGGACGCGCAAGTGGCGTATTTCCCCTCGTTCAGCCCGTTCGAAAAAAAGGTGGCACCCTTGAGCGCCGCGCAGCAAAAAGCCATGATCGCCGAAGGCTTGCTGGCCAAGCTGTCCGACGATGAAGAATGGGTGCCGGCCTGGTCCGTGACGGTGGTCTACCAGTGGCGGCAGACATTCCCGGCCGGTAAAACGGTGCGCGTGCGCCATCAATATGCACCGTTCGTGGCCGCCGGCCCAGGTGCCTCCTACCTGGGCGACGGCAAGGAGTTTGAACAAAAGTATTGCGGCGACAAGGCTTTCTACAAGACGTGGAACCGCCTGGCGGCGCAACAGGGCGAGAGCGGTTTCGTCAATGCCAAGTGGGTCTCGTACATCTTGAAGACGGGCAACACCTGGAAGAACGGCATCGAAGACTTTACCTTGAACCTGGTCAAGGGCAAGCCGGATGAGTTGATCAGCCTGTGCTTCCCCGGCACGTTTACCAAGATCAACCCCACCACCTTGCAGGTGAAGCTGCGTAATTTCCGCCCGCAGCAGGATTTGAACGTGTATTTCGGCAATGTCGAGAATGGCAGCGGGAATGAGGGCGAGGCACCTGCGCTGCGGCCGAACTACTTGCTGAAGAAATAAAGAGCGCGCCTTGGAAGCCGCTGCTCTCCAGCACTTTCTGCGTGTCCTGTTCCGGGACACGCGGCGTGCCGCGCCCGCCGTCCGGGCCCGCAGCGATGCCGCTTCCGGCAAGCAGGCAGGCGCCTGGCAGCGATCCTGGATCCGCGCGTGAGCACGCAGCCTCTACTGGAGGCGCGGCTGCGCGCCATCGCCAGGCGCACGCCATGGTGCAGGCAAGCTTTGCAGGCCGTGGCGCAGCTGGGGTTGCCCGCGTGCTGCATCGGCGCCGGCGCCGTGCGCAACCTCGTGTGGGATGCCTTGCATGGCGTGGCGCAGCCGCCGCTGCCGGCCGATATCGACGTGGCGTATTTTGATGCGGACGATGTCAGCCTGCACAGCGAGGAACGGCTGCGCCAGCGCCTGGCTATCTTGCTGCCCGGCATGCCGTGGGAGGTCTGCAACCAGGCGCGGGTGCACCTGTGGTTCGAGGACTATTTTGGCTATGCCGTGCCGCCGCTGCTGTCGCTCGATGACGCCATCGCCACCTGGCCCGAGTTTGCCACGGCCGTCGGCCTCCATCTGCTGCCTGACGGCGAGATCGGCATCGTCGCACCCCATGGCCTTGATGATTTGTTCAATATGGTGGTGCGGCGCAACCCCGCGCGCATCAGCGCAGCAGGCTATGCGCAACGGGTGGCCAGCAAGAACTACGCGGCGCGCTGGCCGCGCGTCACGGTGGTCGCTTAGCGGTGCCTGCCAGGGAGCGCAATAATGCATCATGGCAACTAATTGCACTGTGGATATACATTGCTTATAATTGCCAATTATTTAATGCTGTGCTGCGCCATGCCTTTTTCACATTCTCTGAAGCGTTTACTGGTCTGCTGCGGCAGCCTCTTGCTGCTGTGTTGCCTCGCGGCCGGTTTCATCACGGCGCCGCTGGCCTTGGCGGGCCTGTGCATGGTGGCCATGCAGCTGGGGCTGAGCTTTGCCATGGTCGGCCGCGGCAACCGCCGGGCATGGCTGCTGCTGATGCCCTGCGTGTGGGCGGTGCTGTTTGCCCTGCCTTTCTACCTCGGGCGCGGCATCCATTCTTTCCTGCCGACCTTGCTGGCATTCATGTACATGCCTGTCGCCATTGGCCTGTTTTATATGGCGGCGCACCAGTTTCGCCTGTATCGCGCCGCCTGAGGCGCCATTCCCTTTACCTGAACCATACACAACATGATGCGATTGATTACCACGCCGCTGCGCCGCAGCGCCCGCCTGCTGTGCCTTGCCAGCACCCTCGTGGCGCCCGCCGCCTGGGCCGACAGCTATACGGATTTCCAGCAAGCCAGCACGCGCCTGGAAGCGCTGATGGCCGCCGCCACTGCCGATAGCGACTTGCCGCGTTTGGCCGAGCCTGCCGTGGCAGCGCTGTTTGCCCACGTCGCCGATGCGCCGCGCCTGTTCCAGGCACCCGTCGCCGCGTTGCAAGACATGGACCGGAGCGTGGCCGTGTGCGAGCGGGCGACCAACCTGGGCAAGGCGTATTATGCGTTTGGCTTGCAGCGGCCGCTGCCGCTGTCGGGCGCCGCGCTGCAGCAGGCGCGCCGCGAGCAGGTGACGCGGAACCTGGCCAATTACGGCGATGAAATGGCGGCCCTGTTTGCCTTTGGCGTGCATTGCCATGCGCATTTGACCGGTTTGATGGAAGCGGAGTTCAGCACGCAGCCGGCGCAGGACGTGAGCGGTGCCGAGCGCATGCGCGCCCGCGCGTTCAGCAAGGGATCGAGCACCATGTTTGCGAATGTGGTGCAGTTCGTGCAGGTGCCGTTCTGGAACGTGGCACAAAAGAAAACCATGCTGGCAGCGGCGGCGCAGCATGCCACGGTGAACGCCAGTCTGATGGCGCCGCCCTTGCGCGAGCGTCTGCTGAGCAGCCTGCCGGTGGCGGACCAGGACCTCGATCCGGCCCTGGCAGCGGCCCTGGCGACGATCCGCCAGGCGCTGTCCGTGACGACGTGTACCGGCCTGTGCCAGTACTACTGATTGCCCCGGCTTACTCCGGCGCTTGCAGCGGCTTGTTGCGCTGGCGCCAGCGCACCAGGCCCCAGGCGTACACGGCGTAGTAGCCGGTGACGAGACCGTAGGCGGCCATGGTCAGCGCGCTCTGGCCGAACGGCGGCGGCGGCACGGGCACGTCGGCGCGCGAATTCAGGTAGATTTCCATGCCGCGGTACAGCAAGCGGGCGATGAACAGCATGGTGATGGCCAGGCCCAGGTAGCGGTGCTGGGTAAAGAAAAAGTCCTTGCCGACCTGCTCGAAGCGCGTCAGCTTCAAGCCCAGCACGCCCAGCCAGCCGCCCGCCAGCACACCCGCGCCCAGGCTGGACAGGGGCAGCACGTCGAATTTGGTCGTCGTCGCCAGGAACAGGATCAGCACGGGAAAGCCGGTCGCCACGGTCCAGTGGCGCCACAGCTGCGATTTCTGCCGTGCCACCAGCTTCTTCAGGCGCGAATAGATGCGCCAGACCAGCAGCGGGACCAGGAACAGCAAGGCGAGGGTAGTGGTTTCCATGTAGGCATTCGGGACGGGGAAAACAGCGATTGTAAGCCAGATGGCGGCAAGGGCGTAGCGGAGCCGGTGGGAAAAGTTGCTCATTGACATTTACATGGCATGAAAGCACTATGCCCTGTCATCCGGTGCCGCCATGCGCGGTACGGTGCCGCCAGTCACTGTTTTCCATCCACCTCTCTGGAGTGCCATGTCTACTCGTTTCCCCCTGCTGCCCATTACTGTCGGCCTGATGGCGTCGTCGTCGCTGGCCATGGCGCAAGATGGCGGCTATCAAAAGCCACCCGCGCCCCTGCAAGCCATCGTCGATGCGCCGCGCGCGCCGACCCTGAGCCTGAGTCCGAAACGCAACCTGGCTGCCGTGCTGCCGACGCCATCCTTGCCCAGCATCAGCGAAGTGGCGCAGCCGGAATTGAAGCTGGCGGGCTTGCGCATCAATCCGCGCACGTATTCTGCCAGCCGCTTCAGTTTCCATACGGGACTGGGCTTGCTCGACATCGATACGCAGAAGGAAATCAAGGTCAGCGGCCTGCCGGTATCGCCGCGCATCGCCGACCTGGCTTGGTCGCCTGACCAGCGCTACCTGGCGTTCACCCACATCGCCTTTGCCGATCCCGCCTCGGGCGTGAAGGAGGCAGGCGTGGAACTGTGGTTGCTCGACGTGCAGACGAAAGCGGCGCGCAAGCTGGGCAATACGGCCCTGTCGACCGTGTATGGCCGTGGTTTTTCCTGGATGCCCGATAGCAAAACCCTGCTGGTCCAGTTGAAGCCTGCCAAGCTGGGCGCAGCGCCCGTGGCAAGCGGCATCCCGACGGGACCGGCGGTCCAGGACAGCGTGCCCGGTGGCGGCGTCAAGCAATTGCGCACCTATCCCGACCTGCTGAAAAACGAGCAGGATGCGCAGCTGTTCGAACACTACATCACGGTGCAGCTGGCCTTGCTGGACGTGACGGGCAAGCAGCGCCTGGTGGGCCAGCCGGGCCAGTTCTCGCGCGTGTCCGCCTCGCCTGACGGCAAGCATCTGCTGACGACGCGCATCCTGCGTCCATATTCCTACATCGTGCCGGCGTCCGACTTCGGCCACCAGATCGATGTGCGCGACCTGAGCGGCAAAGTGCTGCATGCGGTGGCCAGCGTGCCGCTGGAAGAAGGCCTGCCGCCTGGCAATGATGCCGTGTCCGCCGGCGTGCGCTCCGTCAGCTGGAGGGTCGATGCGCCAGCGACGCTGGTGTGGGCCGAAGCGCAGGATGGCGGCGACCCGGCCAAAGTAGCCGAGATCCGCGACATCGTCTATACGCAGGCAGCGCCGTTCACCGGCAAGCCGGCCGTGCTGGCCAGGCTCGGTTCGCGCTATGCGGGCGTAGCCTGGGGCCGCGGCGACCTGGCACTGCTCAGTGAAGCGTGGTACAAGACGCGCGCCGTCAAGCAGTGGAGAATTTCGCCAGATCAACCCTCCACACCGGCCGACCTCGTGTATGCGGGATCGTTCGAAGACCGCTACAACGACCCGGGCCAGCCCGTCATGCGCGCGGATGCTGCCGGCCTGCCGCGCCTGCTCATCGCCTTTGATAATTCCATCCTGCTTGACGGCCAGGGCGCTTCGAAGGAAGGCGACCGTCCCTTCATCGACCGGCTGAACCTGGCGACGAAACAGAAGGAGCGGCTGTTCCAGAGCGCCGCGCCCTACTATGAAAACGTGGTCGCCGTGCTGGACGAGGACGGCAGCCGCTTGCTGTCCACGCGCGAATCGCCGACCGAGCAGCCGAACTACTATGTGCGCAACCTGAAGCAGCAGGGCGCCGCGCAATTGACGGCCCTCACGCATTTCCCGCACCCGCTGCCGCAGCTGAAGGACGTGCAGAAAGAGCTGATCCGCTACAAGCGCGCCGACGGCGTGGACCTGACGGCCACCCTGATGCTGCCGCCAAACTACGACGCCCGCCGCGATGGCCCCTTGCCGACCCTGATGTGGGCCTACCCGCAGGAATTCAAGACGGCCAGCGCGGCCAGCCAGACCAAGGGTTCGCCGTATAAATTCAATGCCGTCAGCTACTGGGGCCCGGCCGCCTTCCTGTCCATGGGCTACGCCGTGCTCGACAATCCATCGTTCCCCATCGTCGGCAACGGCGAGCAGGAAGCGAATGACACGTATCTGCCGCAGCTGGTGGCCGATGCCGAGGCTGCCGTCGACGAGGTGGTGCGCCGTGGGGTGTCCGACCGCAACCGCATCGCCATCGGCGGCCACTCGTATGGCGCCTTCATGACGGGCAACCTGCTGGCGCATACGCGTCTGTTCCGCGCCGGCATCGCCCGCAGCGGCGCGTATAACCGCACCCTGACGCCGTTCGGCTTCCAGGCGGAAGAGCGTTCGTTCTGGCAGGCGCCCGGCGTCTACCAGGCCATGTCGCCATTCAACTATGCGGACAAGATCAAGGACGCTCTGTTGATGATCCATGGCGAGCAGGACAACAACTCGGGCACCTTCCCCATCCAGAGCGAGCGCATGTTCCAGGCCGTCAAGGGCCTGGGTGGCACGGCGCGCCTGGTCATGTTGCCCAACGAAAGCCACGCCTACCGCGCGCGCGAATCGATCATGCAGATGCTGTATGAAAGCAACAACTGGCTGGAGAAATATGT
>RCUS01001562.1_pt1 | contig 11595 bp, 8 predicted proteins | sample 2166221 | NCBI WGS metagenome assembly RCUS01 (sample SAMN09932758, study PRJNA488358) | compost metagenome | isolation source: compost soil in cyclohexanecarboxylic | place: Germany: Experimental Botanical Garden | reverse complement strand
CCTACTACGTCCTCGGCTTGCAGGCCTTTCTGGCCCTGCACGCAGGCGTATTCCACCCGCTGCCCTTCGACCAGGGTACGATGCCCCTCACCGCGGATCGCCCGATAGTGGACGAACACATCCGCACCACCTTCGCGCTGAATGAAGCCATAGCCCTTGGCATCGTTGAACCACTTTACATTCCCAGTCTCACGAGACGACATCTGAACTACTCCGGATTTTTATTGTGAAGATCGCCTTGCAGACACAGAGTCCCTCCCTGTGTCGACGCCGCTTGCGCAAATATCTTGCAAGTGGCAGGCCGAGTATATGACACAGAACAAAAAAATTTGATGACCGTCGCGCCGTTCGGCGATTTTTGCTGAACTTGCGCGGATACGGCAGACTAATTGGCTGGATACCCACCTGAAAATCACACCCAGGGCACACACCCCATGACCCGTTCCCCCCTGCGCCGCCTGATCTTCGGCGCCCTGCGTCGCCTGTTGTACCTGTGGGTGCGCTCCGAGACCATCAACCAGTCTTCCATGACCCTCAACCTCGACCGCAGCCGGCCGGTGTTCTATGCGTTGCCCTCGCCCGCGCTCACCGACCTGGCCGTGCTCGACCACGAGTGCACCAAGGCGGGGCTGCCGCGCCCGGTGCTGCCGGTAGCCGTGGGCCCACTGCAGGAACCCGCCGCGTTCTTCTACCTGACCCCCGACCCGGACTGGCTCGGCCGCCAGGACAAAAGCGGCGCCCCGCCCACGCTCGAGCGCCTGGTGGCTGCCGTCAGCCAGCATGCCGAAGAAGATGCGCAGATCATTCCTGTCAGCGTGTTCTGGGGCCAGACCCCGGCCAGCGAGTCCAGCCCCTGGAAGCTGCTGTTCGCCGACAGCTGGGCGGTAACCGGGCGCCTGCGCCGGCTGCTGACCGTACTGATCCTGGGGCGCAAGACTCGGGTACAGTTCTCCGCGCCAATCCACCTGCGCGAACTGGTGCAGCACAACAAAGGCCACGAGCGCACCGTGCGCATGGCCCAGCGCCTGATGCGCGTGCACTTTCGCAACCTCAAGACTGCCGTCATCGGCCCGGACATCTCGCACCGACGCACCCTGGTCAAAGGCCTGGTCCATGCCCCGCAAGTGCGCCAGGCGATTGCCGACGAAGCGCAGCGCGAGAACCTTCCGCTGGCCAAAGCCGAGGCCCAGGCACTGCGCTATGGCAACGAGATAGCCTCGGACTACACCTATACCGCCATCCGCTTCCTCGAAGTGGTGCTCAGCTGGTTCTGGAACAAGATCTACGACGGCATCAAGGTCAACCACATCGAACAGGTGCAGGGTATCGCCCCTGGCCATGAAGTGATCTACGTGCCGTGCCACCGCAGCCACATCGACTACCTGCTGCTGTCGTACCTGCTGTTCCGCAACGGCCTCACTCCGCCGCACGTGGCAGCAGGCATCAACCTCAACATGCCGGTGGTGGGTAACCTGCTACGCCGTGGTGGCGCCTTCTTCATGCGCCGCACGTTCAAGGGCAACCCGCTTTACACGGCGGTGTTCAATGAGTACCTGCATACCCTGTACACCAAGGGCTTCCCGGTCGAGTACTTCGTCGAAGGCGGCCGCTCGCGCACCGGGCGCATGTTGCAGCCGCGCACCGGGATGCTGGCCATTACCCTGCGCAGCTTCTTGCGTTCGTCGCGTACGCCAATCGTGTTCGTGCCGGTGTACATCGGCTACGAGCGCGTGCTTGAAGGCCGTACCTACCTGGGCGAACTGCGCGGCGCCAGCAAGAAGAAGGAGTCGGTGCTGGACATCTTCAAGGTGTTCGGCGCACTCAAGCAGCGCTTTGGCCAGGTCTACGTCAACTTCGGCGAACCCATCCGCCTGGCTGGCTTCCTCGACCAGCAGCAGCCCGGCTGGCGTGAACAGGATCACGGTCCGCAGTACCGACCGGACTGGCTCAACGCTACCACCGCTCGCCTGGGAGAAACCGTGGCCCGCCACCTCAACGAGGCGGCCGCCATCAACCCGGTCAACCTGGTGGCCCTGGCACTGCTGTCCACCAGCCGCCTTGCCCTGGACGAGCGCGCCCTGACCCGCGTTCTCGACCTGTACCTGGCGCTGCTGCGCCAAGTGCCCTACTCGCCGCACACCACCCTGCCCGAGGGCGACGGCCAGGCACTGATCGAACATGTGCGCAGCATGAACCTGGTGGCCGAGCAGAAGGACGCCCTGGGCCGCATCCTATACCTGGATGAAGGCAACGCGGTGCTGATGACCTACTACCGCAACAACGTGCTGCACATCTTCGCCCTGCCGGCGCTGCTGGCCAGCTTCTTCCTCAGCAGTTCCCGCATGAGCCGCCAACTGCTGGGCCAGTATGTGCATGCGCTTTATCCCTATCTGCAGGCCGAACTGTTCCTGCGCTGGACGCCAGAACAGCTGGACGAGGTCATCGACCAATGGCTGGTCGCGCTGGTGGAACAGGGCCTGCTGCGCCAGGACAACGACCTGTACGTGCGCCCGGCGCCCAGCTCGCGGCAGTTCGTGTTGCTGACCCTGCTGGCCCGCACCATCACCCAGACCCTGCAGCGCTTCTACATGGCAACCTCGCTGCTGATCAACAGCGGGCAGAACAGCCTGAGCGCCGAAGCGCTGGAAGACCTGTGCGTGATGATGGCCCAGCGCCTGTCGATCCTGCATGGCCTGAACGCACCGGAGTTCTTCGACAAGACGCTGTTCCGCCACTTCATCCAGACCCTGCTTCAGCAAGGCGTGCTGCACGCCGACGCGCAAGGCAAGCTGGGTTATCACGACAAGCTCGGCGAGCTGGCCGAGGGCGTGGCCAAGCGAGTACTGTCGGCCGAGCTGCGCCTGTCGATCCGCCAGGTGGCCCTGCACCGTGACGACGGGTTGGAAACTTCGACCCTCTAACGGTTCATCGGTCGGCAAAATCCGCTAAAGTCCGTGGGGTTGGCCACAAGCCAGCTCCAAGGACACCGGAGATTCCATGAAAAAGCTCTTTATGCTGTGTTGCGCATCCCTGCTTGCAGCCTGCTCCAGCCAAACCCCACCCAACCAGGCCAGCCTGGACGGTGAAGTCTTCTACCTGCAGCGCATTGCCCTGCCGCCTGCCGCCACCCTGAGCGTGGAACTGCAGGATGTGTCGCTGATGGACGCCCCTGCCGTGACCCTGGCGCGCCAGGCCGGCCCGGTCAAAGGCAACGTGCCGCTGCCGTTCCATCTCACCTATGACCCCGCGCAGGTCAAGCCTGGCCACCGCTATGCGGTGAGCGCGCGCATCGAGCTGAATGGCAAGTTGCTGTTCATCAATACCGAACACCACGGTGTCGCGCTTGATGGCAGTGACCCGCAATCGGTACGCATCAAGGTAGATCAGGTTCGCTGATACCCGTACTCATCCGTTTACAAGGAAAGCTTCATGATCCGCACTTCCCTGCGCTTCACCACCCTGTGCGCCGGCCTGCTGCTGTCGGCCAGTGCCCTGGCCCTGTCGCTGGGCGACCTCAGCCAGAAAGACGCCACCGGCGGCCTGAAAGATGCCCTGACCCAAGGTGCGCAGCTGGCCGTCAAGCAACTGAGCACCCCAGGCGGCTTCAGCAACAACCCGGACGTGCGCATCGAGCTGCCAGGCAACCTGGGCAAAGCCGCCAAGGCGATGAAAATGTTCGGCAAGGGTGAACAGGTCGAAGCCCTGGAAACCAGCATGAACAAAGCCGCCGAGGCAGCCGTGCCGCAGGCCCAGGCGATTCTGGTGGATGCCGTCAAGAACATGAGCGTGACCGATGCCAAGGGCATTCTCAGCGGCGGTGACGACTCGGCCACCCAGTACCTGAACAAGAGCAGCCGCGAGCAGATCCGCGCCAAGTTCCTGCCGATCGTCAAGCAGGCCACCGACAAGGTCGGCGTGGCCCAGCAGTACAATGCCTTCGCTGCCCAGGCCAAAGGCCTGGGGCTGGTCAAGGATGACGCCAATATCGAGAACTACGTGACCGAGAAGGCGCTGGATGGCTTGTTCGAGATGATCGGCAAACAGGAGCAGAGCATTCGCCAGAACCCGGCAGCTGCGGCTACCAGCCTGGCCAAGAAGGTCTTCGGCGCGCTGTAGGAGCGGGTTCACCCGCGAAAGGGCCGGGCCTGCTGGCCAATTTTCACCAGCCGCTCACCGTTGCTGCCGCCACCGTATTCGCGGGTAATCCCGCTCCTACACGGCGGCGGGGTTGGACACAGGCCGTCGTAGGAGCGGGTTCACCCGCGAAGGGAGGGCTAAGCCCTCCCCCTGCGGTCTTCAGCCCTTCTTCACCCTGAACCAAGCCGCATACAACGCCGGCAGGAACAGCAGGGTCAGCACCGTGGCCACGATCAACCCGCCCATGATCGCCACCGCCATCGGCCCGTAGAACACACTGCGCGACAACGGAATCATCGCCAGCACCGCTGCCAGTGCGGTCAGCACGATCGGGCGGAAGCGCCGCACCGTGGCTTCGATGATCGCCTGCCAGCGCTCCAGCCCCGCCGCGATGTCCTGCTCGATCTGGTCCACCAGGATCACCGAGTTGCGCATGATCATCCCCGCCAGGGCAATGGTGCCGAGCATGGCGACAAAGCCGAACGGCTGGCGGAACACCAGCAGGAACAGGGTCACCCCGATCAGCCCCAGCGGCGCGGTGAGGAACACCATCACCGTGCGCGAGAAACTGCGCAGCTGGATCATCAGCAAGCTCAGGACTACCACGATGAACAGTGGCATACCGGCATTCACCGATTTCTGCCCCCGTTCGGAGTCCTCCACCGTGCCGCCCACCTCCAGCAGGTAGCCATCGGGCAGCTTGGCGCGGATTTCCTGCAGGGTCGGCAAAATCTGCTTCACCAGCGTCGCCGGCTGCTCCTGGTCGTAGATATCGGCACGCACGGTCACCGTCGGCAAGCGGTTGCGGTGCCAGATAATGCCTTCTTCAAAGCCGTATTCCAGGGTTGCCACCTGCGACAACGCCACGCTCTGGCCATTGTCGGTGGGCAACGCCAGGCTACCCAGGTTGGCCAGCTCGCTGCGCTCCTGGAGGGTGCCGCGCAGCAGGATCTCGATCAGTTCGTTGTCCTCGCGGTACTGGCTGACCGTGGTGCCGATCAGCGAGCTTTGCAGGAAGCTCGCCAGGTGCGAAGTGCTCACGCCCAGCGCACGGGCGCGGTCCTGGTCGATTTCGAGGAACACCGCCTTGCTGGGTTCTTCCCAGTCCAGGTGCACGTTCACCACATGCGGGTTCTCGCGCACCTTGTCCGCCACTTCACGGGCCAGTGCACGGGCCTTCTCGATATGCTCGCCAGTGACCCGGAACTGCACCGGGTAGCCCACGGGTGGGCCGTTTTCCAGGCGCGTGACCCGGGCGCGCAGGTCGGGGAACTGCTGGTCCACAGTGCTGATCAGCCAACTGCGCAGGCGTTCGCGGTCTTCCATCGACTTGGCCAGCACCACGAACTGGGCAAAGCTGGCTGCCGGCAGTTGCTGGTCCAGCGGCAGGTAGAAGCGCGGCGAGCCGGTGCCCACATAGGCCACGTAGTTGTCGATACCGTCCTGCTGCTTGAGCAGCGCCTCCAGCTGCTTGACCCGCTCGGCGGTATTGGCCAGCGAGGCGCCTTCGGCCAGCTTCAGGTCAACCATCAGCTCCGGGCGCCCGGAAGCCGGGAAGAACTGCTGGGGCACGAAGCGGAACAGCAGGAGGCTGCCGACAAAAGCGGCAACGGTCAGCAGGATTACCGTCTTGCGCCGCCGTACGCACCACTCCACCAGCCGTCGCACGCGCTGGTAGAACGGGGTGGCGTATGGGTCTGGAGCATGGCCGTCCTTGCCATGACGCGCCGCATGCAGCTTGGCCAGGTCGGGTAGCAGGCGCTCGCCCAGGTAAGGCACGAACACCACAGCCGCCACCCAAGAGGTCAGCAAAGCGATGGTTACCACCTGGAAGATCGACCGGGTGTATTCGCCCGTGCTGGAGGCCGCGGTGGCAATTGGCAGAAAGCCTGCTGCCGTGATCAGCGTCCCGGTGAGCATCGGGAAGGCCGTACTCGTCCAGGCATAGCTGGCTGCCTTGAGGCGGTCATAGCCCTGCTCCATCTTGATCGCCATCATCTCCACGGCAATGATCGCGTCGTCCACCAGCAGGCCCAGGGCCAGCACCAGCGCGCCAAGGGAGATCTTGTGCAGGCCGATGCCGAAGTAATGCATGGCGGCAAAGGTCATGGCCAACACCAGCGGAATGGCCAGCGCCACCACCAGGCCAGTGCGCAGGCCCAGCGAGAAGAAGCTCACCAGCAGCACAATGACCAACGCCTCGACCAGCACCTGCACGAACTCGCCCACGCCGGCCTTCACCGCCGCCGGTTGATCCGAAACCTTGCGCAGCGCCATGCCGGCAGGCAGGTTATGCGCCAGGCGCTCGAACTCGCCTTCCAGGGCCTTGCCCAGTACCAGGATGTCGCCACCGTCTTTCATCGACACCGCCAGGCCAATGGCATCCTCGCCCATGAAGCGCATGCGCGGTGCAGGTGGGTCGTTGAAGCCACGGTGCACCTCGGCGACATCACCAATCCGGAAGGTGCGATCACCCACGCGAATGGGGAACTGGCGGATCTGCTCGACACTGTCGAAACGCCCGCTCACGCGCAGTTGCAAGCGCTCGCTGGGCGTCTCGAAGAAACCGGCGGTGCTCACGGCGTTCTGCTCTTGCAACGCCTTCTGCACGGCTTCCAGCGGCACGCCGAGGGTGGCCAGCTTGAGGTTGGACAGCTCGATCCAGACTTTCTCGTCCTGCAGGCCGATCAGCTCGACTTTGCCCACATCCTTGACCCGCTGCAGCTGGATCTGGATACGGTCGGCGTAGTCCTTGAGCACCGCATAGTCAAAGCCTTCGCCAGTCAGCGCATAGATGTTGCCGAAGGTGGTGCCGAACTCGTCGTTGAAGAACGGGCCCTGGACCTCCGGCGGCAAGGTGTGGCGAATGTCCGCAACCTTCTTGCGGATCTGGTACCACAACGCGGGGATGTCCTTGGAGTGCAGCGAGTCGCGGGCCATGAAAGTAACCTGCGATTCGCCGGGGCGAGAGAACGAGACGATTCTCTCGTACTCACCGGTTTCCATCAGCTTCTTCTCGATGCGCTCGGTTACCTGCCGCGCCACTTCTTCAGCGCTGGCGCCTGGCCACAGGGTGCGGATGACCATGGCCTTGAAGGTGAATGGCGGGTCCTCGCTCTGGCCAAGTTTGGTGTACGACATGGCGCCAATGGCGGCCAGCAGGATCATCAGGAACAGGACGATCTGGCGGTTGCGCAGCGCCCAGGCAGAAAGGTTGAAACCCATCGGGACTTACTCCTTGGCCGTCAGGTTCACTACACGGTTGCTGCGGTCCACGGGGCGTACCTCCTGGCCCTCGCGCAGTACATGGCCACCAGCGGCAACCACCCAGTCACCCGGGTCCAGGCCTTCGAGCACCGGCACGCTGTCGCTGCCATAAGCCCCCAGGCGCACGGTCGCCCGCTCCAGGCGGCTTTCCTTGTTCACCCGCCAGACATAGGCCTGACCGTTTTCCGCAGTCACTGCCGACAGCGGTACCGCCAGCGGGATCAGCCCGTCCTTGGCGATGAACACCCGGGCGCTCTGGCCCAGCTCAGCCGGTACGGCGGCCGTGGTAAAGGCGATGCGCGCCGCGAACGTGCGCGAGCGCGGGTCGGCGGCCGGTGACAGCTCGCGAATGCGCCCCTGGAAACGCGCCTGCGGGTGCGACCACAGCTCCACGCTCACCGGTTGGCCCACAGCGAAGCGGGCAAACTGCTGCTCCGGCAGGCCGATGGCCACTTCTCGCTCGCCATCGGCGGCAAGGGTGAACACGGTCTGCCCGGCGGCGACCACTTGGCCCACTTCAACCTGGCGCTTGGCGATCACCCCGGCCTGCGGCGCACGCAATACGGCATATTCGGCCTGGTTGCCCGCCACATCGAACTCGGCCTTGGCCTGCTTCAGACGGGCAAGGCCGGCGCGGTAGAGGTTTTCGGCGTTGTCGAACTGGGAGTGGCTGACCATCTGCCGCTCCAGCAGCTTCTGGTAGCGGTCGCGTTCGGCACGCACCAATGCCAGGTTGGCCTCGGCAGCCGCCAACTGGGCGCGGTTGGCTTCAAGTTGCAGGCGCACGTCCTGCGGGTCCAGCTCGGCCAGCGGCTGGTCGGCCTTGACCCGCTGCCCCTCCTCCACCAGGCGCTTGCTGACCTTGCCGCCAATGCGGAAGGCCAGCTCCGGCTCGAAGCGCGCGCGCACTTCGCCGGGGTAACTGTCGGCAGCGGCTTCGGCCGGCTGTGGCTGCACCACCAGCGCCGGGCGCGGCGCGGCGGGTGGGGCGGCTTCCTGACCACACGCCGCCAGAAGCAGGGCAGCGGCGGCGGGCAGAGCGATGGACAAGGCATGGCGCAACATGATGAATCCTTTCGCGGAGTGCACATTTAATATTTGTACTGGCTGGTATATTAAATCAGCGCAACGATGCCGGGAAGGGCATGCGCTGGTTTTTCGACGACCTGGCTGGAGCCCTCTGGCGCCTGTGAGATCAAGCGGCGGCTGAACGCCCACCCTGTCGATCAACTGAACGCTGGCAGGCCGCAGGTAAATGTGAGCTAGTTTTAGCCGTATCGCAGCTGACCCGTTAAGATGGGGATTCTTAAACCAGATGCAGACCAAAATGCTCAACGACGCACCCATCGGCCCAGGCCGGCCAAAGGACCTGGCCAAGCGCGAGGCGATCCTCGAAGCGGCCAAGGCCCTGTTCCTCAGCCTTGGCTACGCCAACACCAGCATGGATGCGGTCGCTGCGGCGGCAGGTGTTTCAAAGCTCACCGTGTACAGCCACTTCACCGACAAGCAGACCCTGTTCTGCTCGGCGGTCATGGCCACCTGCCAGATCCAGTTGCCTGACCTGTTGTTCGAGTATCCCGAGGGGGTACCGGTGGAAGAAGTGCTGCTGACCATTGCCCGCAACTTCCAGGCGCTTATCAGCAGTGACGAAGCGATCAAGCTCAGCCGCCTGATCATGGCCCAGGGCAGCCTGGACCCGAGTTTTGGCGAGTACTTCTACGAGGCCGGGCCCAAGCGCGTGCTCGCAGGCATGGAAGCGCTACTGCGGGGAGCACATGAGCGCGGGCTGCTGCGCATCGACAACCCCTTGAGGGCGGCGGAGCATTTCTTCTGCCTGGTCAAAGGGGCACCGGATTACCGGTTGCTGCTGGGTTGCGCGGGGCCGCTGGAGGGCGATGAAGCCGAGGCGCATGTGCGCGAGGTGGTGGGGGTGTTCTTGCGAGCGTTCCAGCCTTGAAGGGTTGAAGTTACATACCGGCCCTGAAGTTCTGCCTCTGCCTTTCGTGGGCCATCTACGGAAGGCAGAGACAACTACTTAGACCATTAATCCAACAATCTCTGAATAATGCTATGCAACTGTTCAATAATCATGGCGTCTGTCGATGTGCTCATCCCGTCTCGCGTCCTGGCGTTAACCTCTTCCAATTCCGCAAAAGCCCTTTGAATTGCAGACTTCTTGTTGAGTTGCTCCTGTGCCGCCCTTCGTTCCGCCAAAGTTTTTCTGGGCCCGGAAACCGGAGAGGCGCCCGGAATGGTAATCTGCGACTTAGCAGCAATATTGTCAGTCAACGAACTCTCGTTTTGTAGCCAGATCGCATTTTGCTCATCAATCTGGATTTGATTAAAACCCTTCATGAACTGATCATCCGCGCCACCTGTCTGCTGAGCGTTCGGAAATAAGGTACTGGTTTGGGCAGCTTGAATTGTGGCGCTTTGAGTCTCTGGAGCGAAAGTCTTCGTTACCTTTGGTGGCTTCGGCTTCAGCCGGAATAGTCTTCTAAAGAACTTTCCGATCCCCCAAAAGTGTCCAGTCGGATCAGTGCGATTAGTGGGGTCTCCCGCGCAGTACGCGTACGCGTTGAAACCACCTGCACCGAATGGGCTCCAACTGTCCGGGCTGCAAAAGCGCATCATGACCGGGCTGAATTGCCTGTAACCATTCCCCAGATGGTAAAGCCCCGAACTCGCATCCAGCCGCTCGCCACTGAAGGCAAGCAACGACAGCAAGCCGCTACCCTGATTGTGATGCCCATAGGGCGAGTAAGCCTGTGATTCCAGGCGTTTCTTTTCATAAATGAGTAGGACCGAGCGCTGCTGGTCGGATGCCGTCAGCATGCTGGACAAGCCCGAGGACTGATGATCTTTCTGAGCCAGCACCAGGTCATTAGCCTGAAAGAAACGCCAGCGGGCATCGCCATTCAATTCAGCAACTATCTTGCCGTTACAGTAAAAAAACTGGCGGCCAGCTTGCCGGGCATAAGGAGCAGGCGACATCAACATTACCCTCCATCAGGATCAAATGTCCGTTAGGATCGCGCCCTTAGCCAACTAATGACTACTGGCAGAAATAACAGGTCATTGTGGGAGCGAGTTTCCCGCGCAGGAGGCGCCGCAGTGGATGGCACCGGCGTTGCCGGTGTTCGCGGCTAAAGCCGCTCCTACAATCGTGCTAGCCGGCCAGATAGGGGCAGGTCAGGCCTTCAAAGCCTTCTTCGGATAGATGTCATACCGGCTCGACTTGCCTTCCAGGCTATGGCTGGGCTTCGGCCCGTCGATGATCGGTGCCTTGCGTGGGCGCTTCACCACCACACGGTGGCTGGCCAGCGCCAGGGCGGCTTCGAGCAGCGCCGGGGCATCCAGGTCATCGCCCACCAAGGGCCGGAACACGCGCATTTCCTTTTTCACCAGGGCGCTCTTGTCGCGGTGCGGGAACATCGGGTCGAGGTAGATCACCTGCGGCGCCTCCCCTTCCCAGGCACGCATGCGCTCGATGGCGTTGCCGGTCAGCAGGCGCATTCGCCCGACAATCGGGCCCACCTCTTCATCCGCCCGCGCCCGCGCCAGGCCGTCCTCCAGCAGCGCGGCAATCAGCGGCTGGCGCTCGATCAGGGTCATCTGGCAGCCCAGGCTGGCCAGCACGAACGCGTCCTTGCCCAGCCCCGCCGTGGCATCCAGCACCTGCGGCCGCACACCTTGGGCGATGCCCACCGCCTTGGCGATCATCTGCCCGTTGCCACCGCCAAACTGGCGCCGGTGCGCGGCCTGGCCTTCGACGAAGTCCACCCGCACCGGCCCCGGTGCCTGCGGGCCCAATTGCTGGATCTGCAGGCCATCGACGCCCACCTGCACGGCAAACCCGGCGGCATCGTCCTGCAGCGGCAGCTCAAGGCGCTCGGCCCATGCAGCAGCTTGCGCCTCGAACTCAGCCGACAACGCCTCGACCCGGATACCTGTGCCCTGCTCTTCCATCATTCACACCTGAAAATTGAACCCAGCCGTTAATGTATCGGCAGCCACGGCCGATACAGGCAATATCCCGCTATTCTGCCAGAGCACAACGCGCGCGACTGCCATGTCAGATACTCTTCCCATCGGCTTGACCTACCTGTCGCCTGTCGGCAACTACAGTCAGCACAACACCCAGGCACTCGGGGGCGTCAGCCACCTGTGGCAGGATTTCTTTGCCCGGGC
>RCUS01001561.1_pt1 | contig 11598 bp, 5 predicted proteins | sample 2166221 | NCBI WGS metagenome assembly RCUS01 (sample SAMN09932758, study PRJNA488358) | compost metagenome | isolation source: compost soil in cyclohexanecarboxylic | place: Germany: Experimental Botanical Garden | reverse complement strand
CAATCGATAGGGCCCCAAAATTCCCGATTCGATTCCACATAAAGCCATAACTAGCTGATTTTTTTATAGATACCCTTTGAGGTACGTCAAAAAATCCACCAAATTCCAGTCCCGCCAAAATCGGGGCCTCACAGCCAACAACCGTTCGTCTGGTGCCAGATCATGAGATGCCCTTACTCCCGGTCGCCAGCCCCGCATTAGAGGACATCCCCACAGGTCGCAGGGGCCTTAATCCCTGATAACATTAAGCACTCTTGGCGGGATGACGTGGGGCGAGGATCGGAGAGCGGGCGATGAGGTGACCGTCATGGCATTTGTGGGTACATATCGGCAGCCAGCCCTACATCCATGCCTCACAGAGCGTCTCAGCCTGCGCCAGCACTAGTTGTGCCGCCTCCTCCTGCTGATCCGGCGGATACTTATATTTACGCAGGATGCGCTTGACCAGAAGCCGCAGCTTGGCCCGTACACTGTCACGATTACTCCAGTCCACGGTTACGTTCTGGCGCAGACTATCGGTCAGCTCATGGGCGATCTTGGCCAGGATCTCATCGCCCAGCTCTCGCACCGAGGCCTCGTTATTGGCCAGCGCATCGTAGAAAGCCAACTCGTCATCATTCAGGCCCAGTGCATCTCCACGCTTGCTCGCTGCTGCAAATTTCTTGGCCATCTCGATCAGCTCTTCGATGACCTGGGCGGTCTCGATGGAGCGGTTCTGGTAGCGCTTGATCACGCTATCGAGCAGCTCGGAGAACTTCCTCTCCTGGGCCAAGTTGCTGGCGAACTTGCTCTTGATCTCCCCCTCCAGCAGGCGCTCCAGTAGCTCAACCGCCAGGTTTTTCTCCGGTAAGTTGCGCACCTCGGCAAGAAACTCATCATCGAGTAGGCCGATGTTGGGCTTGTCCAGACCGACCGCCTCAAACACATCCACCACCTCGCCGGAGACTACGGCATTGCCGATGATCTGGCGGATCGCCAGCTCACGTTCTTCGTCGGTTTTCTTTTGGGCGCTGATGTCACGCTTGATCAGCAGCACCTTGATGGCCTGTAGGAAAGCCACTTCCTCCCGAACGGCTTTGGCCTCGTCCAGGGTGCAGCACAAGGTAAACGCCTTGCTCATGGCCAGGGCATTGTCGGCAAAGCGCTTCTTGCCGTCCTCCAGCCCCAGCACATGGTTGGCGGCACCGGCCAGCAGCTTGTGTCCGCCAGTCAGGAAGTCTCCGTAATCGAAGCCATACAGCAGGCTACGTAGCACATCGAGCTTTTCCTCCAGCACCGCATAGGCTTCATGGGCATCGACGGTGGGCCGCCCCCTGCCTTTGCTGGCGGTGTACTCCTTGAGCGCCGCCTTCAGTTCGTTGGCAATGCCGATGTAATCCACTACCAGGCCGCCCTGCTTGTCCTTGAACACCCGGTTCACCCGGGCGATGGCCTGCATCAGGTTATGGCCCTTCATCGGCTTGTCGACGTACAGGGTATGCACGCAGGGCGCATCGAAACCGGTCAGCCACATGTCGCGGACGATCACCAATTGCAGCGGATCGGCAGGGTCCTTGAAACGCTTCTCCAGCCGCTTCTTCACCTGCCCTGGGTAAATATGCGGGCGCAGCAGTGCCTTGTCCGATGCGCTACCGGTCATGACGATCTTCACCGCGCCCTTCTCCGGATCCTCAGCGTGCCATTCGGGGCGCAGGGCGATGATCTCGTTATACAGGTGCACGCAAATCTCGCGACTCATGGCCACTACCATGGCCTTCCCGCTTTGCGCCTGGTTGCGCTCCTCGAAGTGCGCCACCAGGTCGGCCGCCACGCTCTTGATACGCGGCTCGGCGCCCACCACCTTTTCCAGCGCGGCCCAGCGCGACTTCAAGCGTGACTGCTGACCCTCTTCCTCATCCTCGGCCAGCTCGTCGACCTCGTCGTCGATATGCGCCAGCTCCGAGTCCTTGAGCGACAGCTTGGCCAGCCGCGACTCGTAGTAGATGGCCACGGTGGCGCCATCTTCCTTGGCCTGTTGCATGTCGTAGACATGGATGTAGTCGCCGAACACCGCACGGGTGTCGCGGTCTTCGCTGGACACCGGCGTTCCGGTAAAGGCCACGAAGGTTGCATTGGGCAGAGCATCGCGCAGATGCTGGGCATAACCCACCTGGTAGCGGGCACTGGCCTCGGCCACCTTAAAGTCCGGCACCTTCAGCGAAGCACTGAAGCCGTATTGGGTGCGGTGCGCCTCATCGGCCACCACCACGATATTCGAGCGCGTGGACAACACCGGGAAGCTGTCTTCATCCTCGCCCGGCATGAACTTCTGGATGGTGGCGAAGACAATGCCTCCACTGGGGCGGTTGGCCAGTTTCTCGCGCAGATCGCCGCGGGTGGCCACCTGCACCGGCTGTTCACGCAGCAAGTCCTGCGACAGCGAGAACACTCCGAACAACTGGCCGTCCAGGTCGTTGCGGTCGGTGATCACCACGATGGTCGGGTTCTCCATCGCCGCTTCCTGCATCACCCGGGCGGCGAAGCAGGTCATGGTGATGCTCTTGCCCGAGCCCTGGGTATGCCAGACCACCCCGCCCTTGTGCGTGCCACCGGGGCGCGAGGCGCTGACCACCTGCTGGATAGCCGCACGCACGGCATGGAACTGGTGATAGCCAGCAATCTTCTTCACCAACCGGCCGTCATCCTCGAACAGCACGAAGTAGCGCAGGTAATCCAGCAGCATCGCCGGCTGCAGCACTCCACGCACCAGCGTCTCCAGCTCATTGAACTCACCCAGCGGATCGACCGTAGCCCCATCGATGGTGCGCCAGCGGGTGAAGCGCTCGATATCCGCGGACAACGAGCCCATGCGCGCCTCGCTGCCATCGCTGATCACCAGAATCTCGTTGTAGTGAAAGACGTCCGGAATCTGCTCTTTGTAGGTCTGGAGCTGGTCGAACGCCTTGACCAGGTCGGCATTCACGTCCGCCGGGTTCTTTAGCTCCAGAAGCACCAACGGCAGGCCGTTGACGAACAGGATGATGTCCGGTCGACGTGTGTGCTTCGGCCCCTGAATGCTGAACTGATTGACCGCCAGCCACTCGTTGGCCTGCACATCCACCCAGTCGATCAGACGCACGAAATCGCCGCGGGTCTCTCCGTCCTTCTGGTACTGCACCGGCACACCGCCGACCAACAGACGATGAAGCAGGCGATTGGCCGACAGCTGCACCGGCACGCCCAGCTCCAGCACCTGGCGTAAGGCGTCCTCACGCGCTGCCATTGGGATCTGCGGGTTGAGCCGGGCGATGGCCGTGCGCAGGCGCATGGTCAACAGCACGTCGCGATAGCTCTCGCGCTCGCGGTTATCGCCGTCGAGGGCAATGTCCGGCCCATAGAGGTGCGCGTAACCCAGCTCAGTGAGCCAGCCGAGGGTTTCCTGTTCCAGTTGGTCTTCGGTCATATCCGTCCTTAACGAGCCTTACCTGGCATCTCTGCAAGCTCAAGGCGATCCACTTAGTCGATTACAGTTGCGATAACGGGCTATCTACCCCAAATCAGCGGCTGCCGTGACTACCCCATCAACCACTTACAGCCGCCCTTGAGCAGCAAGCGCGCCTAGCTGGCACGAGCAAATGAGTCAAGGCTCAAAGGCAAAGTCGCTTTCTCCATCTCTACCAAGCGCTCAGCATCCAGATCAAAAGGCAACACCCATAACCGCATTCCCTTACCGTAATCAAACAGCGGTAGCGCTTTCTGGAGTCCAGACCAATACGGATAAATCAGCACCAGCCCCGGCACCTCATCGCCTCTTTGGTATTTGTGCCCATAGGCAAACAGCTGATAAAAATCGCTCTGACTCAGGTCATAGTTCTTCTCAGGTTTACCGGCATCGATACGCTTCCACTTGGTATCAAGAATCCAGCGCTGCTCCGCTGTATCGATCAGCAAATCAGGCTTCAAGCAGAACATCTGATCACTACTATGTGCACACAAGTACTGGCTAGCTGACTGCGCTTTCAAACGAGCGCTGGGCAGCAGTTTCTGATGCAACCAGCCTTCCACATACTGCTCGAACAGCTTTTCCATCGGGAACAGCAGGCTCACGCCACGCCACTCACCTCTCACGGCTATCGGCATCTGCTGATTGAGGATCAACTCACACCAGGGCTTGATCGCCTGGTAATGCGCCATCAGCCGGTCGCGGCTCCAGGCGCGCAAATCCTGGCTCACCTGCCGGCTGGCAGGCACCTCCGCCAACATGGCGCGTAACTCATTGGCCAGGCGCCAGTTGGATGCATCTTGTGTGCTTTTTGCCACCTGTTCCAACGCCAACTTGAGCAAGCGATTCTCTGCCCGATCCGGCAGGAATACATCGTGGCGAATCTGGAAGTGATGCTGCCGCCCAGGCGGCTGGCGCATCTGTGCCACCACATTGAGCTGGCCACGGAGAAAGCGCTGCTCCTCCTCGATTCGCTGATAGTCGAAGCGCACTCCACGCTTCACCAACAAATCCAGCTCCACCAGGAACTGCCCCATCACCCACTCGCTGAGTGGCGCATCGAACAGCTCAAGGCTGGCTACGGACCCCTCACGAGGCTTGAGTTGCAGAGCCTGCTGAATGAGCTTGCGCAGCAACAGGCGGCTCTTGACCAGGCAATCGTCCTGCTCATGGTGCTTGGGCAGAATCTCCAGCCGCGTGCCACAAGGCGTTTCCAATACGCCCACGTAGGAATCCCACTTAAGAGCACGCCGACCTTCAACCTGCAGCAGAGTCGCACCGCTGCGATCGAAGCTAGCGCTCAGCTCACACAACCAGTCGAAGGCACTTTCGGAAATCTGCGCACAATCAAGGTTGCCGGGTGCAACCGCTGCCGTGGTCAGACGCGCATATTCACGCACGGTAACGAATACGCTCACGCACCCGCCTCTTCTAAAGGAACCTCAGCCTTGGCCTGCACTGCAATCACACCGGCATACGCAGAAACTCGCTGGAATGCAGCCGCATTGATCCGCCAAACCCCACCTTGCGCCGGCACGCTAATGTTGCCAAACAAAGCATCCACATCTTGCTTGTCCTGCTCCACGAAACGGTCTGCCGCAGGCTTGCGGTGGTCATTAAGCACCCACTGGATACGCTGCCAATCCTCGAAGAAATACTCCTGCAGCAGCGGCAGTATCTGATTGCGGAAAATTACCTCCAGCTGCGGCAACGAGTCTCCACTCTTGAGCGACATGAAATAGGCATGTCCGAGGCAATGATCACGATCGAGCAGCACCTCGATACGCTGGTTCATTACCGCCAAAAGCTGACCAATGTCGATGCCCTCCAACACCACGCCATTGAGCAAAGAGGGATTGGGCATCATTTCCTTGAAGATAAAACGGCGACGCAAGGCGATATCCAGCCCAGCCAGCGAACGGTCTGCAGTGTTCATGGTGCCGATCAGATAGACATTATCCGGCACCGTGAAACGCTCCTTCGAGTACGGCAAGGTGACAGACAAACTCTCCGTTGCACCATCTCGCTTAGAGGTTTCAATCAATGTGATCAGCTCACCAAAGATGCGCGAAACATTGCCCCGATTGATCTCATCGATCACCAGCACATAAGGCAGCCTCTCGCCATTCGACTGCCCAGCGCCGTCGTTCTCCAGCTTGCCGCGCAAGTGCTCGGCGATCCCTCTCACATAGCTTTCGCAATAGACCGACGCAGGCTTCTCGCCACGCATGAACAAGCGCACATGCTCGATGTTGGCCGGCAGCTCCAGCGCATTTTCCGAAGCCTTGGGCTGACAGGTGAAAGTCCCATTGCCGGGCCTGTAGCGAACATCAAAGGACTTGCCACGCACCGTAGTAAGCGTGACGGGGCCCTCGGTGACCTCTTCCAGAAACGCATTGAGCACATCATCTTCTGTCTGCGCTCCTTCTTGGTGCCGTGCGTCGTCACACAGCAGTTTGAAAACACCAGGCTCAACCTTGTAATGCAGCTGCCCGCCCTCTGATACGGCTCGCAAACCTTCAACGAAATCTTCATAGCTGAAGCTTTGGTGGAAAGTGACGAAACGCACTCGACCGTCCATCACCAACTGATCGAACGCGTTCTTCCAAGTCTCGCGCGTGGGCGTCTCCAGCACCTCTGGTGCCAGAATCTTCAGAGCCTCCTCCACGACGGAAAACGTCTTGCCCGTTCCCGGTGGACCGAAAAGAATCTGATTCAGCGGAATATCTTTGGCGGCCACCCTGGCATCTCCCCCTTGAGCGTCTTCAAGTACATCGCCTTTCGCACCCTGCAGGGCCTCTAGCAACTGCCACATGGCAATGTTGTTTGGCAGTACGTTATCTGTATCCAGCCCAGCCAGACTCATGCACGCCATGATCTGCTCATTCAGCGCACACCAGTCCTGTTTTTCGTGAGTCACATCCAGCTGAAAAAGATCACGCAAACCCTGCAAGAGTCGCTGGCAATCTTCAGGCTTGAGCAGTGTGGTGAACCGCTCCGGCGCAAAAGCGGCAAACACACGATTGACCATGGCAGGTCGATTGGCGCTGAACTGCTTGCTCTCAACCGCCAGACGCCAATCCTTCATCACCTGTGCGTGAGTCTGCGCCGTAGGCGCATCCATGATGCGCTGCGTGATTTCCCGAATAACGGCTTGTTGTTCATTGAATTCATCTCGAGAGAACAGCCCCAGCTTCAAGCTGGAAATCCCGTTCTCGCGCTCAATCCACAAACGTACAAGAGCGGAATGATCCAGAGGCGTCTGACCAGTGCACAGGACCTTGGCCAGCGATGTGACCTCCTGATAAATCTTCAGCCATCCAGGGCAGGACTCCTTACGATCCGCCGAACTCCAGGACACGTACAGTCTCAGGCTATGCAGCCCTTCGCCCGCCTGCCAGAGCAGCTCCAGTCGGGCCGCGATGGCCGGAGCAATCTCGACGCCCGAACTCTGTGGGTTCCAGCGCTGGGTAGGCATGGCCTTGTTGAGCAGCAACATGGGCAACAAGCCGCGAGCACAGTCAGGACGATGCTCATTGATGCGAAAGCGGATGTAGTTGCGGGTTTTGCTCGAATCCTTCCAGTCGGGTCCGTCATGCGCCCCCTCCGTCACTAGGCCGCGCGCTACGATGCCCCGTGGTTCCTGCCCCAACCGCACCAGATAAACCACATCGCCCGGTTGCGGCTGTTTCGAATGGCAGCTCCAATCAATCTCCTGCCCCAACTCTACGCCGGCGTCTCCACCCAGTTTGAAATGAGCTGGATTCCAGGTGAGCAGGTAGCTTGCTCCCCCTGGCTGAATATCCTCCTCAGACTCAGGCTTAGCAGGTCTTAACCCCAGCTCCTCGCTGTACAGCCCGCGCATAAATCCATAAGGGCTAAGACCTGGCACCGACTCACTAGCAAGCTGGTAGTACTCGCGCAACTTCAGCATGCGCGCCACCGGAAGCTTGGGCGACGGGATAAGCGCCGGTGGGCAACCCAGCATCTGCAGGAAATGCCCCAGATGATCGCTGGAGGAAATCGGCAATGTCTGAGCCGTGTGATAACAGGCCAACAAGCGTAGCTTGCGTCCTGCGCCGACCGTGACACGCGGTTCTAAGCCGGCCCGGCGGTAGATTTCCTTGTCGTCATCCACCCAGAGCAGATCAGCGGGATCGGCTGCAGCGATGGTGCTTTGGATGCTCAGCGTGTAGCGCAGCGCCTCTTCATCACCGAGATCCAGCAGACGGCGATTCTTGTACAGGCTGCCATCCTCCTGAAAATACAAGAGATGGCCCTTAGCTGTGCCGGGCATATAGCGACCCAGCACCGGTACCAGGCCACGCTCGATCCACCAGCAGAAGGACCTCCCATCGCCCTTGCCCACGCAGTATTCATCCAGCGTTAACTGGTTCAGGCGGCTCAGAGGAAAGGCCAGCAGAAAGTCCTGGTACTGCTGGGAATCCTCAGTGCGCTTTTGTACAGCAGCGCCTTGCGCCTTCAGGTAGCCCAGCAGCCGAGAGAAATCAGCATTAACACTCAGACTCATACCGCCTCCTCGATCAGCGCTTCGGCCTCAGGCAAGCGCAGTTGGCCGGAGATCAGACGGGGTAAGAGGATGTCGCGGAGTTGGGTGAGTGTTTGGGCTTGCTGCGCATTAGCAAAAATTCTGCCTCGCAGCCTGGAAGCCACGCCATCAAATCCTTCCAAGACGGCTTCAGGCGGCACCACTACACGCAGTCTGTATGCATTACCACGATTCAGACCAGGGACCGCTCCATCTGTATTCATCCCTTCAAGTCCTAAGGTCCGCAGCAGATAGTAGCAATACGTCAGCGGCTTTTTAGCTTTGACATAGAAAACGGTGTCGATAGGGAAGAAGGGACAATCCTCCCAGTAAAGGCTACCCACGGTGCCCTTGCGGCCCACAATAATGCCTGGCCCTTCAAGCAGCGATTGGTCGTGGTAGCCAGTAATTCCACCAGAGCCATAAACGGGTACCTGGCCATCCACCCGGTCAGTTGCTTTCAGGGCTTTCCCATAGGCCAACTCCATCAAATCTTCAACTCTGAAAACCCGCCACCCCTTCGGCACCAACCCCAGCTCGGACTCTTCGAAGCTATCGGGGAACAGAGCGGCGGTGGCGGCGTCCATACCGTCCGGCTGGCGGCCTTCGGCCTTGGCGCGCACGGGGTCGAAATCGACGAACCAGGATTTGAACAGCGCCTGGGCGATGGCTTCCAGGGTGGCGTTGGTTTCGCGTAGCAGGGTAATGCGGTCGTCGAGGGCACCAAGAAGCTCAGCCACCCCGTCCTGAACATCAATCGGAGGCAACGGAATTTTGAATTTGAAACAGTCCCCTACTCTTATATGGCTTACAACAGACCCCGAGCCTTCATGACTACCAAATTGATGTTTCAGCGACGGTGATTGGAAAACGTAATGCAAGAATCGAGGATGCAGGACTTTGGAGTTAGCTCGGTATTGCATGATCCTCTGCCCAAGAAACAAACCCTCTGGCAAGTCCACAAAACCAACTTCCCCAATTGGAGCCTCACGAGTCAGTAAAACATCGCCGTATTGCAATTTTGCTCGACGAGTCCACTTCTCATAGGTTGCTCCATCGACGAAACGGCAGCTATCAAGACTTACTCTGCCGTCACGAATGTTCGTCGTCCGAATCATACGAAACGGCGTTTCGTACGAAACAACGGGCGCTGTCTTGTTGACGCAATCGACAATGAGTTCGCAAACGTCCTCAACAGGAACGACTGGCCATTCAGAGCTCATACCCCAGCCCCCCCAGCTTCTGCCGGATCAACTGATCCAGTTCTGCGCCCTTCTGCATCTGCTCACCCAGCTGCTGGGTAAGCCGCTGCATCTTCTCGGCAAAGGCTTCGTCGTCGTCCTCGACCTCTTCGGCGCCGACATAGCGCCCCGGCGTCAGCACATGGCCGTGCTCGGCGACCTCCTTGAGGGTGACACTGCGACAGAAGCCGGGAATGTCGGCGTACTCGCCGACCTGCCCGCCCTCGTCCAGTGCTTCGCCACGCCAAGCCGCCACGGTGCTGGAGATGCGCTCGATATGGGCATCGGTGAGTTCGATCTGCACCCGGCTAACGCTGGTACCCAACTTGCGCGCATCGATAAACAGCACCTGGCCGCTACGGTCGATACCAGCGGTGCTCAGGGCATGGCGCTTGTCCTTGGCGAGGAACCACAGGCAGGCGGGAATCTGGGTGTTAAAGAACAGCTGGCCGGGCAAAGCGACCATCACTTCCACCACGTCGGCCTCGACCATGGCGCGGCGAATATCGCCTTCACTGTTCTGGCTGGAGCTCATGGAGCCGTTGGCCAGCACGATGCCGGCGCGGCCATTGGGCTTGAGGTGGTAAAGCATATGTTGCAGCCAGGCGTAGTTGGCGTTGCCTTGCGGCGGTGTGCCATACACCCAGCGCGGGTCGCCCTCCAGGCTGCCGTGCCACCAGTCACTGATATTGAACGGCGGGTTGGCTAACACGAAGTCAGCGCGCAGATCAGAGTGCTGGTTGCGGATAAAGGTATCCGCCGGCTCTTTGCCCAGGTTGAAGTCGATACCGCGAATCGCCAGGTTCATCGCCGACAGGCGCCAGGTGGTGGGGTTGGACTCCTGGCCGTAGATGGACACATCGCCCAGCTTGCCGCCGTGGGCTTCGATAAACTTCTCCGACTGCACGAACATGCCACCCGAGCCGCAACAGGGGTCATACACCTTGCCGTGGTGCGGATTGAGCACCGCCACCAGGGTTTTGACAATGCTGGCCGGGGTGTAGAACTGCCCGCCCTTTTTGCCTTCGGCGCTGGCGAACTGGCCGAGGAAGTATTCATACACCTGGCCGAGCAGGTCGCGGGCCTTGCCAGCGTCGTCACCAAAGCCGACGGTGGAGATCAGGTCCACCAGCTCGCCGAGCTTGCCATCCGGCAACTGAGCGCGGGCGTAGCGCTTGTCGAGGATGTTCTTCAGCTTGGGGTTTTCCGCCTCGATGGCGGCCAGGGCCTCGTCGATGCGCTTGCCGATATCCACCTGCTTGGCTGCGGAGCGAATCGATTCCCAACGCGCCACCTCCGGCAACCAGAACACGTTGACCTCGCGGTAGTAGTCGCGGTCTTCCAGTTCAGCGGCCAACAGTTCGGGATCGTCGTCACCCAAGTAGTAGTCATCGTTTTCGTCGGTTAGTTTGCGCTCAAGCTCCGCACGGCGGCCGGCGAAGCTGTCGGAGATGTACTTGAGGAAGATCAGACCAAGCACGATGTGCTTGTACTCGGCCGCGTCCATATTGGCGCGCAGCTTGTCGGCGGTAGCCCAGAGGGTTTTCTTCAGATCTTCCAGGCCGGTGGCTGGCTGTGCCTTGGCAGTCCCACGCTTAGCCGGTGCTGGCTGCGCTGCTTGCAGTGCATTACTGGCCGAAACTTCAGCATCGTGCCCGGGCTCGAAACGCTGACGCGCCTTGCTCAGCGCCTGCTCCGCCAGGCTTGCCGCCTTCGCTTCGGCACGCAGCACCGAACCACCACGCCCGCGCCCCTTCACCAGCAGCCCTTCATTGATTAGCGCATCGCGCACGCTCCAGAACTGCTCTTCGCCCAGACCGGGAATCTGCCCCTTGAGCCGCTCGAACAACGACTGATTGCCAATGCTGCTACCGTCTTCCGGCACTGCATCCAATATGGGTTGGCGAAGGTGGGTTAGATCCGTCATTTACTGCTCCTAAACAACCCCGGCTGGGGCCAAACATACTGGTGCACAAGGGGGCTCTGCGGGCGAAAGCTGAATTTGGGCGTATCGCTCGATCACGAAACGCAAGAAAAAATGTCCCTATGACACTGCATTCTGCATTGCTGCGGGGACGGTCACATTATCCGTGATGTCACCAAGGGGTAAAGCCAGCCTATTGATCATTATTTGACCAAAAACAAGTCATCCGTCGGCTTGTCTACCGCCCGGCCGGATCGCACATCACTCTCAAGCGGCTCGTGTCTGCCCATGCCGCCAGTCCACACGCCGATGGTGGTGGCTGCCTGGCTTGCTCGAACAAAACACCGCTTGCCGGTGCCCAACGGTCAGCACCTGTTCACCCTTCATGACCACATAGCTATTG
>RCUS01001559.1_pt1 | contig 11615 bp, 12 predicted proteins | sample 2166221 | NCBI WGS metagenome assembly RCUS01 (sample SAMN09932758, study PRJNA488358) | compost metagenome | isolation source: compost soil in cyclohexanecarboxylic | place: Germany: Experimental Botanical Garden | reverse complement strand
ATATATATTCAGTACTCTTCTGTCCTTTTGCCTGAGATTGTGAACCCTTCGGCGCTGCGGAACTCCGCAGTCTCTCCAGAAGCCGCTCCTGCTATAGTGCGATCCATAGCATTCAAAGCTGCTTGTTATTCAGTTCATTAAAGCGTTAATGCCTTCTAACAGTTTAACATATTACTTGTGATGTTAGTATTGTGGCAGTGATAAAAGTTACAACAACTTTTGCGCCCCAGGAATACGGATCTTTCTCCGACTTTAGGATTCCTTAGAGAATCCTTAGAATTGCCCTCTACACTATGGATGTGGAAAGGGTGATATAATATGCGAGACATTATTTTACAGACACAAAATTTATGCAAGAGCTTTAAACGCCAACCGGCCGTAGACAACGTATCCTTAACCGTTCCCCGGGACTCGGTCTATGGTTTGCTGGGGCCGAACGGCGCCGGCAAATCCACAACGCTCAAAATGATCGCAGGAATGCTGCGCCCCGATTCCGGAAGCATTCTCTTTCATGGACATGAATGGACCCGGAAGGATTTAAGCGATATTGGCGTACTGATTGAAGCGCCGCCGCTCTATGAGAACCTGACTGCAAGAGAGAACCTCAAGGTTCGTACCCTCGCGCTCGGATTGCCGGAGTCCCGGATTGATGAGGTGCTTGCCATAGTCGATTTGACCAATACCGGAAAAAAGCGCGCCGGACAGTTCTCCATGGGCATGAAGCAGCGGCTGGGGATCGCAATCGCACTGCTGGGCCAGCCGAAGCTGCTCATTCTTGACGAACCGACCAACGGGCTTGATCCCATCGGGATTCAGGAGCTTCGGGAGCTGATCCGGTCATTTCCCCGGCAGGGGATCACCGTCATACTGTCGAGCCATATCCTCTCCGAGGTCGAACAGGTAGCGGATCAAATCGGAATTATCGCCGGTGGAGTTCTAGGGTATCAGGGAATCGCCCCCCAGGGGCAGGAGCTGGAATCCTTGTTCATGCAGGTGGCTGCCGAAAGCCGAAGAGCGGGTGAATAGGATGCTTCCTTACATCAAGGCTGAACGGTTGAAATGGACTCGCACCTTTATCCCCAAGCTGGCCTGGATCGGACCTGTGGTAACGCTGCTTCTCTGCTTCTTCTTGATGGGGGGACGCTATTTTCAGGGCGGGGCTTACAACTGGTGGTACACGATGCTCTTGCCCGGAGCGCTTACCCTCACCTGCTCGCTGGCTGTACAGAAGGATGCCAAGATGAAGTACCGCGGGCTGCTGGCGCTGCCTGTCGATCCGAAGATGCTGTGGGCCGGGAAAATCGTGGCCTGTGCGGAATGGCTCTTGGTGGTCACTCTCATTTTCCTGGTTGGCATTACGTCCGGCGGCATGCTATTTGGCAATACAATTCCGCTGTTGAACAGCATTGCCGGCAGCTTCCTGATCTTCGTCACGTTTTTATGGCAGATTCCGCTATGCCTGTTTCTTGCCGCAAGCTGCGGATTATTCGCCGCCACTCTGCTTAATATGGCCGGCAATATCGCCGGGGTCGTCGTCTTCGGCGCCGGTGGTATCTGGAACATTGTTCCCTATACCATTACATTCAGGCTCATGTGCCCGGTTCTCTCTATACTGCCGAACGGTCTTCCCGTACCGGGAGACAGCCCGCTGAGAAGCACAGAGATGATCCTGCCAGGTGTTATGATTTCTCTGGCATGGTTTGGGGTGCTGTCCGTTCTTACTGCGCTATGGTTCCGCAAGCGGGAGGCTAAGTAAGATGGCGCCATTAACGGGATTGCTGGGATTGCTAAGGGCGGATATGCTCAAGACGAGGCGGACGCCGTTTCTCCTGATTCACCTGCTGGCTCCGCTAATTGGAGCGGGGATGTTCCTGGCGTATTATTCGTACTCCCCGTGGAGCTCCACCGACAAAGTGCTGGCTTATTTGCAGGCTCTGGGCTGCGCCCTTCCTACCCTGATTGGGCTGGTCTGTTCAATGGCTGCGGAGCAGGAAGCGGCTGCGGGACATTTTCAAGGAATGCTCACGACTCCCGGAAACAAAATCAAGGCCTATGCAAGCAAGCTGCTGATGCTGCTGTTATTCGGCTTTGGAGCCGTCCTGCTTGCCAGCGCCCTGTTCGGCCTGGGCTTCCGTGGCCTTCTGCATCAGGACAGACTGGGAATGCTCTTTTATCTCACCGGCGCGGTCATTCTGTTCGGAAGCAGCCTGCCTCTCTATCTGCTGCACGGGTTCACCAGTCTGCGCTTTGGAAGAGGTGCTTCCATCGGGCTCGGGATCGTAGGAAGCCTGATAGCCGCCTTGCTGCTAACCGGGCTAGGTGATGGAATCTGGCCGTACATCCCGTTCGGCTGGAGCGCCCGCTTCGCTTCACTGTGGACAGTTTGCTCCTCCGGCTCGGCTGCATCAACCGCCCTGTCGGGGCTGGACGCCGGAATAATGGTTTGGACTCTGGGAACGGCGCTGGCTTCCATTCTATCTTGTGCATGGTTTACACGTTGGGAAGGACGATCAACCGATAATTAGAAATACAGCTCATATTCGAGGGATACCTATATGGCAAAAATACTCGTGGTGGACGATGAACCCGCCATCCTGTCTCTGATCCGCAACGCACTTCTCAAAGATAATCATCTGGTGACGACGATAGCGGATTCTACAAAGGTATGCAAAACCGACCTTGGCGCATATGATCTCATTTTGCTCGATGTGATGATGCCGGGTATGGACGGCTTTGCGATTTGCCGGGAAATCCGGTCGGCCGTGGACTGCCCCATCCTTTTTCTAACGGCTAAAACTCTGGAGACTGATCTAATGTACGGCCTTGGATTGGGAGCGGACGACTATATTGTAAAGCCCTTTGGCATAGGCGCGCTGCGGGCGCGGATCGGCGCCCATTTAAGACGGGAGAGCCGGGAACGGCGAAATGTCCTGTATCTGGAGAACGTCCACTTCAACCTCTCCGGCAAAGAGCTCTATATCAAAGAGGAAAAAGTGCCGCTTACCAAAAGCGAATATGAAATTTGCGAATTTCTGGCGCGCAGCCGGGGACAGGTGTTCTCTAAAGAAGGCATTTATGAAGCGGTCTTTGGATTTCATGGAGAAAGCGACAGCACCGCCATTACGGAGCATATCAAGAACATCCGCGCCAAGCTGAGCAAATCAGGCGTCGACGCGATTGAGACCATCTGGGGGATTGGATACAAGTGGAAGCTATAACCCGAACGAAAACGATACGCCTTCGCACCTTCTTTCTCCAGTACCTCCTGTTCTTGAGCATCGGAACAATTCTGCTGCTGGTGCTGCTGCTTGGCCTGTTCACGATGGCCTTCTCCTCCAACCTCATACTGCCTGCCAACTATGCCGAGAAGCAGATTGAGGCGTTTAAGAATAGCCTGGCAGCAGACAGCGCGGCAGCGCCCGAACAGCTTCCGGAGCTGGCGGATTACGCGGTTTTTTCCAAGGAAGGGAAGCTGCTCTCCGGCAATCTGAGCCAAGCGGAAGCCGCCCATACCTGGGAGCTAATGCAGCAGGGGAATAACCAGGATTCTCCGCATTTCTACACCACCGTCCAGCGCCAGCATGGGATTTGGATCTTCCGGTATACTTTAAGGCCACAATACGCTTCTTCCTTTCTGCGCAGCAATCTGCCAAACCCGCAGCTGCTGGGGGTGCTGCTCTTCATAGTGGGCATCTTGATTCAAGCGTCCGTGCTTGCTGCCCACTTCGGCAGAAGACTCACGAAGAAAATGGCGGGACTCCAGGAAGCGACTGAAAACATCCAGAACGAGAATCTCGAATTCACCGTCAAGCCCAGCGGTATTCGCGAAATAGACGATGTCCTCGCCTCATTGGACCAGATGAAAGAAGCCTTGCACGCTTCATTGAAGCAGCAATGGGAGCTGGAGCGTTCCCGCAGAGAACAGATTTCCGCCCTTGCTCACGACATCAAAACCCCTCTTACCATCATCCGGGGAAATGCGGAGCTGCTGCAGGAGACATCGCAGGATGATAACCAGCGGGAGTATAACGAATACATTCTTAGAAGCGCCGGGGAGATTGAAGCATTCGTACAAGAGGTCATTGATTTGTCCAGCATGCAGACCGGTTCTGTTCGTGAAAAGTCGAGGGTACGCTTGGAGGATCTGCTTGCAGAGTTGGAGCTGCAGATGAAGGCTCTTGCGTCTGGCAAGGATTTGCGCACTCTTGTCCGGAAGGAGGCCCTTCCGGAATCGATCTTCATCGATAAGGAGCTGCTTCATCGGGGGATTGTCAATGTGATCGCCAATGCGGCCGAGCATACGCCTCCGAATGGGAGCGTGGCGCTGCTTGTCCGGAGGGATGCAGCCGCCGTTCATTTCACAGTCACGGATACAGGCTGCGGCTTCTCGCCAGCCGACTTGAAAGAAGCCGCCACCCAGTTCTACAGGGGAGATCAGAGCCGAAGCTCCGGCAATCATCACGGCATGGGTCTGTACATCGCCGCATCCGCCGCGCAGCATCACGGAGGGACCTTGACCCTGGAGAATGATGCCTCAACCGGCAGCGGGAAAGTAACCTTGACCATTCCGATTCATGCGGATGGCGGCGATGGCGATGAACGGGATTAGAGTTAGAACGGGATTGGAGTTGACCGGCACGCTATACTAATCCCCAAACCGCATCTTGTCAAGAAAAACCGCGCGAATAAGCGACATAGCGAGAGCCCCCCTCTTATGCTTTCGATGGATGAATGAAATTCCACGTATGAAGAGCCATTTCGCTTTTTTCAATTATGGCAGCCTCACGTAAAATGTTCCTCAGGTTGATGAAGAACATTCGGGAGGTAGAAGATGAACGTACAGACTCAAGAGACAAGCGTCGGAATAAAGCGGGGGGCGATGTTAACCGCGCTGCTCATCGGTGCATTTGTTTCATTTCTTAATGAAAATTTGCTCACCAATGCGCTTCCGGGATTGATGCGGGAATTCAACGTTGCGGCTGCAACCATCCAATGGTTATCGACGGGGTATATGCTCGTGATCGGCGTACTGGTGCCGGTGACCGCATTATTGCAGCAATGGTTCACGACCCGCCAGATGTTTCTGTCTGCGATGGCGTTGTTTTTGGCGGGAACTTGCTTGTGTGCGGTATCCCCGGGGTTCGGAGTCTTGCTGACGGGCAGGGTTGTGCAAGCATGTGGGACAGGATTATTGCTCCCGTTAATGATGAATACGATTCTTGCCCTCTATCCTCCGGAACGCCGAGGCGCCGCCATGGGTCTTATGGGGCTGGTCATCATGGTCGCCCCTGTCATCGGGCCGGCTTTGTCCGGGCTGATCATTGATACTCTGAACTGGCGATGGCTGTTCTATATGATGATTCCAGTAGCGCTGTTTTCGATTGTGTATGCAATCCTGTACTTGAAGAATGTGACAGAGCTAACTAGGCCAAAGATCGATCTTGTATCCATAATACTGTCTACCGCCGGTTTCGGCTGTGTCACCTACGGCTTCAGCCTGACAAGTGCCCGGACCCAGCTTGAAGGTTACGGGATAATTGCCATTGGCAGCTTCTTCTTGCTCCTGCTCGTATGGCGGCAGCTCAAGCTCAAAGAACCATTGATTGATCTTTCCGTCTTCAAGCACCGTACTTTTTCTCTGGTTGCAACACTGATTGTAATCTTGATGATGGTTCTGTTCGCCACAACGACATTGCTGCCGATCTATATGCAGGATGTGATGCAGCTAACCGCATTCGGGGCAGGATTACTTCTGATGCCAGGCTGTATTTTGAACGGAATCATGATGCCGCTGTCTGGGAAATTACTCGATCGATTCGGGCCGAGATTCGTCGTTATGCCCGGACTGTTCCTGATCGCCCTATCGTTGCTGCTGTTTGCCGGCATCGACAGTGATACAACGCGAGGCTCCATTCTGTTCGATCATATTCTCTTGTTCTTGGGCATGTCGTTCGTCGTCATGCCGGCTCAGACAACAGGATTGAATCAGCTGCCGCATCACCTGATCCCCCATGGCACCGCCATTTACAATACGCTCCAACAGATTGCAGGGGGAATCGGCATCGCATTGTTCGTCGGCATCATGTCGTCCAGAGCCACTCGCTATCTTCACCACTCACCCGATCCCAATGCGGTACATGAGAAGACACAAAGCATGGTCGCCGGTCTGCAAACCGTTTTTGGGATCGAGTTCATTCTGGCAATAATTATTCTGGTACTGGCCTGGTTTATAAAAAGGTCAGCTGAACCTGACCAGAATTAAATGACCATGACTCATGGACTCATTTTGGATGATGTGTCTCGTTCCATGATAGTTACTTTTTCGCCTCTTCCTCCAGCTTAAAGATCAGCTCATTCGCCATCCGTTTGTTCAGCTTATACGTACCGGACTTTCCAGCTTCGGCGGATAGCTTCTTAATCGTTTCGATCTGCGTATCCGTTGGAGGCTGCCGCTCGATCAGGCCCTCGTAATTCTGATAAGCAACCTTCTCTGCGGTTTCCGGGGAGAGCAGGTCGATGAGATCATAGAGCCCTTTCGCTGCAAGCGTTTTCGATAAACCGTATCCCGAGTCGGTGGAAATCATAAAGCGGTCCGGATATTTCTCGATCAGGGGAACGAAGTCCTCCAGTTTGTTCGTGCTACCGCTGTTATAAGCTGTAAACCCGGCGAAAAAATCGATATACAGGTTCGGATGCTTGCTGATCAGCGATTCGATATTTTCCGGTGTGTTATACGCGTTGGCATGGCCGAAAATAATGGTGGTGTCCGGATGCTGGTCCAGCGCCTCCTCCAAATGCTTGATCGGCTCGCCGCTCGGCGGGTCGATGTGCAGGAGTACCGGCACCTTATATTTGGCCGCAAGGTCGTAGATTTTGGGGAAATTACCGTCATTCGGGTGCTGAGACTTCCATGGCAATCTGGACACGGCTTCCGAATACGTCGAAGCGGCTGCCACTTCCCCTATGTTCATATAACCCTTCTCCAGTTTGTCCTGAACGATGGTCACGCCCTCATCCTCATAGATCGGAAATCCTGCAAAGGAGGGGTATAGATTCGCAGGTGTCTTTTTATACTCATCCCAGGCTAATTGATCGGTGTACTTCGCGCTCGGCTCCGAAATATTTCCGAACAGAACGATACGGTCGACTCCGTACTCTTCCCTCTCCCTCTGAATGGCAGCCGGATCGGCGGCATCGTGGTTATGAATATCAATGACGGTAAGATCGCGGTAAGTCTCGTACAGCTCCTTGCTGGAATCCTTGTTCTGCCGGATCTTCTCAATTAATGCAACTTCATCCTTGGGAGTGTACTCGGTCATTGGCTGGACAATAACCTCAGCTTGCTTCAACGAGCATCCTGATACTGTGACTGCTGCAAGTGCGAGTGCGCAAATCCCATAATAACGCAGTACTTTAGACATTGCGGTTCCACCATCCTTATAAGGTGCTAACACTCTTGCCTTTGAATAATTGGGGCTTGATTCTGACTGTTTTGCCGCTGCCGCCATTGATCAGTTCAAGCAGCAGTTCGGCGGCCCGCGTTCCGATTGCCGGGTTGTCGATGATCACGGTTGCGAGCGGTGGATTATAATATTTGCCTGTGAAATGCCCATCATAGCCAATGACGGAGAGCTGATCCGGTACCCGAATGCCGGCCTCGGCCAAATACGAAATGGCGCCCATAGCCATAAAATCATTCGCGAAAAACACAGCCGTAGTCTCCGGGTGGAGACGAAGCAGCTCTTGCACGCTTTTTTTTCCGCCATTGCCGGTATAATCGCTCCAGAGGATGGGAGTTTCATCTTTCGACAGGCCCGCTTCTTCGGTCGCCTTAAGGAAGCCTTCCAGGCGCTCCCGGCTCATCTCGAACGCTTCGAACCCATTCACGAACGCAATCCGCCGATGCCCGCAGTCGATGAGATAGCGTGTAGCCATATAGGCGCCCAGCACCTCATCCGTGTTGATATTGGAGCAATATCGGGTCAGCACCGTGTTCTCAAGTACCACCGTCGGATAACTCATGCGCCTGATTTCATCATAGAGCGGGTGGTCGGAAGGAAGTGGGCTCAGCACAATGCATCCGCTTAAGTTGCGCAGACTCAGAATGTCCGACAGTTCCCCATCCACATAGCCCATTCCGTTAAGCGTATAAATAATCGCTCGATATTGGTGCAGCGCCAACGCCTTGTTGATATAGGGAAGCTGTTCGAAAAAAGCCGGACGAGCTTCATAGTCGCTGTCATCAATCAGCAGCCCGACGAGCTTGCTCTTCCGGCTCACCAATTCCTTGGCGGAAAGGTTGGGGACATAGCCCAGCTCTTTGGCGGCTTCCAGCACAGCCTTCCTCGTCTTGTCCTTCACCCCGTAATCGCCATTAAGCGCCCGGGACACGGTGCTAACCGACATGTTGCAATGCTTGGCGATATCCCGGATGGAAACTCTCAAAGATCAGCACCCCCTTTTTTGGGAACGTTCCCAAAAATATATTTAGAATATATACCAGATGTAGGCATTTGGCAATGGGGATTTTGGGAACGTTCCCGAAAGTGGTGATACGGGTGGGATAACCCGTTTGACAATTCCACGACAGATCCTCTGTGGCGGTTGAGAATGGTCAAACTAAATAAGGCAGACCTCTGTACTGAGCCTTCCGCTTGTTATATAAATCCACGAGATAATGAACCCTTCTGTATTTCGACTGCACGTCTCCATCAAGTTCAGACTTGATTCCTCTTATTCCATCAGTCAAGAGAAGCAGTTGTTCATCCACATTTAATTCATATAAAAGCGCAGTTTGCATAATTACAACCAGTCCATCCAGCATTCCCTTAGGATAATTCTGAAGAACGTGCACATAATCTTTCAGAAGTCCTATCTTTCCTGACAAAATCTCTACAGCGTACAAATTTACTTTTGCCAAAACCCGAAATTCACAAACAATTTCCAGGCCATCCCTCCCCAAACCCTCTAGCCAGCCAAGTTCTGCGTATCTATAAATACTAACTTTGGCCTGCTCGTAATCCCCCAACTGTCGATATGCAACTCCCCGCATTTGTTGACTGAACCCGAAGTAGTATACTAACGGACGCTTCATCTCATTTACAGGTATTGAAAGCCCCATCGCCTTGCAGTACTGCTGCTCTTCATAAATAAGCTGGGCATAGTTATGCAGGACATCCGCGGTATAAAGCAGCTTGCTCCATTGTTCCAACAAATGCGCGGCTTCCAGCATTTCCATAAGAATATCGGGGTTGAAGGTTCTGAGGATGGAGAGATGCAACTGGAAATCCTCCTTTTTTATCCATTTATAGCCCCATTGTATATTTAGGGATTCATAGGGTCAATATAAAAAGTACTTATAAGTACAGCTAATCTAATAATTGGTTTGATTATGGTGGTCTGTAATGCTTAGCTCCCCTCTTCTAACCTAAATGTAGAGGTGATCCCATGAATTTGCCAGAAAGCGTAGGCAATCGCATTCGTGAGCTTAGAAGAGCAAAAGGATGGACTCAAGAACAACTGGCAGAAGCGGCGTCGCTTCATTACAGCTACATAGGTGGTGTCGAACGCGGAGATCGGAACATCTCTTTAGAGACACTAGAAAAAATCATTGCAGCATTTGGTGTGCCCGCTGTAGAATTCTTTCGATTTGAAGATAAGACAGAGCAACGCGAGGCGCTGGATGAACATATGGCTGTACTAAGCAGTAAAAGCGCAGACGAAATAGCAGCAATCACTCGGATAACCCGGGAAGTGATTGCTGCTATGGAGATGGGTAGAAATGGTGAGTAAGGCCGATAGGCTTCTACTTCAACCATTTAGAAATGCGGCTGGTAGAGATCATATAATAATGAGATTCAGCCGATACCTCAAATCCTACAGACTGATAGAGGTTTAAAGCGCGTCTATTTTCAGTGACTACTCCAAGACGTATCTTAGAACATTTCTGGTCGAGCAGGAGTTTAACTAGTTCAGAAAGAATTGCACGGCCGTATCCTCTGCCCTGGCATGATGGAGGTACACAAAAGTTATGAATAACAGCATGATCCGTTTGAACATAGTTAACTCTAATCATTCCCACAGGGATCTTGTTGTCCTTAGCAACATAAGTTACTCGTTCCGGTTCTCTTGTACGAGCAAAATAATTCCGAGTCCAAGCCTCTGTATCGCCAAAGGCTTGTGATGAACACCTAACCATAAACTCAAAATCCTGGTCATTTTCTAACCGCAACACCATGTCGGTCCGACATGATGCATCCGTTATTAATCGGTTCAATATCATGGAGAATTCAGACGTTGTAAAGCTTGCTCCTAAGTGTCTTATAGTGTCTAAGCCTGATTCAGAGTTCGATGGTATCCTAAAGCGGCAAGATTGGATGCCTTGTAATTGCATATCTGATAGCGCTTGTTTCAGTAAGCCGATAAATACACCTTTGCGTCGAAAGTCAGGATGAACCATTCCGTTAATATTAGCTTCGATTCCATCCGAGGTATACCAACTAAGAAAACCGACCAACTGGTTCTCAATTTGGCAAAGGTAAGCCTCATCTCCATCTATCTCCTTAAGGCTTTCTATACCTACTCTCAAACTTGACCTGTCGGATGTTTTGCACAGATATTCTAACCTTTGGATTTTATCGATTTGATGAATGGAGAAGTCTTTCATTCTAATAATTTGAAATTCTTGCATCCAGTACCCTCATCAAGAAGGAAACGCGCAGTTTATGGACGAGTAGGCACTATCCTTCTAAAATCTGTCCGCATTTTTATCGTTACCAATGGAACCGCCTCCTTAATCGTGTACCACGGCTTCTTCTTTTAATTACATCGCCTTTGTCTTTCGGCAAGCCGGATAGGTGCTGCATCCCCAAAAGGCTTGTCCTGCTTTGTTCTTGCGAGCCACCATCGGAGCGCCACATGCGCATGTTACGGTTTTGACAACAGATCCGGTTGGAGCAGCTTTTTTCGGCTTCGGCTTCCCTTTAGCCGGCTGCCATTTTCCCCAGGCACGAAGCTTATTCTCGATAAGTCCGCCATGCCAGTAATCTACCTTGAATTGTTCGGCTTCCCGCTTCGCATCCGCAGTAAGATCGGAAGTGGTAATGAGCAATGATAGTATACAGTCATGATTGCGCTTGGCAGCCACCAGTTCGCGAATCGTCATCACCTGCACTTTATTGTGGTCAGCGTAACATTTGGCCTGTACCGCAGTTTTTTCACCCCGCTTATCGATAATGACTAGATCTACGCCGCCATCTCTTCCGCCAACACCAACTTCTTTTACCGTATAACCTTGATCCCGGAAATAGAGCGATAACAGCCTTTCGAACTCCGCGCCGTTGATTTGATCCAGAGGAGTCTTTAGAATAACTTCATCAGGTCTGCACGTTGTGGAAGACCGGTTAAAGGAAGCAGAAGTGTTCTTCTTTGCTGTTGGTTGCCGTTTGCTCAGGCTACGGCGTTTTTTCTTCTTGGAGCCTTGTAATAGGCCAGATACTACGGATAGAGCAATAATCAGTATTATAAATCCGATGATTTCTTTCATAAAATACTCCTTCGCTATCGTCATTTATCTGCCTTCCTCTACCGCTACCCGCTGAAGTTGTCCTTCGATG
>RCUS01001549.1_pt1 | contig 11673 bp, 9 predicted proteins | sample 2166221 | NCBI WGS metagenome assembly RCUS01 (sample SAMN09932758, study PRJNA488358) | compost metagenome | isolation source: compost soil in cyclohexanecarboxylic | place: Germany: Experimental Botanical Garden | reverse complement strand
CCCTGCACCGTGTCGCTGGCGACCAGATTGAGGTTGGTGAAGTCGGCGATCAGTTGCAGCACCGAGCGCACATCGATGTCCTGGAAATTCAACGAGAGTTTTTCGCCGCTGTAGGCGTAGCGGTCAGCATTGCGCTTTTGCAGGTCGTCGGCAGTCATCGGGCGGATGCTGACGGTCAGTTTGTTGTCGGTCTGGTAGGTCGAATAGTCGAAGGCACCGCTGGGCTCGATGGTGATGGTAGCCCTGTCGCCTGTAGCGCTGGCATTGACGAACTGCACGGGCGTGGCGAAATCCTTGACGTCCAGGCGCACACGCAACGGCTCGGGCAGCCGGGTTCTGGCGAAACCGAGAATGATCTTGCCGTCGCGCTCCTGAATGTCTGGCGCGATGGACGGATCCGACAGGTCGATCACCACATTGCCTTCACCCTGGGTGCCGCGCTGGAAATCTACCGCGCGAATGGCCTTGGCCATTGGCGCAACGGCGCGCGCCGGGGCCGGGGTGACAACAGCGGCCGGCCTCGGTGCCGGTTTTTTGCCTCCCTGCCCGACCACCACAAACAGGCTGTTGCCTTCGATCCGGGTGTCATACGGGGTCAATTGAGTGAGGTTGATGATCAGCCGTGTTCGGTCCTTGGCTTCCACCACCGTTGCGCTGCGGGCATTGCCGCCGCCCAGATCGCGGGTCTTGCTCGCCAGCTGACTGACGACACCGGGCAAGTCCAGCGCAATCCGCGCAGGCGATTCGGTGGTGTACCCGTGAGGCGCCGGGGGCGGCTCATCGAACGCCAACTTCAACTCGACGCGGTCGCCCGGCAGCGCTGCGACATCCAGCGCCTTGAGGTTGGCCGCTTGTACCATCGGCGACAGCAGCGCTATCCATAGCGACACTCCGAGGGTGGAGAAAATCCTGTTCATTTTTCGAGTTCCACTATGAGTGTTCTTTCAAAGGGAGGGTCCGCGGCCGTTCCAGCCAGGCACCTTCGCCATCCGGGACGATTTCCACCACATCGACTTGCGAGGCGTTGATGGCGACGATCCGCCCATCGTTGCGCCCCAGGTAATCGCCGACTTTCAGCCGATGCACACCGCCAGCGCCGCGCAACAGCGCGAAGGAGCCTGATGCATTGGAGATCGTGCCGACCATTTCAAACTGCTCGATATTGAAACCCTCGAGGTACTGCTTGACCCGATTGGGGTCAGGTTTGACATTGCGCGAACCATGCCTCTGCCCGGTCAGGTCGACTCTGACCTGTGGCGAAAACGGACTGCGCAGGTTGGCGGCGCTGTAGGTGAATGTCGGGTAAGACCGAAATGTCGGCGTTGGTTCAATCTTGCCCGGCGCCCGCAGGCGCATTTCGTTTATGTAGGCATCCAGATCGCTGACATCATCGCCGCCGTAACAACCGGTCAGGACCACCAGCAACACCGCTATGGAAAAACCACGAACAAGGCTCATTGATGCAGCCCCTTGTCGTTGTAGCGGTAGGTCTTGGCCAGGATGCTCATGCGCAACTTTGTCCCGCCGTCAGGATTGACCGGCGCCAGGTCAAAATCATGCAGGGTGACGATGCGCGGCAGTCCGGCCACGCCGCTGACGAAAGTCGCCAGGTCGTGATAGGCACCGGTGACGGTGATCTGGATCGGCAATTCGATGTAGAACGGCTGGGTGACCTCGGGTAACAATTTGATTTCTTCAAACTCCAGGCCGCTGCCCAGGCCGGTGCGGGTGATGTCTTCGAGCAGACCGGGGACTTCGGTATCACTGGGCAGTTGCCGCAGCAGCACGCCAAAGGAGTTCTCCATTTCCTTCATTTGCTGGGTGTACAACTCCAGGTTCGCCGCCATATGAGCCTTGGTGGCGAACTGTTCTTTGAGCGTCGTTTCTTCCTCGCGTTTGAGGTCAAGCTGACTCCCAAGCTCACTCGTGGAAAAGCTGTAACCGAGCGCGAGCACCAGCATCATGACCAGCACGCTCACCAACACCTTGATCGCCGGCGGCCAGGAACCGATGTTGCTGGTATCCAGTTCGTTGATATCGATCTTGCGCAGCCCTTCGAACCAGGCGGACGGACTCATTTCCCATCCTCCACGGCGGCGGGCTGAGTCTGACGAACGGTCAGCTGAAAGACGTTGGCCTGATCCAGTTGGCCGGCGGTGGTCGCCTTGACCTCCGTCAGGCTCGGCGCATCGAACCAGTCCGACGCATCGAGGTTGCGCATCAGGTCGGAAACACGGTTGTTGGATTCCGCCGCGCCAGTGATGGACAAGGTCTTGCCATCCATTTTCACTTCCGTGAAATACACACCGTCGGGCAGGGTCCGGGCCAATTGATCAAAAATTCGCCCGCTGATCGGCCGGTTGCCTTGCAGGTCCTGGATGATGCGCATGCGCTCGACCAATTGCTGGCGGCGGGCCTTGAGATCGCTGATCTGCTTGATCCGCTCGTCGACCACGACAATCTGCTTGCCGATGTAATCGTTGCGCGCCACCTGCCGGTCGATGGCACTGTTGATCGCCTGATTGGCGATCAATACAGCCCCTGCCGACCCCACGAGCACGCCAGCCAGAATCAATAAAAAGCGTTTGCGGCGTTGTTCGCGCAGCTCTTCGCGCCAAGGTAAAAGATTGATCCGCGCCATCAGTCGAAACTCCTGAGGGCCAGCCCGCAGGCGATCATCATGGCTGGTGCGTCGCTGCCTAACGCCGCGGCGTTGACCTTGCTGCTCAGCGTCATCTCGGCAAACGGATTGGCCACCTGCGTCGGCGTACCCAATTGCTGCTCGATCAAGCGATCCAGACCGGGAACAGACGCAGTGCCGCCGGCCAGCAAAATGTGATCGACCGAGTGGTACTGACCGGAAGCGAAGAAAAACTGCAGCGAACGCGAGACCTGCTGCACCAAGGCCTCGCGAAATGGCTGCAACACTTCACTGACGTAATCGTCAGGCAAACCGCCCTGCTTCTTCGCCAACCCCGCCTGCTCGACGGTCATCCCGTATCGCCGCTGAATCTCTTCGGTCAATTGGCGACCGCCGAACAATTGTTCGCGGGTATAGATGATCCGCCCGTTCAGCAGCACGCTCAGGGTGGTCATGGTCGCGCCGATGTCGACCACTGCCACCAGACGCTCCCGGGAGCTGGCCAATTGATTCGTCAGCAGGCCGAACGATCGCTCCAGGGCATAAGCCTCGACATCGACGACACGAGCGGTCAGGCCGGCCAGTGCCAGGGCCGCTTCGCGTACCTCGACGTTTTCCTTGCGACAGGCCGCGAGCAGCACATTCACCCGCTCGGGGTTGCGCGCTGACGCGCCCTGTACTTCGAAGTCGATGGCGACCTCGTCCAACGGATAAGGAATGTACTGATCGGCCTCGACCTTCAGCTGGCTTTCCATTTCGTCGTCGGAAAGACCGGCATCCATCTCGATGGTCTTGGTGATCACCGCCGAGCCGGCCACGGCCACGGCGACGTTCTTGAGGCTGGTTCTGGCCTTGATCAGTACACGAGAAAGGGCTTGGCCCACGCCTTCGAGCTCGGCGATGTTTTTCTCGATCACCGCGCTGGCAGGCAGCGGCTCGACCGCGTAGGCCTCGACCCGATAGCGGTCGCCCTGGCGGCTCAGCTCTAGGAGCTTCACCGAAGTGGAGCTGATGTCGATCCCTAAAAGCGTATTGGCTTTTTTATTGAAGAGTCCTGGCACTAGCAATTCCCTATGACTATCCGTGAGTTACGGACTCTGTAATGTGTGTTGCGTTCCCTCCGCCCGTCTTGACAGCAGCCGCCAATGACGCCTGCGCCGGAAAAATGCTTATAATGCCCAGCGTTTTTTTCCGCTTATTCTCAAGCGCGGGTCGTTCGCCTTTAGCCTGAACCCTGATGCGTAATTCATTCTTTGCCCTGGATATCCAAAAGCCTTGATTCGTCTGCTGAAATTTTTCGGTTGGTCCATCGTCGCGGTTTTCTGCGGACTGCTTTTGGGTCTGAGCGGGGCGTTTCTTTACCTTAGCCCCGGATTGCCGTCCGTGGAGGCGCTGCGAAGCATCCAGTTGCAGATTCCATTGCGGGTCTACAGCAGCGATAACAAGTTGATCGCAGAATTCGGCGAAATGCGCCGCACACCGATCCGTTTCGCCGACATTCCCCCCAATTTCATTAATGCGTTACTAAGTGCTGAAGACGATAACTTCGCCAACCACTACGGCGTCGATCCGAGCAGCCTGATGCGTGCCGCGACCCAATTGATCAAAAGCGGACACATTCAGTCCGGCGGCAGCACCATCACCATGCAGGTGGCGAAGAACTTCTTCCTGACCAGCGAACGCAGCTTCTCGCGCAAAACCACCGAAATCCTTTTGGCCCTGCAGATCGAACGACAGCTGACCAAGGACGAGATCCTTGAGCTGTACGTCAACAAGATCTACCTGGGCAACCGCGCCTACGGCATCGAGGCGGCGGCGCAGGTCTATTACGGCAAGTCGATTCGTGACGTCAGCCTGGCGCAAATGGCGATGATCGCCGGTCTGCCAAAGGCCCCGTCGCGCTTCAACCCGTTGGCCAACCCGGCCCGCAGCAAGGAACGTCGCGACTGGATCCTGGGGCGCATGTACAAGCTCGGCAAAATCACCGAAGCCGATTACACCACCGCGATCAACGAGCCGCTGAACGCCAGCTATCACGTGCCGACCCCGGAAGTGAACGCGCCTTACATCGCCGAAATGGCCCGTGCCGAAATGGTCGGTCGCTATGGCAGCGACGCGTACACCGAAGGTTTCCGCGTCACCACCACGGTGCCGAGCAACCTTCAGGAAATGGCCAATACCGCCGTCCATGAAGGCTTGATGACTTACGATCAGCGTCACGGCTATCGCGGTCCCGAGTCGCGCCTGCCGGGCAAGACCCGTGAAGCGTGGACCACCGAACTGACCAAGCAGCGCACCATCAGCAGCCTTGAGCCGGCCATCGTCACCCAGGTCGACAAGACCGGCCTGCAAGTGCTGACCCGCACCGGACAGGAACACGTCAACTGGGACACCATGAAATGGGCCCGCCCGTTCCTGAACACCAACAGCATGGGCGCCAATCCGAAGCAGCCTTCGGACGTGGCACAGGTCGGCGATCTGATCCGCGTGCAACGCCAGCCGGACAATTCGCTGAAGTTCAGCCAGATCCCGCAAGCCCAGGGCGCGCTGGTGTCCCTGGACCCACAGAACGGCGCCATTCGCTCGCTGGTCGGCGGTTTCGCCTTCGAACAGAGCAACTACAACCGCGCATTGCAGGCCAAGCGCCAGCCGGGCTCGAGCTTCAAACCGTTCGTCTACGCCGCCGCGCTGGATAACGGCTACACCGCTGCCAGCCTGGTCAACGATGCACCGATCGTGTTCGTCGACGAGTACCTGGACAAGGTCTGGCGTCCGAAGAACGACACCAACACATTCCTCGGCCCGATCCGTCTACGTGAGGCGCTGTACAAGTCGCGCAACCTGGTGTCGATCCGCTTGTTGCAGGCGATGGGCGTTGGCAAAACCATCGACTACATCACCCGCTTCGGCTTCAACAAGCAGGATCTGCCACCCAACCTGTCCCTCGCGCTGGGCACCGCAACCCTGACGCCAATGGAAATCGCTACCGGCTGGAGCACCTTCGCCAACGGCGGCTACAAGATCACCCCATACATCATCGACAAGGTCGAAAGCCGCAATGGCGACACGCTGTTCGTCGCCAATCCGCCGAGCGTTCCAAAAGGCGGGACAGCCACCGATGGTATCGCCGCGCCAGTCGCCGAGGCCTTTACGGTCAACGCAACACCGGCCGATGCACTGACCGCCCAACCGACGCCGCAGGCACCCGCGGTGGCTGAACGCATCGTTGATGGCCGTACGACTTACATCCTCAACAGCATGCTCGAGGACGTGATCAAACTCGGTACCGGTCGTCGTGCCTTGGCCCTCGGCCGTAGCGACATTGCCGGCAAGACCGGCACCACCAACGAATCCAAGGACGCCTGGTTCTCCGGTTACAACGCCGATTACGTGACCACGGTCTGGACCGGTTTTGACCAGCCTGAAAGCCTCGGCCGCAAGGAATTCGGCGGCACCGTCGCGCTGCCGATCTGGATGAACTACATGGGCGCCGCCCTCAAGGACCTGCCGCCTCACACGCAGCCAGAGCCTGAAGGCATCCTGAGCCTGCGCGTCGACCCGATCAGTGGCCGTGCGGCCTCCCCGAGCACGCCAGGGGCTTACTTCGAACTGTTCAAGGCCGAAGATACGCCACCGTCGGTGAATGAACTGGGCAACGGCAATGCGCCAGGCAGCCCGCTGCCGGCAGATGAAGCGGCGCCGATCGATTTGTTCTGATCCTGACCTGCCAAAAAAGCCCTGCATTCGTGAGAAGTGCGGGGCTTTTTTACATCTGACAGTTGTGCAGTGACTGAACCGGCCTCTTCGCTGGCAAGCCACACACACAGTTGACCGCATTCCCCTGTGGGAGCTGGCTTCCCAGCGATGGGCCCCCTTCAAGGCAACCCAAAACCCTCAGGCACAAAAAAGCCCCGACTCATTACGAGCCGGGGCTTTCGGTTGAAGCGCTACAACGACTTAGCCGTTGAACACGTCATCCACGCTTTTCAGCGGGTAGTTCTTCGGATACGGCAGGGTCGCCACACCGGTCTCGATGGCGGCTTTAGCCACGGCATCGGAGATCAGGGTGATCAGACGGGCATCCATTGGCTTCGGAATGATGTACTCACGGCCGAATTCCAGTTTGATGCCGCCATAGGCGTCGCACACTTCCTGAGGCACTGGCAGCTTGGCCAGTTCACGCAGGGCGTTGGCCGCAGCCACTTTCATTTCTTCGTTGATGCGCTTGGCGCGAACGTCCAGGGCACCACGGAAGATGAACGGGAAGCCCAGTACGTTGTTCACCTGGTTCGGGTAGTCCGAACGGCCGGTGGCCATGATCACGTCGTTACGGGTGGCGTGGGCCAGTTCCGGGGAGATTTCCGGATCAGGGTTGGAGCACGCGAACACGATCGGGTTAGGCGCCATCGACAGCAGGCCTTCAGCGCTCAGCAGGTTCGGGCCGGACAGGCCTACGAACACGTCAGCGCCTTGCAGGGCGTCAGCCAGGGTGCGCTTGTCGGTCGCGTGAGCGAACACAGCCTTGTACTGGTTCAGGTCGTCACGGCCGGAGTGGATCACGCCGGTACGGTCGACCATGTAGATGTTTTCGATGTTGGCGCCCATGCTCACCAGCAACTTCATGCAGGAGATAGCGGCAGCGCCGGCACCCAGGCAGACGATCTTGGCTTCCGGCAGGGTTTTGCCAGCGATTTCCAGGGCGTTGATCATGCCGGCCGCGGTCACGATAGCGGTGCCGTGCTGGTCATCGTGGAATACCGGAATGTCGCACTGCTCGATCAGAGCGCGTTCGATCTCAAAGCACTCAGGTGCCTTGATGTCTTCCAGGTTGATGCCACCGAAGGTGATGGAGATGCGCTTGACGGTGTCGATGAAGGCTTGCGGGCTTTCGGAGTCGACTTCGATGTCGAAAACGTCGATGCCGGCGAAGCGCTTGAACAGTACGCCTTTACCTTCCATCACTGGCTTGGAGGCCAATGGGCCGAGGTTACCCAGGCCGAGAATCGCGGTGCCATCGGAAATGACTGCAACCAGGTTGCCTTTGCCGGTGTACTTGTAGGCCAGTTCAGGATCGCGGGCGATCTCGCGTACTGGTTCGGCTACGCCCGGGCTGTAGGCCAGCGACAGGTCGCGAGCGGTAGCAGTGGCCTTGGTGAGCTCGACACTCAGCTTCCCTGGACGAGGATTGGCGTGATATTCGAGAGCGGCAGTTTTCAGATCAGACATTTTGGCATTCCGCTTTTACTGTTGGACAGACTGGTCAGCGAGGATACGCGCCTCGCAAAATCCCCACAAGACTGACCGGTCACCCCTGTCAAGCGCCCGGCCTTACGACTTTGGGCCAAGAGCCGCGGAACACAAGGGATGGACTGTTCACAATCGCCAGAAAAAATGTCTACAATTTTTTATCACTGCATCACTTGCAGCATCGCCGGATCCGTCAGCGGCAACATCCAGCGCGCCTGACCATCCTTGAGCCCGCCGCGGCGTGAACGATCCAGCACCCAGCCACGCGCCTCGATTTGCCTGCCTTTGAGCTTTTCAAGTGCGGAACCATCGAAACGGGCCAGCAAATTGGGTGCAACGCGCAATACAACCGAATCCTGCAATTCGATCCAAACCCCGCCACGATTACGCTGAACCTTGCTCACACGACCGCTGAGCACAGCAAAACCGGACGCGCTGATCTGATCCGCTTTCAGTACAGGTGACTGTCGCCATACGCCGAGCCCGGCCTGGCGGGCACTGCGTTCCGCCGCTTGCTGACAGTCGACCAAATCGACATTCGGAGGAACCGCCACCAGAAAACCGAGACCTTCGGCGAGCATTTGCGCTTCGAGATTGGCACCGTCGGCGCTGTAGACATGGGCCAGGGTTCGGCCGTAATGGTCTTTGCTTTCTTTTCCGGGCAGCAAACCGACCCGCCCGTCGCTCGCCGAAACCAACGCTTCAAGGCGTTTGCGCGCGGCCACGGCGAACGGCTCGTCGGAGCGGCCTTTCTTGCCCAGCTCCGGCGTGTTCAAGCCGATCATGCGCACGCTGCGACCGTCGTTCAGGCGAAGTGTGTCGCCATCGACTACCCGCTGCACCGCAACCGGTGTCAGGCCACCCGGCGCCGGGCAGAAAGCCTGGGCTGCGGAGAGCCAAATCGCAGACACAAAAAAGGCGCCCACAAGGGACGCCTTTTTCATCAGCATGGAAAAGCCCACCGGGCCCTTCAACCTTACTCTGCAGCAGCAGGAGCTTTGGTTTTGCCGAAAGCACCGAAACGGTCGGCGAAGCGCTGAACGCGGCCGCCAGTGTCCAGAGTCTTTTGCTTACCGGTGTAGAACGGGTGGCATTCGTTGCAAACGTCGATCGCCAGGGCTTTGCCGAAGGTCGAACGGGTTTCGAACTTGTTGCCGCAGCTGCAGGTAACAGCAACTGCTGGGTATTCTGGATGGATATCAGCTTTCATGGTGTCTTCCTCAGGCTAGCGTGCCGCCACCCAACACTATTGTTGAATACCGCACGTAATTAGGCCGCGGATTCTACCAGACAATGCCAATCACGCAAGCTGTCCCTCAAACCGGTCGTCTGCTAGGCTCGCGGCCTGCTACTTCACCCCTTCATTGAGAAAACGCGTGCCCGACGCCATTCTGCGCCTCGCCCTGCCATCGCCGCTGCGCCGCCTGTTCGATTACCGCGCACCGGCCGGCGTCCTGCGCGCGCAAATGCATCCCGGCATGCGCCTGCGGGTGCCGTTCGGGCGTCGGGAGATGATCGGGATTCTGGTGGAAGTCACCGACACCAGCGAAGTCCCCGCCGAAAAACTCAAGCCGGCGCTGGCCCTGCTCGACGCCACACCACCGTTGCCACCCGCGCTGTTCAAGCTGTGTCTGTGGACTTCCCAGTATTACCAGCACAGCCTCGGCGACACCTTGAGCTGGGCGTTGCCGGTGCTGCTGCGTCAGGGCGAGCTGGCCGAACCACGCCAGGAACGCTTCTGGTCTGCTGCGCCAGGCGCGAGCCTCGATGACCCGCGCATTGCTCGCGCCCCGCGCCAGCGTGAAGCCCTGGCGACACTGGCGCAGCATCCCCACGGCGTGGCCCATCAGCTGCTGAGCAAATTGATGCTGAGCAAGGATAGCCTCGATTTGCTGCTGGCCAAGGATCTGGTGCAGGTCGAGGTCCGCAAGCACGCCCCCGGCGCCCGGCACGAACACTGGCTGGCGCAGCCGGAGCTGCCGCTCAACCCGGAACAGCGTGCAGCGTATGAAGCGATCCGCGCCGGGTTCGACAGTTATCACGCGTTCCTGCTGGCCGGCGTCACCGGCAGCGGCAAGACCGAAGTCTATCTGCAGTTGATCCGCGAAACCCTCGAGGCCGGCAAGCAGGCGCTGGTGCTGATCCCGGAAATCAACCTCGGCCCGCAGACCCTGGCGCGCTTCGAACAGCGTTTCAATGCCCGTATCGCGCTGATCCATTCGGCGGTCAATGACCGCGAACGCCTCGAGGCCTGGCTGGCCGCCCGGGACGGTGAGGCCGACATCATCATTGGCACCCGCTCGGCCCTGTTCACACCGATGAAGAACCCCGGCCTGATCATCATCGACGAAGAGCACGACGGCTCCTATAAACAGCAGGAAGGTTTGCGCTACCACGCCCGCGATCTGGCATTGGTGCGGGCGCGACAGGAAAACATTCCGATTGTCCTCGGCTCCGCCACCCCTTCGCTGGAAAGCCTGCACAACGCCTACACCGGCCGCTATGGGCTGCTGCGCTTGAACGAGCGCGCCGGCGGCGCCAAACAGCCGCGCTTCCTGCGCCTGGACGTGAAAAGCCGCCCGCTGGACAGCGGCATTTCCGGGCCGATGCAACAAGCCATCGGCCAGACTCTGGCCGCCGGACAGCAAGTCCTGGTGTTCCTCAACCGCCGCGGCTTCGCCCCGACCCTGCTGTGCCATGACTGTGGCTGGATGTCCGAGTGCCAGCGCTGTGATGCGCGAATGACCGTGCACCAGCGTTACGGCGAGTTGCGCTGCCACCATTGCGGCTACGTCGAACGCGTGCCGCGCCAGTGCCCGAAGTGCAACAAGGTCGATCTGCGCCCCGTTGGCGCCGGCACCGAACGGGCCGAGGAGCGCCTGGCGATTCTGTTCCCGGACTATCCGGTGCTGCGGGTCGACCGCGACAGCACATCGCGCAAGGACGCGATGAACCAGCTGTTCGCGACCATTCAAAAAGGCCAGCCGTGCATCCTGATCGGCACGCAGATGCTTGCCAAAGGTCACCACTTTCCACGGGTGACGCTGGTGTCGATCCTCGACGCCGACGGCGGCCTGTTCTCCGGCGACTTCCGCGCCAGCGAGCGCATGGCTCAACTGATCGTGCAGGTCGCAGGCCGCGCAGGCCGCGCCGAAGAGCCGGGCAAGGTGATTATCCAGACGCACCTGGCCGACCACCCGCTGCTGGTGCAGTTGACCGAACAGGGCTATTTCGCCTTCGCCGAACAGGCCTTGAGCGAACGCCGCGCGGCCGGGTTGCCGCCGTTTGCGCACCTGGCGCTGCTGCGGGCCGAGGCGCATAAACCGGGTCAGGCCGAAGGCTTCCTGGATGAGGCTTGCAGCGAGGCGGAGCGTTTGCTGGCCGAGCAGAATCTGACCGGGATCGAGTTATTGGGACCGGTCCCGGCACCGATGGAGCGCCGGGCCGGGCGTTATCGTGCGCAACTGTTGGTACAGGCTACGGCGCGGGCACCCTTGCATCGATTGCTGGCCAGTTGGTTGCTGGTGCTGGAGCAGATGCCGAGCGGGCGGGCGGTGCGCTGGTCTTTGGATGTCGATCCCGTAGATCTATATTGATTTTGAGATCGCTTTCGCGAGCAAGCCCGCTCCCACAGTGGTTCTCGGGTGGAACTAAATTTTGTATCCACCTCAAAACCTGTGGGAGCGAGCTTGCTCGCGATGGGGCCCTAATTGTCACCACACATCCACATCCTGCCTGCTAAGGTTGGCAAGCCCGTCTTCGCAACGGATAATGCCCAGTTTTTC
>RCUS01001543.1_pt1 | contig 11718 bp, 7 predicted proteins | sample 2166221 | NCBI WGS metagenome assembly RCUS01 (sample SAMN09932758, study PRJNA488358) | compost metagenome | isolation source: compost soil in cyclohexanecarboxylic | place: Germany: Experimental Botanical Garden | reverse complement strand
GAGTATGTGCAAGGGCCTATTCGCGCGGTCTCGGGATAGCTGCATGGGCTGGCACGGCATTCAGATGATGATTTCAAAAAATCATTGTAGATCAATGGTTTGTGATTATTCTGAGGTGGGGTGGGTCAACTGACTGGTACAAATTGCCAGCTAGCTGCTTGAACTGGCGGAGTCCGCCAGTAGACTCCATGCCATGACAGCTATCCAACTCCCACCCACCGTTCAGTTTTCCGGCCATGAGACCTTCCCTCTGAGGCAGCTATGGCTGCGGAAGGCGTACGACGCAGCCATAGATGGGCTCGGTGCGCCGACGAAGGAAGTGTTCGCTCCTGAAATCGGCATCACCCGGTTTGGTGTCGGCAAGAACATGGTTGCCTCGATCCGGCATTGGGCGCTTGCGTGCGATGTGATACGCGAGTCACGCGAGGGCAAGGTTGAGATCGCGCAAACCGGGCACGCACTGTTCGGGCCGGACGCTCTTGATCCGTATTTGGAGAAGCCTGCGACATCATGGTGGATCCATTGGCTACTTTCCGGCCGAGCAATGCGTTCGACGACTTGGTGGTGGGTATTCAATCAGGCCGCTCAGCAGGTTTTCGACGTGGATGGACTTACTGAGTCCTTGAGGTCGGCCGTAGAGCAAGCCGGACACAAGACGTCGAAGGTCACTCTGAAGCGTGACGTGGAGGTCTGCGTTCGCTGCTACGTGAGCAAGCGAGACGGAAGGGGGGGGGACGAAGCTGCAGAGCCTTTGTTGGCTGAGCTGGGTCTTCTCAGTGAAGGTGCGCGGGGCGGACTCACCTTCCTGCGCGGGGCACAGAACTCGCTGCCTGATGAGGTTTTTGCAATGGCATTGCTTGAGTTTTGGGATGACCGTGAAGAACGTCTCGGTGCAGGTCGAGCGACCCTATCCTTCGAGGCAATCTCTCATGAGTATGGCTCTCCGGGAAGGGTTTTCAAGCTTGACGAAAGAAGCATTGGTGAGCGCCTTTCTGCGTTGGAGGATGTTACGAACGGGCAGTTGAGATGGACTGACACCGCAGGTGTTCGACAGGTGAGTAGACAGCTGCGCGGAACGAGGTCCGATCTCGCGAACACTCTGTTTAGGAAAGCTTATGGCAAGTAATGTCAACCCCTCGATTCGAGTGGCCGCGCGGTTTCAGCGATCTGTTCAACTGGAGTCGGACCTGAGTCGAGAGGATGCGCTCGACGGATACGTTCTGAATGATAGCGGCAAGCTCGCGCTTCATACTATTGCCCGGTATCTCAACAACTCTCAGCAGCGCGCTTTTACTTGGACAGGCCCCTACGGCGGAGGCAAGTCCACGCTCGCGCTTGCATTGGCCCAGCTGGCCGGTGGTGAACCGGCTATTAGAAAACGGGCCAAAGCTGCCCTTCGCCTAGATGCTAGCGATGAGGTCGCGCGGGCCTTTGGCGGGCGTAAGCCGTGGGTCGTTGTGCCTTTGGTCGGGCGACGACAGTCCCTTGAGACCGCGCTCAGTCAGTCGATCGACAAGTACGCTCCGGTGCGGGGGGGCAAGCGTATGCGCGATGGGCGCCGGGACGTTGTGACAGAGCTTCTGAAGCGTGCCGAGCTTAGCGAAATCGGTGGTGTAATTGTCATATTGGATGAGATGGGTAAGCTCCTTGAAGCCGCCGCTGCAGCGGGAGAGGACATCTATTTGCTGCAGGAGCTAGCGGAGGCGGCTAGCCGCAGCGAGGGAAAGCTTGTCATCGTCGGTGTTCTGCACCAAGCCTTTGAGCAATACGTAGGTCGTTCTCATCGCGGCGTACAGGCTGAGTGGGCCAAGGTCCAAGGGCGCTTTGTCGACGTCCCTGTGGTTGCTGGTACTGATGAGGTCATCAAGCTAATCGGTGGCGCTATCGAGTCCGAGCAGTCGCATTCGAAGTCGATGCGGGTGAGCAAAGTCATTGCTGAGCAAATCCATCTTCGTCGACCTTCTTCGCCGCCAAATCTCGCTGTAGCGCTTGATGCATGTTGGCCGTTGCATCCGGTCACGGCGGCGCTCTTGGGGCCGTGCTCGCGCAGGCGCTTTGGCCAGAACGAACGAAGCGTATTCGGCTTTCTTAGTTCTGCTGAACCTCTTGGATTCCAAGAATTTCTGCGCAGTCCAGCTAACCAAGTGTCGGAGTTTTACGGACCAGCCCGTTTCTGGGATTACCTCAGAATCAACTTCGAACCGGCCATCCTGGCTTCTGCCGATGGTCATCGTTGGGCTGTGGCTTCCGATGCGATTGATAGAGTCGAAGCCCGGTTCCAAGAGCCACATGTTTCTCTGATCAAGACAATCGCACTGGTTGATATATTCAGGAACGGGTCTGGCGTCGCTGCGACTAATGAGGTTCTATTCCAGAGCGTGCCTGGCTACTCCGGGAAAGACCTATCGGTAGCGCTAGCTGACCTGTCGCAATCCAGCGTTGCCGTTTATCGAAAGCACTTGTCAGCGTGGGCCATCTATGCCGGAAGCGATTTCGATATCGAACTTGCGGTTGAACTGGCTAAAGAGAAGCGAACACTTTCGGTGGATCAGCAATTCAGACAGGTGGGGTCGCTGCCTGCGCTGAGCGCGAGGAAGCACTACTTCCACACAGGCACGCTGCGCTGGTTCGAGAGAGTCGTTGCAACACCAAAGGCAGCTGAGCAGATGATTGGCTCTCCGAAGAACGCTATGACCGGGAGGTTCATACTTCTCATTCCGGATGATGACACGCCGCCGCAGGCCCTTGAGGCCGAAGCTGTACGTCTAGCTGGTGCGGCCAAGAGCTCACTCGACGCTGTTGGTGTCCCCAAATTGCACCTGGGACTGTCGGAGCAGGCCGTCGAGTTTGCTGCTCTGGAGCAGGTTTCGCGTGCATCGCCTCAACTTGAGGCTGATGCTGTCGCGCGACGGGAGATCGCCGCACGTCTGGAACATGCTCGGCTAACGCTTGACTCCGGCCTTAGAGAGGCCTTTGCTTCTGCTACTTGGTATATCGGCGATGGAGTATTTCAGTCCAGTAAGGACGACGGCCTGTCTCCGATTGCGAGCGAAGTTTGCGATAGGGCATTCTATCGCGCGCCGCAAGTCTTCAGTGAGCTCGTCAATCGCGACTCGCTGTCCTCCAATTCTGCCAAGGCTCAACGCCTGCTCATGCATCGCATGATCTCCAACGCGGGTGACAGGGACTTGGGCTTTGAGGGCTACCCCGCAGAAGCAGGGCTCTATCACACTGTGCTGGCTCCGCTTCGGCTCCACGGTCAGATGGGCAACGATTTTGGGTTTCGCTCTCTGTCTCAGCTTGAAGAGGAGGGCATCTCAAGTATCGTTCCTCTCTGGCAGCAGTGGAAGGCTCAGCTCAGGGATTCTGAGGAGCCTGTAATCTTGGAATCGCTCTTCGAGGTGGCTCGACAGGCGCCCTACGGTGTACGGGCGGGCCTGCTGCCAATCTTCGCAATGGCCTTCTTCCTCGCCCATAGGAGCGAGCTGACTCTCTATATCGATGGCATGTTTTCACCTGAGATGAGCGATGCGGACGCCGATGTATGGTTGCAGGACTCTGCCCGAATCGGCTGGAAGTGGCTTCGTATTGATGAGCCTTCACGCAAGATGCTACGTAAGCTTGCTCACAGGCTTGAGCCGATCGTTCAGCGCCCGGTACAAGTCGATCCGCTGGATTCTGCAAGGGCATTAGTGGCTTGGGCATTCTCGCTGCCGGCATGGACTCGCAAGACTTCAACCTTGGGCGAGTCTGCAAAAGCGGTTCGTGCTGTTCTGCTGCGGGCATCAGACCCGATAAAAACGATCTTTGTGGATCTTCCCACTGCGCTTAAGACCAAGGCGGGCCCCGCCACTGTCGACGCCATAGTGAATGTGGTCCAGGAACTCGATGGCGCCTATGACATGGCTCTGAAGAAGGTCGGTGATCAGCTGTTGCTGTCTTTGGGCCATTGTGGGCCGCTATCTCGACTGAGGGCGCGAGCCAAGCCGCTGCTTGGAAAGATGGGTGACTTCCGATTAGATGCGTTTGTTTCCCGATTGGCGGATTATGAGGGTCAATTCCATCAGAACGAAAGCCTGGCATCCTTGGCTACCAACAAGGCTGCTCGTGAGTTTACGGACCAAGACATCGAGCGGGCAGGAATGCAGCTGGCAGACTGGGCGTTCCAGTTTAGGCGCGCTGAGCTTCTGGCATCTGTCCAAGGGAAACCATCGGGCCGACGTGCACTAGCTGTCGCCTTCGGCGGCCAGCGGACCGTGAGCACCACGATCGAAATCGCAGATGAGGATAGAGAGGTGATTTCTCAGATTCGTGATGACCTGCTTTTATCCCTGCGAACTGGCAGGGTACCTAAGGAGCTCTACCTGGCTGCCTTGGCAGAGGCGGGGGCATCGGTCCTTTTGGAAAGCACGGAAGTGGAGGCTGGTCATGGCTGAGCATCATGTCCTGGGGATCTCCGGTGGCAAAGACAGTGCCGCGCTCGCTGTCTACATGCGCCTGAACCACCCTGAGATCGATTTGAAGTACTTTTTTACAGACACGGGTAAGGAGCTGCCAGAGGTCTATGAGTTCCTGGGAAGCCTGGAGGGTTTTCTGGGCAAAGAGATCTTGCGACTGAACCCGCAACGTGATTTCGATTTTTGGCTGCGGGAGTACAACAATTTTCTTCCGTCCCCAAGAACGCGGTGGTGCACGCGACAACTGAAGCTATTGCCCTTCCGCAATTGGATCAAGCCTTGGCTGGATGCTGGCGACACCGTACACAGCTACGTCGCGATACGATCCGACGAGAACCATCGCGAGGGATACGACTCTGGACATCGGAATCTGACCGTCCACCTTCCGTTTCGAGAAGCGGGAGTCGATCATGCTGGTGTAATGGAATTGTTAGATGGTGCTGGTGTGGGGCTGCCCAAGTACTACGACTGGCGCTCTCGCAGCGGGTGTACCTTTTGCTTCTTTCAGCAAAAGATTGAGTGGGTCCGCCTCAAGCAACAGCACCCCGAGCGCTTCGAGGAAGCCAAGCAATACGAGAAGACTGCCCTGGAGCATGGTTCCCCGTTCACGTGGAGTGATCGTGAGTCCCTGTCAGAGCTAGAACAGCCCGAGCGAGTGGAGGCTATCGAGCGGGAGTTTGAGCGCAGAAAGGAACGCGTGACGTCTCGTGCTCGGGTCAATCCGCTAAGGCAGGGTGTCGAGCTTCCCGCCGGTGTTGAAATGGAGGAGGTTTTCGGCGGGGATGTTGGCTGTCTAGTGTGTCACAAGTGAGATACGACTAATGTCGCTTACGCCAATCTATGCCGACTTCGCATCTTCAGCTCCTCCGCTTCCAGAGGTAGTGGATGCAATGCTGGAGTGGCTTGGGCACAGGCACGCAAATCCTCATGCTACCCACCTACAGGGGCAGCATGCAGCGAAAGCAGTCCAGGACGCAAAGCTACGCATCGCTGAGCTCATTGATGCAGACCCGGCTGGAGTGATTTTCACCTCAGGGGCAACGGAATCAAATAATCTGGCCATAAAAGGCCTTGCTGCGTATGGGTTGAGTCACATATTTGTCAGCGCACTTGACCATGCCTCGATCATTGAACCTGCAAAGGCACTGAATGCTCAGTTCGGGAGTGCTGTATACGATGTTCCGCATGACGGGTTGGGTTTGGTAGATACCGAATTCCTTACTAGCGCCCTGCGTAACTCCGGACCAGAGCCATGTCTCATTGCCATATCACACGGCAACAACGAGATCGGTGCCATTCAGCGGTTGGACGCGATATCTGTCGCCGCTCAAGAGGGGGGGCACCTTCTTCACGTTGATGCGTCGCAGACTGCTGCTCACGTAAGAATCTCCGCGAAGGAAATTCGTCCGAGCTGCTTGAGCTTGTCCGCGCACAAGCTTTACGGTCCTGCCGGCATCGGGGCTCTATGGGTGGATCCGCATCTTGACCGCAAGCTCGTTCCTCAGATTCATGGCGGTGGCCAGCAAGGAGGACTTCGCTCAGGCACTGTCCCGACGTACCTGGCGGTGGGGTTTGGTGTAGCTGCAGATTTGGCGCGTAGAGCGATGACAGAGAGTGCGCTACTTCTAGAATCCCTCACCAGCCAACTGATGATTGAGCTGCATCAGCGGGGCTTACGACCGACTCTCATTGGACCTGTCTCAGGACGATTGCCAGGGCATCTCAGTCTTAGGTTCCCTGGAGTGGATGCTCTTGATCTGCTGGATCGACTGTTGCCTAAGCTATCCATATCAACCGGATCAGCCTGCTCAGCGGGCGAACTTAGGGCTTCAAGAGTCCTGAGGGCACTAGGTTTGACCGAGCAGGAGGCCAGCGAAGGTCTTCGTTTCAGCCTCGGGCGCACCTCTACCCCTCAAGAAGTCTCACTGATGGCCGAATACGTGTCTGATGTAGTTAAGGATCTGGAGTGCTAGGACCGCCGCAGTATCAAATCGCCGGTTAAGGGATAGAATCGTCTCATACGAGATGTACAGCGAGTAGCGAGAAGGAGCCGAAATCACATGCGCTTGCCGTAGGATTTTCGCGGGATCCTTCTATTTTCCGGCGCGGACGGAACATATGGACTTGCATCCAAGGGGAGTATAGATGTTCAAAATTTCTGCGAGAACCGTGCTCGAGCTTGGCTCTGAGTTAATCAGTTCAGACATCATTGCGTTCTATGAGTTGATCAAGAATGCGCTGGATGCTGGGTCACGCACTGGCGCGGATGTACATTTCAACATTGTCCAACGAAAGAATGCATATCTGCGCTCACGAGAGCAGGCGGAGCGAATGCTTGGCTCTAGCGAATCGGTAGACAGGAGTATCGAGCTCCTTCTCGTCGAAGTTGAATCGTCCCTGGAGAGGGCGGCCGGGAAAGAGCGTCTAGATGCTTACCTGGATTCGCTCCGTGGCGCTACCACTATCGAAGGGTTTCTGCATGATCTTGAGCGAGCATATCGTACCCAAAACACGATCACGGTGTCCGATACCGGCAGTGGTATGTCTCTCGCAGACCTGAGCGCAAACTTCCTCACCATCGGTACTGCTTCGCGCAAGAAAGCCGTGGACGAGGCTGTAGAGAAAAAACGGGAGAAATCTCCCTACCTTGGAGAGAAGGGGATCGGCCGGCTTTCTGCCATGAGGCTAGGGGAGAGGCTTACTGTTGAAACGGCACGCCAAGACGATGCCAAATTGAATCGCCTTGATATTGATTGGCGCGAATTTGGCGAGGTTGACGCGATGATCGAGGATATCCATGTCGAGCCATACAAAACAGGTGAGGATAAAAGGTCTGCGACTTGGAGCGGGACCACGCTTACGATTGGTGACATCTCCGAGGACTGGACAGAGAAGCGTGTCACGGAGATGGCCCAGTATGAATTTGCGCGATTGACTGATCCGTTTTCCGATCCAAAGGGGCGTCCTCGTGTAGCTCTGCATTGGAACGGAAGCAGAATCGAAATTCCATGGATGAGCAGGCAGCTTATTGATGCCTATCATGCCTCTTTCAGTGGGCGGTTCTACACAACTGCGAGCGGCCCTGAACTTGTGGTGGACCTGGTTGCCAGGAATCTGGGCTATGCGCATCCCGTTGAGAGAGACGCTGTGCGTCTCACTCTCCCTGACTTGGAGAGCCTGCTGGGTCAGTCCGTTCCGTCATTTGCGCTGGAGGATCTTGGTCCATTCGATTTCGAATCCTACTGGTACAACAGGCGGTATCTAACTGGTATTGATACCATCGGAAATCAGAAGGAGGTGAGGGAGTTGCAGCGGAAGTGGTCCGGAATCATGCTATTTCGAGACGGTTTTCGCGTATTTCCTTATGGAGACGATGAGGACGATTGGCTTGGACTCGACAGAAAGGCGTTGGGTCGTTCCGGTTACGTGCTAAACAAGGCACAATTTGTCGGTAGAGTCAGGATTTCCCGTTCCGCGAACCCAGGGCTCCTTGATCAAACAAACAGGGAGGGTCTGCGCGCGAGCCCGGAGCAGGCAGCGTTCATAGGGCTGCTGCAGCACGTTGTTCGTGACATGCTATGGGATTTTTTCCGTGAGGTAGATAGTAAGTACAGAAAGAATCCTGTGAACTTGGGCGACGTCAAGGCTGAGATTAAGGGTCTTGAGGCTCGTGCGAGCAGCGCGCTTTCTCGAGTCAAAAGGCTTGTTCCGAAGGACGAGCAAGATGTTTTTGATGAGCTGAGCCACGCCTTCGTTGAGTTCAGGGAGCTCACAGCTCGAGCTCAGGAGCGTGCCGAGCAAGTTGAGAACGACAGCAAGCAAATGCTTCAGATGGCTGGTGTTGGCTTAATGGTCGAGGTTATCGCTCATGAGCTAGCTCGCGCATCCGAGGGGGCGCTATCCGCAATTGACGGACTGCGGGGTAAGGATCTTCCCCATGACGTGGAGTCCAGGCTCAAGAATCTTCGCGCTGAAATGAAGAGCGTTTCCAAGCGCCTTCGAGTTCTCGATGATATGAGCGTTTCCGGGCGGCAGCGATCCGAAGTCTTCGACTTGGCCGGGGTGCTGAAAGATCTGAAAGAAGGGCATTCGGCACAGTTGAAGCGATATGGTGTTGATATGAGGCTTGATGTCACTGACGATCCAGTCCGTGTAAAGCTTGTTAAAGGAATGCTCATCCAGATTTTGGAGAATCTGGTGTCGAACTCGATGCACTGGCTGCAGATGAGATCTGCGAAAGAGCCGAGCTTTGCCCCCGTGATCAAGATCAGCTTGGATCCCACCACTCTGGAAATCGAGTACAGCGACAACGGTCCAGGGATCGCCCCAGATCATAGGGAGAAGGTGTTCAGGCCATTCTGGTCGCTTAAGGAGAAATCCAAGCGGCGTGGCCTTGGTCTGTTCATTGCTCGCGAGAACGCAAATTATCTTGATGGCTCCTTGGAGCTCGCCGCGAAAGGGAACGATAGGACCGGGCGTTTGAGTACTTTCATTTTGACGCTACCTGAAGGGAGTAAGGTGAAGTGAGCATGGAGGAGCTGCTTAAGGAAATGAATGTGCGCACAGCCGCCATCATCGATGATGTCTACGATGAGGTTCCGTTAGCTGAGGATATTGCGGAGAACGAAGGATGGCCTAGCTTCATTGATGACTTGGTCGGCGAAGCAGACCTCATCCGGCGCGTGTTCCCTAAATATGACGCTTTAGATGCCGAGCAGCTAAAAGACTCCGATGAATTTGTCAGTGCGGTATGGCATCTGAAAGGCGAGCTGCCTGACCAACTCTGGGAGTTGCTCTTCTACGATTACACAAGAGCCTCGGAGACGGACCGGAATTTTCTTGCAGAGCTGGAGTCCCGCCTAAGAGATTTGGGTGTCGAGTCGAAGCCTGCGGGCCGCAAGGCGGTTGATGAGGTTGGTCGAGAGGATGTAATTTTCATAGACCTTTTCCTTGGTGCGGCTCAGCGCCCGTCAGATATGCAAAAATCGGTCGGTGTGATCAAAAAGCTGGTGAGTGCACGTCCGACATCTCCCCCTTTGGTAATTCTTATGTCCAGCAGTAATGTGCTGGAAACTCACAAGACTTTGTTCCGGGACGATGCTGGTTTGATTGGTGCTATGTTCAGAGTGCATAGCAAGCGGGAGCTGCTTGCTCCTGGTGGTATCGAGCGTGTTCTTCAACGACTAGCCACAAGCAAACAGGATGCTACTCGCGTGGCGAATTTCATCCATCGGCTTGATAAAGGTATTGATCAGGCTAAACTTGCGTTCTTGCGGGCAGTGCGACGTTTGGATCTTTCCGATTACGTCCATATTAGAGAGCTTTTGCTGAGCCGAGAGGGACAGCCGGTAGGAAGCTATATGCTTGACGTGTTTGATCGGGTACTACAGTACGAGATCGAAGCTGATGCGGAAACCATTGCTGCGGCAAAAGATCTTAATAAGATAGATGAGGGCCTATACCCACTGGCACACGTGTCAGGGTCTTCGGATACCCAGGATTTGGTAGTTAGAACGATCTGGCAGAATCCAGCGAGATTGAATGTCCCGTCCACGGTGGCTGGTATACCCGTGAGTTTCGGTGATCTGCTTCTCAAAAAATCACTCCTGGATGACAAGGTCTACAGCGCGGAGAGCATTGAGGCTCTGCTGGTGGTCACTCCATCTTGTGACCTAATGCGAGAGGACGGGGCTCGCACGGTGCTCCACATGACAGGAGAGCTGAGAAAGCTCACCTACAAGGACTGGATCTATGGTGAGGCGAAGGCCCGCACTCCCATTGTTATCCTCCCAGGAGGTGAACGAATGTGGATCAAGTGGGACCTGAAGAATCCACAAACATTCACATTGCAGCAGCTGACTACTATGCTTGATAAGGGGGGCGGAACCCACCGCATCGCGATGAGGTTCAGGGAGGGTCAGGCGCTTGAGTTGCAGCAGCAGATGCTGGCTGATCTTGGTCGAGTGGGTGTTATGGCAAAGATGCCGGCTACCTTCCCGGTTCGAGTTAAGGTTTCCTATTTCGATGTACACAGTAACTGCTGCGAGTTTAAATTGCCTCTCTTGGATGAGAAGGGCGCAGTCTGTTATTCAGGGCAGGATGAGAAAGGCAATCCCCATACAAAGCTCGTACTTAGCGAGGAGGCTGTTGACGAAATCCTTGCTGCCATAGGGGGGCTCAACTCTGAGCTTATTCTAGCCCGCGCCAAACCGTCTCTTGCCGTGCTGCAGGGTGTAAACAATTTGGCTGATCAGCTCGAGTCGGGGCTTAAAATCAAGGACGGGGTAACAAATCTCTCGGCTGCCTACGAGAGGGAAGGTGTGCCCCACGAGCACATAGTAGGCTCCATCTCCAGGAACTTGGAGAATGTGCAGATGAACCCAAAGCTGGCGATCTATCTCCAAATCCTTGATATCACACAGGACGACTGACGGCATGTTATCAGTTGATAGAGACTGTTTGCGGCTTGGATGGCGTGCTTATTCTTATGAACGTCTGGATTCCTGCCTTTACTGGAAGGAGGTTGTCGTCTATTTGTAGTTTCGGCTATACGCGACTGATAGAGTTCCGCCATTAGATGTTCGGATTAATCTGCTAAAGTTCCGTCAAGAGCGCGTTCGGCTTGAGTGGGGAGAGGGGGGCGGCGAGGTGCATGCGGGGCTCGCCGGGGATGATTCAATGGAGTCCACGGCTATGGAGATTGTTGGTTATTTTCCGGTTTGCTGAATACTTCACGGCAAAGCAAATTCGTGGTTCGCCACAATTCTGGTGTTACATGGGCTGGGACGGCCGTCGCGATGAGTCGGAAAATTGAGGACGTACTACAGGTTCTTGCAGGCATCCGCAGTGGCTACCAATCCGATAAGCATGAGCTACTTCGTAGGGTGAGGATTCGGGTGGTTCGTAGGATAGCCAAGGAACGTGGCGTCGACTACCAAACGATAGCGGACACTTATATCCGGCGGCTCGCTCCGGATATTGAAGGCACGTTCGCATTTGATCAGCTCGTGCAGGACTGGTTGGCATCTGGCTCTCAATCGCTGCGACGTATTCTTGAGAAGAATGCTTTAGGCCGAGGCGACAGGGCGCGCATAAGTTCGTTCTTTGCGTCCATCTACTAAGAGTCGTTTAATCCGAGGCCACTTCGCGGCCTGACCTGAGCGCCTGCTGCGAATGGTTTTTTCTGGCCGGAAGTGGGCGCCGACTACTCGACTGAGCGCCCACTTGTGCCAGTGGATCGCAATTGGGAATCACTCTGGCC
>RCUS01001539.1_pt1 | contig 11755 bp, 13 predicted proteins | sample 2166221 | NCBI WGS metagenome assembly RCUS01 (sample SAMN09932758, study PRJNA488358) | compost metagenome | isolation source: compost soil in cyclohexanecarboxylic | place: Germany: Experimental Botanical Garden | reverse complement strand
TGACGCTCACCGACCAGTCCACCCAGGTACGCCCCGGCGAAGAACTCGACGCGGCCGTCATCGACCCTTACCTCAAGGCCCACATTCCAGGCCTGAGTGGCACCCCGACCCTGAGTCAGTTTCCCGGTGGCGCTTCGAACCTCACCTACCTGGTCAGCTATCCAGGCCGTGATTTGGTATTGCGCCGCCCGCCGTTCGGCCACAAGGCCAAATCCGCCCATGACATGGGCCGCGAGTACCGCATTCTCAATCAGCTCAACAGCGGCTTTCCCTATTGCCCCAAAGCCTATGTGCACTGCACTGACGAAACCCTCATCGGCGGTGAGTTCTATGTGATGGAGCGGGTCAAGGGCATTATCCTGCGCTCGGACATCCCCGCCGAACTGAACCTGGACGCCAGCCGCACCGAGGCCTTGTGCAAGAGCTTCATCGATCGTCTGGTAGAGCTGCACCAGGTCGACTACAACGCGTGCGGCCTGGCCGACCTGGGCAAACCGGAAGGTTATGTAAAACGCCAGCTCGAAGGCTGGACCAGCCGCTACGAAAAGGCACTCACCCCTGACGCACCGCGCTGGGAAGCCGTCAGTGCATGGCTGCAGGAAAAAATGCCAGCCGATCATCCGCGGCCGGGGATCGTGCACAACGACTATCGCTTCGACAACGTCATCCTCGACGCCGACAACCCCATGCGCATCATCGGCGTACTGGACTGGGAAATGGCCACCCTTGGCGACCCATTGATGGACCTGGGCAACAGCCTGGCCTACTGGATCGAGGCAGACGATCCGGCACCGGTGCAACTGATGCGCCGCCAGCCAAGCAACGCACCAGGCATGCTGACCCGTCGCCAGTTCGTCGAATACTACGCCGAGCGCGCGGGGATCAGCCTGGACAACTTCGATTACTACTATTGCCATGGCCTGTTCCGTCTGGCCGGCATCGTCCAGCAGATCTACTACCGCTACTACCATGGCCAGACGCAGGACAAGCGCTTCGCCCAATTCATCCACATGAACCGGATGCTGGAGCAGATGACGTTGCAGGTCATCGCCAAGTCCACCCTCTGACGACCGCCAACGACGACAGACAACAAGGAAAACAGCATGTCCAAGACCCACCTGTTCGACCTCGATGGCAAGATCGCCTTCGTCTCCGGCGCCAGCCGTGGTATCGGCGAAGCCATCGCCCACCTGCTGGCGCAGCAGGGGGCCCATGTGATCGTTTCCAGTCGCAAGCTCGACGGCTGCCAACACGTGGCCGAAGCCATTGTTGCTGCGGGCGGCAAGGCCACCGCAGTGGCCTGTCACATCGGGGAAATGGAGCAGATCCAGCACGTGTTCGCCAGCATCCGCGAACAGTTCGGCCGCCTCGACATCCTGGTCAACAATGCCGCCACCAATCCGCAATTCTGCAACGTATTGGACACCGACCCGAACGCCTTCCAGAAGACCGTGGACGTCAATATTCGGGGGTACTTCTTCATGTCCGTCGAAGCCGGCAAATTGATGCGCGAACAGGGTGGTGGCAGCATCATCAATGTGGCGTCGATCAATGGTGTCTCACCCGGCCACTTCCAGGGCATCTATTCGGTTACCAAGGCCGCGGTCATCAACATGACCAAGGTCTTCGCCAAGGAGTGCGCGCAATTCGGCATTCGCTGCAACGCCTTGCTGCCGGGCCTGACCGATACCAAGTTTGCTTCGGCCCTGGTAAAGAACGACGCCATTCTCAACGTCGCCCTACAACAGATTCCGCTCAAGCGTGTAGCCGACCCGAAGGAGATGGCAGGCGCCGTGCTGTACCTGGCCAGCGATGCGTCCAGCTACACCACGGGCACGGCCCTCAATGTCGATGGCGGCTATTTGTCCTGATCAGGGCTTGGTGGCCTTCAGGGTATAGCTCAGGGGCAGGCGCTCGGGCTGCCGGCGCAGGCGCCATTCTCCGTCGCTGCCTTTGTCCATCTGCCCCGGCAGCGCCTCCCAGGGAAGGCTCTGGTGCTCGACCAGCGCGGTCAGTTGCAGCCCCTGCGCCAGCAACGCACCGATGATCTCGCCCATTCCGTGATTCCATTCGTGGGTTTCGGTCTGGGCAAGACGCTGGTCGGTGTCGACATACGTCTGGTCGGTGTGCCAAACCGTCGGCGTCTCGTGCTCGAAATAGGGGTATTCAAGCTGCAAGCGATCCTGATGGTCCTCATTGACCGCCATCAGCATCGGGTGACCGTCGCGCAGGAACAGCTGCCCGCCCGGCTTGAGCAGGGCCGCCACGGTGCGTGCCCAGGGTGCGATGCGGGGCAGCCAGCAGAGTGCGCCAATACCCGTGTAGACCAGATCGAAGTTGCCAGCCGGCAACACCTTGTCGGCGTCATAGACATCAGCTTGCACATAATCGATTGCCGTACTGCAACGTTCGGCCAGCTGTCGTGCCTGTACCAGCGACGCGCCTGAGTAATCCAGGCCGCAAACGTCGGCACCCAGTCGCGCGAGCGACAGGGTGTCGGTGCCGATATGGCATTGCAGGTGGACCGCGCTCAAGCCGCGTATGTCACCTAGCAGAGGCAGGTCGAAACGCACTGTTTCGCTGAGGTGATCCGGGCGCTGGACGAGCAGCTCGACCTCGTAGTCTTTTGACGCCGCATGCAGCGGGGCACGTTCGTCCCAGCTGGCCCGATTGAGTTGCAGTGAACGGTCCATGGTCTACATCCCTGTCCTGGTGAGTTCTTCTGGTCGGCCTTGACCCCTCTACAGCTTTACAGGCAGGTCGCAGCTGCTGCTCGGCGCTGAAGCGCCACGCCATCATTCTTCTGCGCATAGTAATCGACCCGCGCCCCACCAGCTTGCGGATACACATCTACAAACGACTCGGCCTCACGCGTGTACACCGTGAAACCTCCCGGCTGACGTGGCTCCAGGTAGCCACTGGCATCGTCGCCGAACACGTTCTCTTCCTGCCAGCTGAACTGGATGCACTGGGCGACCAGTTCCGGCGCCTTGTGCGAATCGAGCTGCGCGGTCGGCTTATCCCCGCGTGCCGCATCCATGGTCGCGGAAGCACAACCGACCAACACCAACGCTGCGACCATCGGCACAATTGCTCGCATGTTCCATCCTCAGGGCAAAAAAGAAGGCGACTCTAGCACTGGCGAGCATCGCGAGTGAATTGTTGCGCGCAGGGCGCTGTCGCAGATAGGACATGCCGTCATCAGGAGATCGCCATGAAACTGCAGTACTTGCTCCCTTCCCTGCTGTTTGCCGCCCTGCCTTGCCTGCCGCTGCCTGCGCTTGCCGCACCCGCCAGTGAGGAAAGCGTTACCGCCCCCGAGACCCACAACCGCGATCTCAAGGTAGGTGACAAGGCCCCGGACCAATACAAACGTGACGATGCAGCACTCCAGGACTGGAAAGCCAAAGGCCTGCCCGCGCCTGAAAAAGAAAGCCATTGGGTGCGCATGGGTGACCACTATGTGCTGGTGCAGATCACCAATGGCGTGGTCCTGGCCATCCAACCCGCGTCGTGATTCATCGGGCTTCGATCAATGCCGCCATGTGCACGGCATTACGCCCCGCAGCCTTGGCCTGGTACAGCGCCGCGTCGGCCTGCGCGAGCAGGCTCGCGGTGCTGTCGCCGGGGCCGGGTACACCGCACCACAAGCCGACGCTGAAGCGCAGCTCGATCTGGTCACCGGCAAAGCGCGCGGGGCTACGTGCGATGGCTTCACGCAATGCCTGCAGCGCCTTCATCGCACCGTCGCGGTCGGTGCGCGGCAACAGCAGCAGAAACTCTTCCCCGCCATATCGACCGAGGCTGTCCCCCTGACGCATGCGCTGCTGCAACTGGCGAACGCAATGGCACAGCACCTCGTCACCGGCCAGATGCCCGTACAGGTCGTTGATCCGCTTGAAGTGGTCGATATCGATCATCGCCACGGCCAGACTGCTCTGCTCGCCCCGGGCGCGGTCCAGTTCGACGGCAAAACGCTCAAGAATCGCTCGACGGTTGAAGGTGCCCGTCAGCACGTCGCGCAGCGCCAGGTGCTGCAGACGTGACTCGCTGCGCTCCTTGGCCATCAGCACCAGGCCGATGGAATACATCATCACCGTGACCGTACCGATAGCCACAGAGACGCTCTGCTTGAGGTTGCTGGTGTCGTAGCGCATTTCCATGGCCGTGCCGTTGGCCACCGCCAGCGCCCGCATGCCCAGGCCGACCAGGCTGATCAGCGCGCCGATTTCCAGCAACAGGTGCGCCCTGCCGGGTCGCTCGACGTAACGTCGCGCCCAGTACAGGATCATCGAGCATTGCAGCATCAACACCAGAGTCGCCAGCAACATGCGCGGCTCAAGGGTATCGAGCAGCAGCATCAACCCCACCAGCATGAACGCAGGAATGATGAAGATCACTCGCCAGGGAACCGCCTGTTCGCGCACCCGAAACAGACTGGCCGAGTAGAACGCCAGGGCCAGCGACAGCAGGCTGTTGCCCAGGCCGTAGCTGAGCCACAGCGGCGCATGGCCATAGACCGTGTAGCAAACGTAGGCCACGGCGTGGGCCAGCAGCCCGCAGCCGGTCAGCAGTAGATTGTTGCGGCGGTTGGACTGGCCTACCAACAACAGACAGAAAGCCAGGATGGTGGCCACCAAGGCGACGGCGGCGAACAGCGTGGGAGTGTGGGCGATCATCTTGATTCACCGTGTGGCAGACGGCCGTCTTGACTGCGGCTTGCGCTGAAGTCTAGGCGTTGCGCGCCTGGTCGACCATGACCGAGCGGGACATAACAACAGCCCACAGGCACTCGACTCACAGCCGATGGTAGAAAATCTTACAGACCAAGGAAACCAAATGGAGCGATCCCAGTCTGATGAAGTGTCCCGTAAACCTTTACGGATCAAGGACCTGTATCGTGATGACCCGCCTTGCAAGCTGTTCGCTGATTGCCGCCATCCTGCTGACTGCAGGCTGCCACAGCCATCGCTACAACGATGACGACGATGGCTGGCGTGACCGCGACCGTGGCCATCGCCACCATCATCGGCACGATCGCGACGATGACGACGACAATCGTCAGTACCGTGACCGCTACTACCGCTGAAGCGTCTTTCCATCCCTGACCCGCCGCCCGCTATGCGGCACCTTTATCTGATGATTCTTTCGAGGTTCATATCATGCGTCTGACTTTGCCTTCCCTTGCCCTTGGCCTGCTGCTGTGCCAAGGCGCTTTCGCCGGTGACGGTTCCGCCGCCATTGGCGGTGGCCTGGGTGGTGCCTTGGGCAACGTTGTCGGCCAGCAACTCGGCGGTCGCACCGGTGCAGCGCTCGGTGCCGGCGTGGGTGGCGCAGCCGGCAGCGCCGTGGGCGCCCGCAAGGGCAATCGCACCGAAGCCGCCATCGGCGGTGGCCTGGGTTCAGCCGGTGGCTCGCTGCTGGGTGGCGCAGTAGGCGGCAAGACCGGTTCGACCGTCGGCGCCGGCCTGGGCGGCGCAGCCGGGGGTGCCATCGGCAACCACCTGGGCGACAACAACGGCAAGAAACACCGCCGTCACCGTCACTGATCCTCGGTGACCCAGGGGCCGTTATGCGGCCCCTTCGCGCTGCCCATTCACACAAACCCTGCAATACATCAACACCCCCTTCATCACACGCCGGCACACTGGCTGCTACTGTCTACCGTGCCCCCTTGAGTGAAGGAACATCCCCTCCCCATGAACCAGGAATTACTCTGGGTCCTCGGCCTGCTGGCCGTCGTCGTCGTCCTTTTCGTCATCAATCGCCCACGCATGGACGTGGTTGCCCTGTTGGTCATCCTGGTCCTGCCGCTGTCCGGCATCCTTACCGTGGAGCAAGCTCTGGCCGGTTTCAGCGACCCTAACGTGGTGCTGATCGCCGCCCTGTTCGTGATCGGCGAAGGTCTGGTACGCACCGGGATCGCCTACCGCATCGGCGAATGGATGAGTGAGCGGGCCGGCAACAGCGAGGCGCGGCTGCTGGTGTTGCTGATGGTGGCCGTGGCAGGCCTGGGTTCAGTGATGAGCTCGACCGGCGTGGTGGCAATCTTCATTCCGGTGGTGCTGAGCATCGCTGCACGCCTGAAACTCTCGCCCAGCCGCCTGATGATGCCCCTGAGCTTCGCCGGCCTGATCAGCGGCATGCTCAGCCTGGTGGCCACGCCACCCAACGTGGTGGTGCACAGCGAACTGGTGCGCCATGGCGAGCAGGGGTTCAGTTTCTTCAGCTTCACCCCTTTCGGCCTGGTGGTACTGGTGCTGGGCATCGGCTATATGCTGCTGACCCGCCACTGGCTCAACGGCGAAGTCCGCAAGGACGGGCGCTCCGAAAGCCGCCGCACACTGCTCGACCTGGTGCTGGACTACAAGCTCAGTGGCCGTGAGCGACGCTTGCGCATCCGCCCGCATTCACCGCTGATCGGTCATACCCTGGGCGAGCTGGAACTGCGCACGCGCCACGGCGCCAACGTGATCGGCATCGAGCGCCAGCACAAGTTCACCACCCGGGTGATCGCCGCCGATTCCAGCACCGTCCTGCTCCAGGGCGATGTGCTGCTGCTCGACCTGTTCGCCAATCGCGACGACCTGCGCAGTCTCTGCCAGACCATGCAACTGGAGCCGCTGCACTTCAAGGCCGCCTATTTCATCGACCAGTCCCAGGAACTCGGCATGGCCGAGGTTTCGCTGCCACCCGGCTCGCAACTGATCGGCAAAAGCATTCTCGAATTGGCGTTTCGCACCCGCTACGACCTCAACGTGGTCGGCCTGCGGCGTGAGCAGGCGGCGTTCGAAGAGCAACTGGTGGAAGAAAAGCTGCGCCTGGGCGATACCCTGCTGGTGGTCGGCCCCTGGAAGGCCGTGCGCCAATTGCAGAGCCAGCCACGGGACTTCCTGGTCCTGAGCCTGCCAGCAGAGATCGACCAGGTCGCCCCAGCCCGGACACGCGCGCCACATGCCCTGCTCAGCCTGGCGGTGATGGTGGCACTGATGGTCAGCGGCGCAGTACCCAACGTCATCGCCGCGCTGATTGGTTGCCTGCTGATGGGCGCTGGTCGCTGCATCGACATGAACAGCGCCTACCGCTCGATCCATTGGCAGAGCCTGGTGCTGATCGTCGGCATGTTGCCTTTCGCTCAGGCCTTGCAGAAAACGGGCGGCATCGACCTGGCGGTGGGAGGGCTGGTCAGCGTACTCGGCGGCGCTGGGCCCAGCGCCATTCTCGCGTGCCTGTTCATCGTCACCGCAGTGATCGGGCTATTCATCTCCAATACCGCCACCGCCGTGCTGATGGCGCCCGTTGCGGTCAGCACGGCGGTGCAACTGGGCATGTCACCCTACCCCTTCGCCATGACTGTGGCGCTCGCCGCGTCGGCTGCATTCATGACGCCCGTTTCGTCACCGGTCAATACACTGGTGCTGGGCCCCGGCCAGTACCGCTTCGCTGACTTCGTCAAGGTCGGCGTACCCTTCACCGTGCTGGTCATGGTGGTGACGGTCGTGATGGTGCCGTGGTTTTTCGGGCTGTGACGAAAACCGCAGGGAGTGGAGGCAATTTGGCATTATCTTGCAAGATCGCGGCAGATTGACATCAACTACTCTGTGGAAACACACTGACACGTTATTGCCCCAGGTGCTTACAGCCGTTGTCCTGGATTTCGTCTCCGCTTGTCGGTCGAGCCTATGGTTTTTCCAGCCCAGTCGCGCCTGTTGCCATACCTTGCTCTGCTCTGCCTGACTTTTGCCCTGACGCTGGGCGGAATCCTGGCCCGCCCAATCGAATCACTGTCGCTGTTCTGGCCAGTCAATGCGGTGCTGGCCGGCGTGTTGCTACGCTATCCCCGCCAGGCCAACATTGTCGGCTTCAGCCTGATCTGGTTGGCCATGGTCGCCGCCGACCTGGCCTGTGGCAGCGCCTGGGCACCGGCACTGTGGTTCAACTTGTGCAACTTGAGCGTGGTGCTCACGGTGTGGCTGTTGCTCTCGCGCCTGCCTCGCAAACACCGGCGCATGCGTACTCCACAAGGCGTGCTCAGTGTTTTCGCCGCGGGTGCCGCCGGCGCGATCGTGGCCGCGAGCATGGCCTGCGCCATGGCCGCGCCGTGGTTCGATCAATCCCTGCAAGCCACCTGGCTGGCGTGGTTCAGCGAACAGTTCTCGACCAGCGTGCTGGTACTGCCGGTGCTGGTCACGGCCCCTTCGGCGCGTGCACTCCTGCGCAGCGGCGCCCAGGCCATTCGCCTGCCTCCGCTGCTGGTGCTGCTGGCGTCACTGGCCTTGAGCATCGTGTTCGGCGGGCCGGGCGCCATCGCCTTTCCGATCGCCGCGTTGCTGTGGTGCGCCTGGACCTACTCGCCGTTTCTGGTCTCGCTACTGACGCTCACTGCCGGCAGCACACTGATCGTGGCAGTGGCGCAAAACCTAATGCATTTCATCGTGCCGCAAAGTGAACCCGGAGTGGCCACGCTGATGTCCGCTCGCCTGGGCATCGCCATGCTGGTGCTCGGGCCGTTGGTAGTGGCGTGCGTCAGCCAGGCCAATCGCAGCCTGGTGGCGCGCCTGGCTCATCAGGCGACCATCGACCACCTGACCGGCGTGCTGACCCGCAGCGCCTTCACCCGCCGCGCAAACGCCCTGCTCGACAGCCGCCAGCAGCATGCCCAAGCGCTACCGCTGACCTTGATGATGCTCGATATCGACCACTTCAAATCGATCAATGACCGCCATGGCCATGCGGTGGGTGACCAGGTCCTGCGTGAGTTCGCCCGCATCCTGCAAGACCAACTGCGCGACGACGAACTGCTGGCGCGCATGGGTGGCGAGGAGTTCGTGGTGATTCTTCCGGGCCTTGAGCCGGAACGGGCCTGGTTCACCGCCGAACGCCTGCGCCGGGCTGTGCAGGATCTGCACCTTGCCCAGGCCGATGAGCGCCTGCGCATCACCGTGAGCATCGGCCTGGATGGCTGCGCCGCCGACACACCGGCACCGACCTTGGACGAGCTGCTGGCGCGCGCCGACGAAGCCCTCTACCGCGCCAAGGCCCATGGCCGCAACCGCGTCGAACAGGCCGATCCGCAGCCTCAGGTGGTTTGACTCAACCCACCAACAGATCCCACGACAGCTTGGCGATCAGTACGCACAGCAAGATCAGGAACAGCACACGCACGAAACTCGCGCCCTTGCGCACCGCCAGCCACGCCCCGGTCACCGCGCCAAGGACATTGCAAACGGCCATGGGCAAGGCGATGGCGTACAGCACGTTGCCAGAGGGGATGAAGAACACCAGCGCCGCCAGGTTGGTGGCGATGTTGACCACCTTGGCCGAGGCCGAGGCGTGCAGGAAGTCCAGGGCGAAGAAGCGGATGAACAGGAAGATCAGGAAGCTGCCGGTGCCCGGCCCGAACAGGCCATCGTAAAAACCGATCGCACCACCGATCAGCACTGCCAGGCACTGCTCCTTGCGGCCGATCTTCGCGGGTTTGTGCAGCGTGCCGAAGTCCTTCTTGCAGAAGGTGTAGATGGCCATCAGCACGATCAGCACCAGCACCGCCGGGCGCATCACGCTGGGCGGCACCAGCGACACCGTGGCGGCACCGGCGAACGACATGACGAACGCACTGAGGGCCGCTGGCACGATCAGCCCCCAATCCAATGTCACTCGGCGAATGAACGAACGTGCCGCGAAGGCGGTGCCGCACACCGAGGCCAACTTGTTGCTGCCCAACAGCGCCGCCGGTTGCGCGGTCGGCAGCACGTTGAACAGCGCTGGAATCTGGATCAGCCCGCCCCCACCTACGGCGGCGTCGATCAGGCCGGCAGCGAAAGCGAACAGGGAAAGCACAGCAATATCCATCATGACGCGGTTCCAGGCAGTGAATGCAGACCGCAAGGCTAATCAAAGTGGCGCGCTTGTGTTGAAATGCCATATTGCGATAACCGCAATAAGGAGACGGTATGGCATTGGACATGTTGCGAGAAATCCAGGCGTTCGTCAGTGTCGCGCACAAGCGCAGCTTCGTCGCCGCAGCACGCGCCCTGGGCCGGTCGCCCAGTGCGGTGACGCGGGCAGTGCAAACCCTGGAAGACAACGCCGGCAGCAAGTTGCTCAACCGTAGCACCACTGCCGTCACCCTGACTGAAGCCGGCGAACGCCTGCTTCCCCATGCCGAGCGCTTGCTGGATGTGCAACGCGACGCGGCCGACGAACTGGCCGCGCTCAGCGGAACAGCGCAAGGCTGGATTCGCTTCGCCGTGCCTCAGCTACTTGGCGAACATGCCCTCCCGGGTGCTCTCGCAGCCTTTTCGCAGCAGCATCCCCACGTGATCCTGGATGTGCAATACAGCGATGAAGCGCTCGACCCTCTGCTGGGCAAATTCGACTTCGTGGTGCGCGGCGCCTTTCCTCAGTCAAGTGAACTGATCGGCTATCCGCTGTGGCCCTACCGGCGCCACCTGTATGCGAGCCCTGACTACCTGGCGCGGGCCGGCACACCACAGCGACCGGAAGCGCTGGACACACATGCCCTGATCCTGCACACCGCGCCGCGCATCCTCAAAGCCTGGCACTTCTGCCGTGACGGGCAGATCACCAGCTTGCGGCCGCATCCGCGCTTGCGCCTGGGTTCAGGTGCTGCCGTGTATCACGCAGCCCTGGCCGGCGCGGGCATCGCTCGCCTGGCCGACTGGGTGGGTGAAGCACAGGTCGAGGCCGGACGCCTGGTACGGGTGTGCCCGACGTACCGGCTGACATCCAGCACAGGCCGCGATCCACAACTGCATGCGCTCTACCCTGCCGGCGAGTTACCTGCCAGAGTACGCGACCTGCTGGAGGCCTTGCGCCGCGCCGACCCTGGTACCCGGCACAAGCCCGAATAAGCGCTGTTCAAAATCTGCTCAATCTAACAGGGACCGCCGCCGTCCTGGCTTGCAGCATTTTATCCACAGACCTACCCACGTTTTTTGTGGACAGATTTCCCAACACAAAGAACGACTTATCGCACGCGCAGCAGCGCCGTGTTGGCCAACTTTACCAGCTCTATCCACTCCCCCGCGCTGATCACCCCCGCCTGCTCCAACGCCTCGGCGCAGCGTAATGCTTCGTCGTAGTCATCCTCATCGAGGATGGCTTCAGCGAGAAAACGGCTGCGCCACTCCAGCATGGCTGAAGTGCCTTTTTTGCATTCCATGTTCGATTCGACTCCAAGGCAAAAGACCGACCCGCGAACGCGGCCCCGTAGTGACGGCGGCGGGAGATTACACGAACGATTAGCACTTGAGAACGACTTGCATCTACTGGCGATCCAGTACTGCATGGGGGAGGCGCTGCCCAGCATGGGCAGGGTCGGGCCCGTCTTGCGAAATAGACGGGCCGCGGCGATCAGAACAGGTGGATGTCAGCTTGGCGGAATGGTGCCCAAGATACCAATCAGAATGGTCAGCAGCAGAAAACCACCCAGGAACAGCACGAGCTTGCCCATCGGAACCTCTACAGTGTGATGCGGGAATGGGCACATTGTCGGCCCTGGGCTGATACGGTTACAGATTCAGGTTCGTGGAAAAAAAGCAGATCAGATGGTCCGGCGTCAGTGCCCGGGCGAGCTGAGGTGTAACTGACCAGGTCTTCGGCAGAGGGAGCTTGGAGCGATGGCGCGCGGGATATTCACTCAGCCCGGGCACATAAAAAGCGGAAACAAAAAAGCCCCGAAATGTCGGGGCTTTTTTGTGAAATGATGGCGGAAGCGTAGAGATTCGAACTC
>RCUS01001538.1_pt1 | contig 11771 bp, 10 predicted proteins | sample 2166221 | NCBI WGS metagenome assembly RCUS01 (sample SAMN09932758, study PRJNA488358) | compost metagenome | isolation source: compost soil in cyclohexanecarboxylic | place: Germany: Experimental Botanical Garden | reverse complement strand
ATGATCGAGATCACCCCGAAGCGGGTTATGGGCGAGTGGGTGTTCATGCAGGACATCAAGACGCGCGGCACAACGGTTGCTGGCACGCATCGGATGCAGGTTGAGCGGGATCGGAAGGTGTTTGCGGGTTGATGGGCTGAGAAAGGTGCGCTTCGCGCTCCCCCTCTTCCGCCCCTTCTGGGCACCTTCTCCCGCGAGGGGAGAAGGGGAGAAACGGTGCGCTGCGGAGTCTTCAGACGCTGCGACGCCATGCTTCAAGCCCCTCTCCCCTTGCGGGGTGAGAGGGGCAGTTTGCGAACCACTGGTTCGCTGCCCATCGAACGCCCTTGCGCCAGCGCCAGCGCAAGGGCCGGGGCGCGGAGCGGGGGTTGGGGAGAGGGGAAAGTCGAAGTCACGTTCCTGACATGCTCCGGGGCATCCGAAGCCAACAAAGAACAAGCACGCTTCGCGCTACCCCTCTTCCGCCCCTTCGGGGCACCTTCTCCCGCAAGGGGAGAAGGGAACAAGCGGTGCGCTGCGGAGTCTTCCGACGCCGGAATGCCGGACGTTAAGCCCCTCTCCCCTTGCGGGGTGAGAGGGGCAGTTTGCGAACCATTGGTTCGCTGCCCATCGAACGCTCTTGCGCCAGCGCAAGGGCCGGGGCACGGAGCGGGGGTTGGGGAGAGGGGAAAGTCGAAGCCACGTTCCTGACGTGCGCATGGGCACCCGAAGCCCGCAGAGAACAAGCGCGCTTCGCGCTCCCCTCCTCCGCCCCTTCCGCCGCACCTTCTCCCGCAAGGGGAGAAGGGAAGCAACATCACGCACCATCAATGATGTCGAGCGTGCGCTCGCCCGGATCCCGATTTCTTCCCACCACCGTCTTGCTTGTTCACCGTGGCCCAGGCAATACGCTCTGCATCCTTCTTCGATCTACCCTCTTTGCGCTCACTGTGCTCGATGTGTTCTGCCTGCCGCTTCTGCTTGTCGGTATAGGCACTTTTATCGCCGCGTGTCATCTGGATTCTCCCGTTGGATACGCATGCCAACACTAAACACCATCACGTAACCGGCCTGTCGAAATCGTATTGGCCATTTCATGGAAGTACGGCATTTCCGTGCATTCATGACACGGCTTCATGCTGCGTTACACAACTTGAACTGGGCAACTTTTCCCTTTCTAACGTCGTGCCTGCGTCGCCTTAACGTCAGGTCTCCTACGGTGACTGCGGGTCGGTAAACGACCCAGAGCATCCGCCGATGGAGAAGCAACCATGAAGCACCTACACATTCGGAATCTGTTCTTTGTTGCTGCATTGCTGCCGGCCTGTGCGCCCGTAGCCGTGGCTGGCACGGGCGATTCACGTGCGCAGGAAAGCGGCTATGAGAAATCGGCTCGAACCGAATCCGCGCAACCCGGCAGCGATGCCTGGATCACCACCAAGGTGAAAGCCGACCTGCTTGCCACAAAGGATGTCCCCGGCATGGATCTGCGGGTCGAGACCGTCAATGGCGTGGTGTCCTTGAGCGGCCACGTCCGCACCCAGGTCGAAGCCGATCGTGCAGTCGCAGTAGCACAGAGGATTGAAGGTGTTACCCACGTAGACAGCACCGGCATCACCGTTGGCCCCACGGCCGACGGTCGTTGATGCACGTTGTGTTCACCGCTCGCCATGCCTCCGGCACGTCATCGTGCCTGGGGCATGCGCCCCCAACCCCAAGGAGGCCGATACCCATGGATACACTCCACCTGTTCCTCGAAGGCCCCGGACGCGAGACCATCCCGGTCACCCCACTGAATGCGGAGCCTCACAACGGCACGCAGTTTTCAGCGGATGCCATGCCACACGCGCTGATTGATGGCGAAGGCAACATTGCGACGCGGACCGACAAGAGCGGCTATCGCTATCAGTTCGGCGAACGCTTCGGCACCTGGTCGCTGATCGTTTCTGACTAGCTGTGCGCTGCAACGGATACTGAATCCGCCCCCTGTCGGCCCCCGACCAGCGCAAGGCCCCATGCCGGGGCCTTGCTGCATGAACACGCCTTCAATGCTTGGGAGCCATCCGCTCCTTCTGCGACGCCTTTCTGTCCTGCATGTCTTTCTGATGACTGGGCTCGGTGCGCGATGCCTGGCGCGAGGGATTGCCCTTCTGCATATCGTCAACGCCCGGACGTCCCGGACGGTTCTGGTGCGGGTTGTTGTGACCCTGCTTGCTGCCCATCTACGGCCTCCACTGCACGGCTGATTCGCCGCAGGAGCAGCGTGCGCGCAACGCGGTTATCAGCCTGTGGCTTTTTCGTGGTGCTACCGAATACAAACGTAACCCGGGCGCATGCCCGCACCGGCCGCTGCGCGGATCGCCGCACCCGACTTATGCCGTAATCCACGCCCCGATGAACAAGCCCAGTTCTGTACCGGCAGTTCGAGGGTCGGCGCTGGGTTGATTGAAGTGCGCTCGGCGAAGTCAACCTCATCCAGGCCATGCTCGCTTTCCTGCTTCTGGGAACCAACCGGCAGGATGGGGCATGAGCCGGCAATCCCGGCTCACCCTTTCGATTGGCTGCTGACCCCCGCACTTCGACGCAACGCGATGTTGTAGAGCGTTCCGTAAACCCCGGTGACCGACAACGGCACGACGATGGTCCGGGCGATTTCCGGCGTGGCCGCCAGCCAATGAATGCTGGTCAGCAATGTGAGCGATGCAGCCAGTGCCGCCAACGGCGGCAACCACCAACCGACGCCCCCCGGCAGACGCGCGGACAGCGCCTCGATCATCCGCTTGAGGAACAGCGTGATCAGCGCCGACAACGTGCCCTGCACCACACCCGCGATCAACGGTTGCGGCATGGGATGCGCGCTGTTGGCGAAGGTAGCCCAGCCGCCCATGGCGATGAAGGCCACGGCCATGTGCAACGCGGTGCTACGGGCAGCAGTCATCACTGGTTTCATTTGTTTCCCGGTGAGCGTGAAACGACGAGAAGCATCGGCAGGATCAAGTTTCGAGAGCCGCCTATAGCCCCGTCACAAAGGTGCCGCCATCGTATCTTCCCTGGAACGAATCGATGGGCTTGCCGGTCATGCGTTGCACTTCCGCATTCAACGCGTTGTATTCCGCTCCGCCACGCTTGTAGGCGTACAGGCGCCCAACCTCCTGCAAGCGCGCCCGGCCTGCACCAAACACCTGACCCGAGTGATATCCGGCCGTCAACACCGCAACCAGGTTTGCACCCGGCTCAACCGTGAGCATCCAGTTCACGGGCTCATAGGCGCTCAGCACAAGGATGATGGGCTTGCTGGAGCGCCGCACGCGCACTTGAACCGACCCAGCGCGGCCACCTGCACCAACAGTCCGCGGCGCATTGCCTGCCTCGTACACACCAATGGACTCGATACTGGCGTTGCGCGCCAGCTCGAACAATGGACCACTGGTCGTCGTGCGCTCCGGTGACGCTGTAGGCGGCCGTCTGGCCTGTCCGGGTTCCCCACGTCCAGCCTGTGCAGCCTGCAAACGCGTCAGGGCGGCGGCCAAGGTAGTGTCATTCCGGGACTGCCCCGACATCGCAAGAATCCGCCGGATCTCCTCCTCCTGCGCTTGCTGCTCACCGGCCAATGCGGCGCTCCTGGCGGCTTGTTCTTCCTGCAACTGCTGCGTCATGGCCGCTCTATCCACCGCCAGCTGTGTTGGAATTCCGTCCAGCACATTGATCTTGTCACCATCAATCGCACCATTCCGGCGCAACGACGGAATGAACAGGAAACGACGCGACAGCAGTTGGCTCTCCTCAACCCGGGCCAGGGTGTCGTTCCCCAGCGAATACACGTAACTGTCCGTGGAGTACGACCCTGGCATACCGAGCTCAAGCAGAAGCCGGTCCGTATCCGGTGTTTCGATCACCCGCTGCAGCCGCAGTGGCTGCAGCGGGAAAGTACGCTGCTGGCCAGACGCGATCATCAGATGCCGCAGATCCCTGTCGACGGCAACCAGGTAGCTGCCATCAACCGCTGTGGCACTGTCAGTCCGATACGGCCCCTCCCTGAGTGGCTGTTCTGATAGCAGGCTGGCCTTCCATCCCGTTGCGTCCTTCTCCAGCGAAATCTCAGCCATCCGGTTATACGCGAGCAGCCGATAGTGTCGCGGCTTGCCGGGGATAGGCAGTGCTTTTTCCAGGTTTGCGAGCGTCATGGGAATGGTCTGCCGATTCCCGGTACTGAAATCCAGGAACACGAGCGGTTGCCGTCCATTGCCGTCATCGCGCATTTCTTCACGGAACACCGCCCCGATGCCGTCCAGCCAATGAAACCGTGCCGGCTGCAGCTTGAACTCGGCCAACACTTCGCCCGACAACGCATCATGGAGTCGGGTTCCCGAACGACCGTCACCGGCCACCACTAGCCTGCCGTTGGGCGACAGCGAACTGGCACGCCACTGCGGGTCCTCCGCTTCGTGCAGAACGACGCCGCTGCCGATATCCACCAACTGCTGCTTCTTGCCCACCTGCAACAGCGCCACGCCGGCGCTGCTTGCAAATACCGCACGCTGGATCGGGCCAGTCCCTGCAATGATCGCCGGGGGCGAGGCGGGAATGGGCCGCAGCGGTGGCGACGCCAGCAACTGCCCGATGCGCCGCATGTCGAGCCACTGCACGATCGCCTCGTCACTGCGCGCGAAGCAATCCTTGTCGGTCAACGCATCGCGCACCGTCGCGGCACTGGCAAACAGCGATGCGGTGTAATCACCGGCGCACTCACGCGCACGCGCGCTCAGCCGTGCTGCGTAATCCCGTTCAAATCCCGTCGCATCCGCTGCAACCGACTGCATCAATGCGTCGAGTTTTTCCTTGCTCGCCAGTACCGCACTGCTGGGCGGCATGGCATCGGTGATGCGCTCTTCATTCGACTTGCCTACATTGCCGCAACCACTCAACCCAACGGCAATCAACAGCCCCGCCAAACCCCTTGAGACACGTTCCATGTCGTTCCCCGTTTGGACATCCCCTGGCCCGATGTCGCCAGCGTCGCGATCTTAATACGGCAAGCCCCCTCCCCGCCCAGCAGATCCAAACAGGCTTGGCTTACCGCTCCAGCCCGCGCACACGGGCGAACCCTTGGCACCGCTGGCCATCGTCGCCTGCGCCGCTCGCGGACCTGGCTACTGCGCCAACCCCAGAAACAAACGCATCCGCTCCAGCTCCGCGTTGCAGGCCGAACGGAACGCAGCATCACGCGGTGCGCGTCCCTCCACATAGCCGAACTGCGACTGCAGCTCACCACCGGTGACACTGAGGTTGGCCCAGCCGATCACGCGGTCATGCCACAACAGCGGCAACGCGTAATAGCCGAGTTTGCGCTTGGGCGCGGGCGTATAGGCCTCGAAACGGTAGGCCCAGCCCCAGAACAGCTCGAAACGGCGACGATCCCATACCACCGGGTCAAACGGCGTCAGCAGCCGCACGTCATCGTCCGGCTTCCAGCGTGCCGCACGCGGGTTTTCATCGGCGGGCCAGTACCAATCCACGCCATCAACGCGCGCGGTGCCCAGGCGCTCGCGGGCACGTTTGAGCGCCGCCGCACGCAGCCCCTGCCATTGCGGCACACCGCTGCGCAGATACCCCAACAACTGGCCCAGACTCGCCGCAGGCAAGGGCGCGTACTTGCGCACGATGATGTCGAGCAACGCGTCCAGACGTTCGTTGGCGACCAACGCATCCACCGGCGTCGCATCCCCGTCGCGCAAGGCATAAACGCGCGTCCCGCCATCGCGGCGGGCCACGCGCAGCATGCCCCGGTAATGCATGCCGTCGAGCAACTGCGTGCTGGCATTGGACGAGCCACCAAACCAGTTGGTGGTCTTGCCATGCGCGAAGTGTGCGTCCACTTCACGCGGATGCACCGCACCGCGTTCAGCAATGAACTCACGCACCGCATGCGCCTGCTTCCAGCGCGTCGGCGTCCACACCACGCGCGCTTCGCGTGGATGCATCAATGCGTGGTGCTCGCGCGGCAGAAAGCCGTAGTTGACGAAGAAGTCTTCCTCCAGCGCCAATCGCGGATAGCGCTGCTCCAGCTCACCGGCACGGTAGCCGGTAACCCGATGGCGCAAGGTCAGGTCCTGCGCCCGCGCAGGCGCACGGATGGGATCGGCCTGGACAAAGCCCAGCCTGCCGATCGCCCGCATCAGCGTGGTCGGCTTGAACAGGGAGCGTGCGACGGCGTAGCGGCGCAGGTGGTCGAGGGTGAGGGTCATGGGGCAATGATGCACAAAAGTCGGGGCGTCATCCCATTGCCCCGGCGCCGGCCACGGTCAGCGCCGCCCGGTGACGGAGCGGCAATAGTGTTCGACCAGGCCAAAGGTCAGCGGTCGTTCCTCGGGGAGCTGCCATTCGGTGGCCAGTGCCTTGGCATCGCCATGGATCACCTGGCCCTGCACGCCCCGTGATTCCAGCAGCCCGGGAAGCTTCCTGCCGAACTCGCTGGTGCGGGTGTCGTCAGCGGCCACGATGCACACCGGCATGCCCGGCGCGATGGGCGCTTCGGTCAACATTTCCTGCAGATCCTCGATGCTGTCTTCGTCGTTATCCAGCTCATCGACGCCTGCACCTTCCTCCGCAAGCCGATACTGCAAGCGATCCTCCTCCAACAGCATCACCATCAGCTCCAGCGCCTTGACGGGTTCCACCGCACATTTGGCCGCAACCGGCCCGGCTCGCACCGCGCTCACGGAGCCATCTCCAGCAACGCGACGGATCGCGATCCCGCAGCTGCCGCCGGCGAAATCACGAATCATCTCGCCTTCGTAATCCACTCCGGGCTCCGGGACGAAAGTGACGTGTATTCCACGGCCCCGGTTGCAGCTCCACCCCGAGCCATTGGCGACGTTCGCGCGCACCGATACAGGCTGCCCCGGTACCAGCGGATACTCCGTGTAATAGGGGCTGGCCCACAGCTTGTCACGTGACGCCAGATTCCGCGTGTTGTCGGTCTCGGGAATGCCGATGGATTCGTTCTGGCGCTTCTTCCTGACCAGCGCCTTGAAGTAATCCGAGACCGCACCAGAGGCCTCGATCTCCTCGTCGTACCCATCCTCACAGCGTGCATTGGTGTACAGGGTCAAGCCAACGCCGTTCTGACCGAACAAGCGCACGCGTGCGGGGCGCTCGACGTTGACCACCGGTTCCTGCGGGGCGATGTCTTCCATTGCGAAGGCATCTGCACAGGCAAGGCCGGCCAGAACCATAACCAACAAGCGGATTTTCATTTGCTCGACTTCCGTTTCGAAATTGGATGTTCAGGGCATCCAGGCCTCGGCTTCCCGCCCCCGAAAGCGCAATCGCCGCACGTGTTATCCCCCGGCCCGGAAGTTTATAGATGGCACAAACGAGCGTATATACGCCAAGGGTTTCCGGTCGCCTCGCAGCAGTACGCCGCCACCAGGACCGTCAATCCCGACAACACGCGCTACCCTGTCCGCCCTCAACGCCACACCATCCGCTCCGATCCGCCCCATGACCACCACCAACCACCGCGTCCAAGGCCTCAACAACGACGAGGTACCTGCCGACTGGCCCGCAATCAGCGGCCGCGAAGTCGCCTGGTTGCGTGAGCGCTTCCCGCAACTGGAAGGTGCCGGTCCGGTGCTGTGGCACAGCCCGCGCCCCATGTCGGCAGCGGGCATCGTCGAGAGCGCAGCGGGGCGGGTTTTCATCAAGCGGCATCACCACAGCGTTCGCGACGCGGCGAGCCTGACCGAGGAGCATCGTTTCATCGCGCACCTCGCCGCTGCGGGCGTGCCGGTGGTTCACGTGCTGAAGGATCGCGACGGTGCAACGGCTGTCGAGCACGACGGTTGGACCTACGAAGTGCATGCGGTGGCCAATGGCGAAGATCTGTACCGCGATGCGCCCTCCTGGACGCCGCTGACCGATCTGGATCAGGCGCGCGAGGCCGGCAGAATGCTCGCCACGCTGCATCTGGCATCGGCGAGTTACACCGCTCCACAGCGCAGCACGCACCTGCTGGTGACGCGCGATGACCTGCTGCGCACCGCCGACCCCATCGCGATGTTGGAGCGCGACTTCATCGAACGCCCGGCGCTGGCCGACTATCTGTCGCACAAGCCCTGGCAGCACGACCTCGAACAAGCCGTGCTGCCGTGGCACGCGGGATTGGCCGACCGTCTGCAGGCCGAGCCACGGCTGTGGGCGCACAACGATTGGCATGTCTCCAACCTGCTCTGGCGTCGTGAGGGCGATGCAACGGTCATTGCGAGCGTGCTCGACTTCGGCCTGGCGTCGCCCACCAGCGCGCTGTTTGATCTGGCCACGGCGATCGAGCGCAACGCGGTAGCGTGGCTGGAGCTGGACCGCGGCGCGCAGGGCGTGCACGCGGATATCGCACTCGCCCTGCTCGACGGCTATCGGCGGGTGCGGCCGTTGTCTGCGGCGCAGGTGCATCTGCTGGCCGACCTGCTGCCGGTGGTGCATTTCGATTTCGCGCTGTCGGAAGTCGAGTACTTCCAGGGCGCTACCGGCTCGACTGCCGACGCTGACGTGGCATATCACGTCTTCCTGCTCGGCCACGCGCAATGGTTCCGCAGCAGCGATGGGCAAACGCTGCTTGCCGCCCTGCACGCGGCTGCCTGAATACCGGCCAGGGGAAAATCCGTACCGTTTGTGGTCCAATACGCCCCTGAAGCGGGGGTGCCTGGTTGTTGCAGGCTGAGAGAGTCCCTTGGAACCTGATCCGGTTTGCACCGGCGTAGGGAGCTTTGAGCAGCAGGCACACCGCCTTCAGGGTTGGTTGCGCGTGCGCGCCTTCGCTTCGTCTCCCCCTCCGGCTGATGACGAACCGAATGAACCGCTGCCACCGAATCTCGTTGTTGACTGCTGCGCTGAGCGCGGCGCTGCCGCTGCACGCCAGCACCCTTGAATCCGATGCCCAGGACCGCTCCACCACCGAGCTGGCCGCCGTGCGCGTGCAGGCCAAGCAGCCCGGCGCGAAGGACACGCAGTCCAACAGCTTCGGCGCCGGCGACTGGAAGAACACCCCCGCCTCGATCACCGTGCTGGACCGCAGCCTGCTCGACAGCCGCCACGTCCGCACGCTGTCCGAGCTGGCCCAGAACGATGCCTCGCTGGGCGACAGCTACGCACCGGTTGGCTATTACCAGAACATCGCCATCCGCGGCTTCGCGCTGGATACCGCCACCGGCTACCGCTTCAACGGCCTGACCATCGCCGGCGAGCAACGCCTGGCGCTGGAGAACGTGCAGCAGGTGGAAATCCTCAAGGGCGAAGCCGGCCTGGCCGCAGGCGTCATCGCCCCGGGCGGCGTCATCAACTACGTGGGCAAGCGCCCCGCTGAAGTCCGCAGCGTCACCTTCGCCACCGATTCGGAAGGCACGCGCTACGCCGCCGTGGACGTGGGCCACTGGATCACGCCGCGCATCGGTGTGCGCTTCAACGCTGCGTGGGACGACAGTGCTTCGTACATCGATCACGCCGATGGCCGGCGCAATTTCTATTCGCTGGCCACCGACTGGCTGATCGGCGAGCGCGGCAAGCTGGAAGTGGATGCCAACTACCAGACCAGCGCGCAGCGCTCGGCATCGGGCTACCAGCTGCTGGGCGCCACCGCGCTGCCGCGCAACGTGGACCGCAAGCACATGCTCGGCTATCAGGCCTGGCAGCAGCCGGTGGGCATCGACAGCACCAACATCAGCGCGCTGCATACCTTCGACTTCAGCCCGACGTGGCAGTCGCGCGTGTCGGCCAGCTACAGCCGCTCGGTCATCGACGACAACGTCGCCTTCGCCTATGGCTGCTACTACGCCGTCGAATGCGCCGATGGCAGCGTGCCGGGCAACTACTTCGCGCCCAACGGCGACTACGACATCTACGACTACCGCAGCCCGGACGACACCCGTCGCAACCAGCAACTGCGCGCCGAACTGCGTGGCCGCTTCAACACCGGCAGCTTCGAGCATCAACTCACGGTGGGCGCGGATTACTTCGACCGCACCGTAGACAAGCGCCGCAACGTCAACGAGTACGTCGGCACCGCCAACATCCACGACACCGACGTACCGCAATTCGCGCCCTCGCCGCTGCAGCCCGGCCCGTCGGTACGCCGCCTGGACAGCGAGCAGAAGTCGCTGTTCGTGCTTGATCGCATCCGCTTTGCCGATGATTGGCAGTGGCTGGCCGGTGGCCGCTTCGTGCGCCTGGACGAACGTGCCTTCGACAAGCGCGGCAATCCCGAGCGCGCAAGCCGGCTGTCGCGCTTCCTGCCGCAGACCGCGTTGATCTGGAGCGCGACCGACGAAATCAATCTCTACGCCAGCTACGCGCAGGGCATTTCGCTCGGCCAGGAAGCGCCGTTCTGGACCACCAACGAAGGCACCTTCCTGCCGGCGGTGCGCTCGCGCCAGCTGGAAATGGGCGCCAAGTACACGCCGTCGGACGCACTGACGCTGAGCGCAGCATTGTTCCGCATCAGCCAGCCGTTCCAGTACGCCAAGCCCGACGACAGTGATTACGGCTACACCTTCGTGCAGGAAGGCCAGCAGAACCACATCGGTCTGGAATTGAGCGCGCAAGGCCGCATCACCGAGCGCCTGCAGCTGACCGCCAGCGCCAGCACGCTGCGCGCGCGTGCACGCAACACCGGCACGCCCGCCTATGAAGGCCACCCGCTGATCAACGTACCGACCACGCGCGCCACGCTGCATGCGGACTACCAGCTGCCGTTCGTACAAGGCCTGGGCATCACCGGCGGCTGGCGTTACGCATCGTCGAACGTCGCCACCGCCGACGGCCGCGTACGCGCGCCGAGCTATAACGTTGCCGATGTGGGCCTGCGCTTCCAGCACCAGGTGCGTGAGCACGCGGTGAACTGGAACCTGTCGGTCGACAATGTGTTCAACCGCTTCTACTGGCGCGACACCGGCAGCAGCTCCGGTGATTACTACCTGTTCCCCGGCGCCCCGCGTCAGGCACGCCTGTCGGTGACCATCGCGCTATGAACCCCGCGATTCTCGAATGGTCCGCCGTTGGTTTCAGCATCCTCGGCGTCTGGCTGATGGCGCAACGGCGGATGCTGGCCTGGCCGGTCGGCCTGATCTCGGTCGGGCTGTACGCGCTGGTGTTTGCCGAAGCCAGGTTGTATTCGGACACGCTGCTGCAAGGCGCATTCGGCGCATTCCTGCTCTACGGCTGGCTCAACTGGCGCAAGCAAGCGCAGGCCGAAGGACGGATCATCATCGCGCCACTGGCATCACGCCAGTGGACGCGGGACCTTGGCATCGGGATCGCCTTCGGCATCGCACTGGGCGCGGCCATGCACACGTACACCGATGCCGCCCTGCCCTGGCTCGACGCCATGCTCGCCGCACTCAGCCTGGTCGCACAGTGGTGGCAGGCACGCCGCCACACCGCCGCTTGGTGGCTGTGGATCGTGGTCGACGTGGTTTACGTCGGCATGTATGCAGTGAAGTCGCTGCATGCGACGGCGGGGTTGTATCTGGTTTTCGTGGGGCTGGCGCTTATGGGAATGCGGGCTTGGAAGAAGGAAGAGAACCGGGGTCAGAGTCAGGCCCCTGCACCAATCCACTGAACTACACGGATTACCTCGACCGGGGACGCACGTCAGCCTCGCCTGCACACGAGCAGCGAGGCTGACATGACCAGACAACCAGGAATCGATCTAACCGATGTAACGCAGCACGATAACAACCGCCCGTCATGCGTCTTTCGCGATATCGACCACATTCCGCACCCGCAGGGCCTGCGCGAAA
>RCUS01001537.1_pt1 | contig 11795 bp, 13 predicted proteins | sample 2166221 | NCBI WGS metagenome assembly RCUS01 (sample SAMN09932758, study PRJNA488358) | compost metagenome | isolation source: compost soil in cyclohexanecarboxylic | place: Germany: Experimental Botanical Garden | reverse complement strand
TGCTGATGGTTTTCCGTACCTACGACAAGCTCAGTTATGGGCTGGTGCTCAGCGCCTCGCGCTCACTGTCGGTGATGGACAAGGTACGAAATCCGTAAGAGTGCTTCACAAGTTACCAACAGAGTTATCCACAGCTTATTCCCGTTTGTACGGGTGCTCATAACGATCAAGGATGATCCATGTCGCTGCCTGCCGTTACACCGGTTTCCCCCGCGGAACTGGAAGCTCGTTTACGTCTGCACCGTTTGCCGGAACTCGGCCCGGCGCGTTTCAAGAAATTGCTCGAAGCCTTCGGCTCGGCATCCAAAGCCATCAGTGCGCCAGCCAGTGCCTGGCGCGCGCTGGGTTTGCCACTGGCCTGTTCCGAGGCCAGGCGTAGCACTGAGATCCGTGACGGCGCCAGTCATGCATTGGCCTGGCTGGAGCATCCGGCCCAGCATTTACTGATGTGGGACCAACCGGACTACCCCGCCCTGCTGGCACAAATCAGCGATGCACCACCGCTGTTATTTGTCGCGGGCGATCCGGGCATTCTGGAAAAACCACAACTGGCGATGGTCGGCAGCCGTCGCGCTTCCCGGCCAGGAATGGACACCGCTGCCGCGTTTTCCCGCAGCCTGGCGGGTGCCGGTTTTGTCATTACCAGCGGCCTGGCCCTGGGTATTGACGCCGCCGCGCACCAGGCCGCGCTCGACGTCGGCGGGCAAACGGTCGGTGTGCTCGGCACGGGGCTCGAGAAGTTTTATCCACAGCGAAATAGACGCCTGGCGGACGCCATGATCGCTTCGGGCAGCGCAGTGCTTTCGGAGTTTCCGCTGGATGCAGGGCCCAGCGCCGGCAACTTCCCCCGGCGCAACCGGATCATCAGTGGTTTGTCTCTCGGGGTGCTGGTGGTCGAAGCCAGTGTCGCCAGCGGTTCACTGATCACCGCGAGGCTGGCGGCGGAACAGGGGCGCGAGGTGTTTGCGATGCCCGGGTCGATCCATCACCCCGGCGCCCGCGGCTGTCATCAGTTGATTCGGGACGGTGCGGTGCTGGTGGAAACCATCGAACATATCCTCGAAGCCTTGCGCGGTTGGCAACGACTGTCGTTATCCACAGAAACCTGCCCCCCTGCGACGACTCACCCACTGCTGAAACTGCTGCATGCCGCGCCTCACACCAGTGAAGCGCTGGCCGACGCAAGCGGCTGGGCCTTGCCGAAAGTGCTGGCGGCGTTGACGGAACTGGAAATGGACGGCCGTGCGGTGTGCGAAAACGGCCGCTGGTTTGCACGGGTGAGCTAGGTTTTATAAACAAGATCGGTAAACTGCGCAGAGCCTTATTCTGGAGAGTTTTTCATGGTCAACAGTTGGCGTGTGCAACAAGCCGCGCAAGCAATTCGCGCCGGGGCGGTGATTGCCTACCCAACCGAAGCAGTCTGGGGCCTGGGTTGCGACCCGTGGGACGAGGAAGCGGTGGAGCGTCTGCTGCTGATCAAGGGTCGGTCTGTGGACAAGGGGCTGATCCTGGTTGCCGACAACATCCGTCAGTTCGATTTCCTTTTCGAGGACTTCCCCGAGCTGTGGATGGACCGCATGGCCAGCACCTGGCCGGGGCCGAACACCTGGCTGGTGCCGCATCAGAACATGTTGCCGGAGTGGATTACCGGGGTGCACGACACCGTAGCCCTGCGTGTCAGCGACCATCCTGTGATACGTGAGCTGTGCTCTCTGGTTGGGCCGCTGGTATCGACGTCTGCCAACCCTCAGGGCCGTCCCGCTGCGAAGTCACGTTTGCGCGTCGAGCAGTATTTCCGTGGGCAACTGGACCTGGTCCTGGGCGGCGCATTGGGTGGGCGACGCAATCCAAGTGTGATTCGCGATCTAGTGACTGGAGATGTGGTGCGGGCAGGTTGAGACCTTATCGTCGGCAAGACCGGCTCCCGCACCCTAGTGGGAGCCGGTCTTGCCGGCTCTTGAACTCAACTCAATCTCAAGGCAACAACACCGTAGACCCCACCGTCCGCCGCGCCGACAGCTCGGTCTGCGCCTTGGCCGCTTCACTCAGCGGGTAACGTTGCTGGATATCCACCGTCAATTGGCCGCTGGCGATCATGGCAAACAGGTCATCAGCCATCGCCTGAGTGTTTTCGGCATTGTTGGCGTAGCTGGCAAGGGTTGGGCGAGTGACATACAGCGAACCCTTCTGCGCCAGAATCCCCAGGTTCACGCCACTGACCGCGCCTGAGGCGTTACCGAAGCTGACCATCAGCCCGCGTGGCGCCAGGCAATCCAGTGAGGTCAGCCAGGTGTCCTGACCTACGCCGTCGTAGACCACCGGGCACTTCTTGCCATCAGTCAGCTCCAGCACGCGTTGAGCTACATCTTCATGGCTATAGTCGATGGTCGCCCAGGCGCCCAGCGCTTTGGCCCGCTCGGCTTTTTCCGCCGAGCTGACAGTGCCGATCAACTTCGCCCCCAAGGCTTTGGCCCATTGGCAGGCCAGCGAACCCACACCACCGGCGGCCGCGTGGAACAGAATGGTGTCGCCCGGTTGTACCGCATAGGTTTGTTTGAGCAGATATTGCACAGTCAGGCCCTTGAGCATGACCGCTGCAGCCTGTTCAAAGCTGATGTTGTCGGGGAGTTTGACCAGGTTGGCTTCCGGCAGCACATGTACTTCGCTGTAGGCGCCCAATGGTCCGCCGGCATAGGCCACGCGGTCGCCGACCTTGAGTCGTGTGACCTGCTCGCCGACGGCCTCGACAACCCCGGCCCCTTCGGTGCCCAAGCCCGAGGGCAACGCCGGTGGCGCATACAGGCCGCTGCGAAAGTAAGTGTCGATAAAATTCAGGCCGATGGCCTGATTGCGTACGAGCACCTGCTGTGGGCCGGGGGCGGCAGGTTCGAAATCGACCAGTTGCAGGACCTCTGGGCCCCCATGCTGGCTGAACTGGATACGCTTGGCCATCTGCACTCTCCTGTCGGGTTCGCAAAACCCCTATCGGACGCCTTTGCTTGATCGCCGTCAACTGCGGCCAGCCGGTTGCCGGTGGTATGCTACGCGCCGAATTTGCTCATGCCCGCTTCCAGGTGACCTGATGACTAGCCGCACCGAGGCCGTGAAAGCCTACCTGCTCGACTTGCAAGACCGTATTTGTGCCGCCCTCGAAACCGAAGACGGCGGCGCCCGTTTTGTCGAAGACGCCTGGACGCGTGAAGCTGGCGGTGGTGGACGGACCCGCGTGATCGGTGAAGGCAAGGTGATTGAAAAAGGTGGGGTGAACTTCTCCCATGTCTTCGGTAGCGGTCTTCCGCCTTCGGCCAGCGCCCATCGACCCGAGTTGGCTGGACGTGGTTTCGAGGCCTTGGGGGTGTCGCTGGTTATTCACCCGCACAACCCGCATGTGCCGACCTCACACGCCAACGTGCGGTTCTTTATCGCCGAGAAAGAAGGTGAAGAAGCGGTCTGGTGGTTCGGCGGCGGCTTCGACCTGACCCCCTACTACGGCAACGAAGAAGACTGTCTGCACTGGCACCAAGTCGCCGAGCGCGCCTGTGCGCCTTTCGGTGCGGATGTCTATCCACGCTACAAGGCCTGGTGCGACCGTTACTTCCACCTCAAGCATCGCGGCGAGCCACGCGGGATCGGCGGGCTGTTCTTCGATGACTTGAACGAGTGGGACTTCGACACCTGCTTCGCCTTCATGCGCGCCATTGGTGATGCCTACATCGAGGCCTACCTGCCGATCGTCCAGCGCCGCAAGGCTGCGGCCTACACCGCCGAGCAGCGCGAATTCCAGGAATTCCGTCGCGGCCGCTACGTCGAGTTCAACCTGGTCTATGACCGCGGCACCTTGTTTGGTCTGCAATCGGGTGGTCGTACCGAATCGATCCTCATGTCGCTGCCACCCCAGGTGCGTTGGGGGTACGATTGGAAGCCTGCGCCGGGTAGTGAAGAAGCACGCCTGACCGAGTATTTTCTGCAGGATCGCGACTGGCTTGGCGAGGCCAAGTCCGGTCATTGAGACCACTGTGGATAACTTTGCCGGTTGCTCCGGCCCTGAACCAGGAACCGCGTGAATGGACCAGTACGTTGTATTCGGCAACCCGATCGGCCACAGCAAATCGCCGCTGATCCATCGCCTGTTTGCCGACCAGACCGGCCAACAGCTGGAATACAGCACCTTGCTGGCGCCACTGGACGATTTCTCCATGTGTGCCCAGGGTTTTTTCAAACAGGGCCTGGGTGCCAACGTCACCGTACCGTTTAAGGAAGAAGCTTATCGCCTGGTCGATAGCCTGACGCCGCGGGCTAAACGCGCTGGCGCGGTAAACACCCTGAGCAAACAGGCGGATGGCAGTTTGCAGGGTGACAATACCGATGGTGCTGGGCTGGTCCGAGATCTGACGGTCAATGCCGGGGTGCAATTGACTGGCAAGCGTATTCTCCTGCTCGGCGCCGGTGGTGCTGTACGTGGCGTGCTGGAGCCGCTGTTGGCGCACAACCCCGCCTCACTGGTAATCGCCAACCGTACCGTGGAAAAAGCCGAACAACTGGCCCGTGAGTTCGCCGACCTGGGGCCGGTGGCTGCCAGTGGCTTCAGCTGGCTGGAAGAGCCGGTTGATCTGATCATCAATGCCACGTCTGCCAGCCTTGCCGGTGAGCTGCCGCCGATTTCTGCCTCATTGATCGAGCCGGGTAATACCGTGTGCTACGACATGATGTACGGCAAAGAGCCGACGCCCTTCTGCCGCTGGGCCAGCGAACACAAGGCCGCCAAGGTCCTGGACGGTTTGGGCATGCTCGCTGAGCAGGCGGCCGAGGCGTTCTTCATCTGGCGTGGGGTGCGGCCTGATACCGCGCCGGTGTTGGATGAACTGCGCCGGCAACTGGCCCGCGGTTGAGGCTTGCCCCGCGATAGTTTCACTCCTTGAAGCGGATCGGGCAGAGCGCTGCCCCTTCCAGCTTGTGTAATTCCTCAATCACCTGTGGGCGCGCCCGATGCAGCGTCAGGCTGCCGCCTGCCTGATGCAGGCGGTGGGCTGCTTACTTGCTCGGGTTTTATCGATCTGCGCAATCTAAGTGCGACATATTTTGTATATCGTTTCAGACGCGTCCTACAGTCGGCCTGCTTCATTCGCAATAGACTGCTCACTCTGACCACAGGAGTGAAAGATGATATGGCTAATCACAGTTACATGACCATTACCGGGAAAAAGCAAGGTTTGATTTCCGCTGGTTGTTCTAGCCAAAATTCAATAGGGAACAAGTGTCAAGCTGGTCACGAAGACGAAATCATGGTGCTGGCTTACTCTCATAATATGGCAGGTGGTAATGACGGCAGCACGTCAGGTGGTCGTGGCAAACATATGCCAGTCGTTATTACAAAAAATATTGATAAATCTACACCGTTGCTAGCCAGCGCCCTTCATGAAGGCGAAGAGATCGAGTGTAAAATCAATTTCTATCGCACCTCACCTGTTGGTGGTCACCAAAAGTACTTTACCGTGTTGTTAACCGGTGGACGTATTGCCAATTTAAGCGTTCAGGTGCCACATGCCATTCATATGAGGGACGCGCAGCCGCAGGAGCTTCTGGCCATTAGGTATCGGGACATTAGCTGGGTACACCACGAGGCAAGCACAAGTGCCTATGCTTCTTGGGGGTACGAAGGTGAATGAGCAGTCATGTGACATTCATGATGTGGCCAAAGCAGGCTCTGACCTGGTTGCATTGGGTTGCACCATAAGCGCTACTAGTTTTGATGATGGGATTATTCAGCTTCAGTTTGGTTCAGTTATATCTGATTATGTAAACGAAATTATAAATGATGTTAATGAAGGTGTAATAAGTGCCTGGGATGGCGTGCAAGAAATCAGCGCAGAGTATGCCGAGCTGGCTTCCAAGGCGGCTTTTTATGCTCAAAATGGCATCGGGGTCGTAGCTGGTGTCATGCAGATTGAAGTCGGAGTTGCGATTATAGGGTCGTCAGCCGGTTTTGCAGCACCAGTAGGTGGAGTTTTTATCGCTCACGGCGTTAATAATATTTATGAAGGGGGGATGAACATTTACCAAGGTCCGAATGTTGAAGCGGCAACGGGGCCAGTTAGACGTGTTTATCAAGACTTATTTAAAGATGAATACACAGGGGATATGGTGTATGGTGTATTCGACCTGGGTTTGTCAGCTATAGGTATGATGCAGCCTTTACGAAAGACGGGTTCAGTGCAGCTTTTCAGGCGGGACCCACTTAATTACGAACCAGCGTATCAGCAGTCCGGAAGATTGGCTTTGTTTTTTGAGGCGTTAGTTGACTCGATTACAATTAACTCCATGGTGTCAGAAGAACGAGCTGAAACCATAAATAATTGATGTTTTAGTGAGGTCGTTATAATCGCCATGTATTGCGTAACCTGGGGATGTAAAATTTTAAGCCGGCAACGGAAATGGTAACAAACAAAGTACCGCTTGTAACCCAGTATGGAGTTTCTCCTAGAGGGTATAGTTTTGTTATGCCAAACATAATAATAGCTGTGTAGAGCATGGCGCCGGCAATAATTGTTATGCCCAGGCTTACTAAATATCTAATTGTATACATTTCTACAGAGTCCTTTGGATGTGAATGCATAAAAATATTAGATCTAGCTAGGAGTAAATGCAACAAGAGAGTAGTCAGTAAACTTCTACGGATTCAATCAAAAGCACAAGCTGCGCAGGGTGTGATTCCCTGTGTATTGTCGTGGAAGGTAGTTTGGTGTCCCGAATTTTGGCCAGGAGAGTTCAGCAGAATCAAGGGCTGCCATGCCCATGCTTACTACGATGCCAGCACCATGAAGCAAGATCGCCAGGTATGCGAAGAAGCGTCCAAGCTGTTTGGTATGACAATGGTTACCATATATTGCGTAGTCTTGGGATGTAAAATTTTAATCCGGCAATGCTGAGGGTGACAAACAAAATTCCGCTTATGATCCAGTAGGGCTGGCCTTCTAGCTCTAGTGAGAATAATTTTCTTATGCCCCACATGATAATTATCGTATAGCCAATAGAGCAGCCGATAATAGCTAACCCCAAGCTTATTAAATATCTGGCTGTATACATTTTTACAGGATCCTTTGAGTGAAAACACATATAGCATGCTAGAGTCTGTTAGGAGTAAATACAACAAAAGCTGATCAGTAAATTGCTGAGGTCTCAATTAAAAGCACAGGCTGCACAGGGCGTGATGCCTTGCGTGTCAGTGCGCTTCGCGCGCTAGAGTTCGCCAGCGTAGAGTAATGGAAGGAAGCTTGGTATTCCGAATTTTGGTTAGTAGAGTTCAGCAGTGAGCGTGTAGAGAATCAAGGGCTATCATACCTATACTTACTACGATGCCAGCTCGCCAGTTATGCGAAGAGGCGACCAAATTGTTTGGCCTGGCCGATAGTTTCACTCCTCGAAGCGGATCGGGCAGTGCGTTAACCCTTCCAGCTTATGTAATTCTTCAATCACCTGCGGACGCGCCCGATGTAGCGTCAGGCTGCCGCCTGCCCGACGCAATCGACGGGCTTCGCGGTGGAGCATGTCGACCCCGGAATAGTCGATGAAGTTGATCTGCCGGGCATCGATCACCACATCCGGTCCCTGGCAGCGTTGCAAACGCACCTGCAGGTAGTGGCTGGCGCCAAAGAAGATCGACCCCCCCACCCGCAGCACGTCGGTATCTCCTTCGCGGGAGTGTTGTACGCGCGGCCGTGAGGTGCGTTTCAGGTAGAAAAACAGCGAGGCCAGCACGCCAGCGTAGATGGCGGTCTGTAGCTCCAGCAGCAAGGTTGCCGCAGCAGTCAGGGCCATGACCAGAAACTCCGAACGGCTGACCCGGAACAGCGCCCGCATTGCCCGATGATCGATCAGGCCCCAGCAGATCAACAGAATGCTGGCGGCCATCGCCGGGATCGGGATATGTGCAATCAAGCTGGCGCCGACCACGGCGAACAGCGCCACCCACAACGCCGAGAAGACCCCGGCCAAGGGTGAGCGGGCGCCAGCGTCGTAGCTCAACCCGGAACGGGTAAAAGAGCCTGACGACAGGTAGCCGGAGAACACGCTACCCACCATGTTCGACAGGCCTTGGGCGCGGATTTCCTGGTTGGCGTCAATCAGTTGTTCCGAACGCGAAGCGATCGAACGGGCAATCGACAGGCTGGTCACCAGGCCTAGCATGCCCACGGCCACAGCGCTGGGTAGCAGGCGCAGGATCAGGTCCAGGTCAAGCAATGGCAATGGGCTCAACGGCGGCAACTGGCCGGCAAAGCCTGGGACCAACTGCACTTGACCGAACACACCTGGCAGCAGCCAGACCAGCAAACTGGCCAGCGTCAGCGTTATCAACAGCCCCGGCCAGCGTGGGCGCAACAGTTTCAGGGTAACGCCAATCACCAGTGTGCCAAGACCCAACGTCAGAGAAGGCCAATCCACTTCACCTGCGTGCTCCAGGAGACTTTCCAGGGTTTTCAGTGCAGTCGCCTGACTGGTCAGGCCCATGCCCATCAGGTTGGGCAGTTGCCCGAGGGCGATGACCACCGCTGCGCCGAGGGTGAAGCCGAGCACCACCGATTGCGAGACAAAGTTGACCAGCGCGCCGAATCGCAACAACCCCAGCAACCACTGAAACACGCCGGCGAGAAAGGTAAGCAACAGGATCAGGGTGATGTAGTCGTCACTGCCGCTGACAGCCAAGGGGCTGACACTGGTATAGAGAACGATGGATATCGCCGCGGTGGGGCCGCAGATCAAATGCCAGGACGAGCCCCAGAGGCAAGCAATCAACACCGGTACGATCGCCGCATACAGGCCATATTCAGCGGGCAGACCGGCAATCAGGGCGTAGGCGATAGACTGTGGCAAAGCCAGGATCGCACCACTTAGACCCACCATCAGGTCACGGCGCACGCTGCCTCGGGTTTGCCGGGGCAGCCAGCTGAGAAACGGCAGCAGACGGTGGCGATCAAGCCGGGCCATGGAAACTCTCTATCGCAAGCGCAGGCTGCACAGGGTGCGATGTCTGGCGCTGGTGTGCAAGTTCCCAACGTGATGCCGTCACCACGCAAACGGCGCTTTGGCGACTGGCTGAGCGCAGAACTGCATTGCTAGCAGACGAAATTCACATGCTCGCCATAATGCAGCTTCAGCTCCAGGGTATCGACCATGCCAGCGGCGACCCGCGCCAGGCGTTGCAGGAGCTCGGCCAAGCCTGGCTCAAGGGTGCCATGGGTGTGGTGAAAGTGTTCGATGCCCAGCCCAGCCACTTGTACCGGGGCGTTGATCAGCGTCCATTGCAAGGTGCTGCGTTGCAGCAGGTCGACCATATGGCCTGCGCATTCGCGGTGTTGTTCGCTATGTTTGTCGGCATGCTCCAGCACGTCGAAATCGCCGACCAGCAGGAGCCGGCGTATAGTCGTGCGAGACATGCCGTCAATCAGTGCGCGGACATGGTGCAGTTGAGTGCGGGGGTCGTCCGGCGCCAGTGCTGGCAGCAGGCAAATTACTGCTGAGCTGCCTGCCACGCCTTGCTCGGCCTGGTCAGCGTCGTCCAGGCCGGCATGCTTGCAGTGCACGCCGGGGCGCGGTGCCCACTGGTTGAGGTCGTCAACGATAGCGATGACCTCATGTTGGCGCTTGAGCAACTCCGCCATCAGCGCGCTGCCCAGGCTGCTCAATGCACCAAATAACGCAACCTTGAGGGCATAGGTTTCGGCATTTTTCACAGCATCACTCCGTTGTGTACGGGTGATTATTTGACTGCCGTGGTAAGGCATCGGTTCGCAAAAGTCAGGAGTTTTCTGTGCAGAGGATCAAGGGCTATCACGCCCACGTCTACTACGACGCCAGCACCCTGGAGCAAGCCCGGCAGTTGTGCGAAGAGGCGGCTAAATTATTTCCGGTAACGATGGGGCGCATGCACCAGAAGCCGGTCGGACCGCACCCAGACTGGAGCTGTCAACTGACCTTTGGGCCGGAGGTAGTGGGGGTGGTATTGCCTTGGCTGGCGCTGTATCGGCGTGGGTTGGTGGTGTTCCTGCATCCGCTGACTGGGGATGATTTGGCCGATCACCGTGATCATGCGATCTGGATGGGGGCGGTCCGGCCATTGGACCTTTCAAACTTCGAGCAGTAATGAGATGTGTATTGGTGCCATCGCTGGCAAGGCCAGCTCCCACAATAGCCCAGTATAGCGGGGCCCTGTGGGAGCCGGCCTTGCCGGCGATGGACGCACCGCGCAATCAACCCTTGCGCGCACCTCGTACACCTTGGGCCAGCGCCGAGCACAGCTCTAGTACATCACCGACAGCCTGCTCGGTCGATTTCGCCTGAGCAATCTTGTCGACCAATGCCGAACCCACCACTACGCCGTCGGACAGCTTGGCAATCGCTGCTGCTTGTTCTGGCGTACGGATACCGAAACCAACGCTGATCGGCAAGTCGGTATGCCGACGCAGGCGCTCAATGGCGCTGCTGACTTGGTCAGTGGTGGCCGAGCCGGCGCCGGTGACACCCGCTACCGACACGTAGTAGACGAACCCGGAGCTACGCTCCAGTACCCGCGGCAGACGTACATCGTCGGTGGTCGGCGTCGTCAGACGGATGAAGTCGATCCCGGCGGCCTGGGCTGGGGTGGCCAGTTCAGCGTCATGCTCGGGCGGCAGGTCGACGATGATCAGGCCGTCGACACCGACTTGCTTGGCCTGGGCAACGAAGGCTTCGACACCAAAGCGGTGGATCGGGTTGTAGTAGCCCATCAGGACAATCGGCGTGGTCTGGTTGCCTTCGCGGAACTCGCGAACCATCTGCAAGGTTTTCGCCAGGGTCTGGCCTGCTTCCAGAGCTCGCAGGGTTGCCAGCTGGATGGCGACACCATCGGCCATTGGATCGGTGAACGGCATGCCCAGCTCAATCACGTCGGCGCCAGCAGCGGGCAAGCCTTTTAGAATTTCCAGCGAAGCGTCGTAGCCCGGATCACCCGCGGTGATGAAGGTGACCAGTGCCGAGCGGCCTTCAGCCTTCAGCTCGGCGAAACGTTGTTCAAGACGGCTCATGCCTGTTTCTCCTGGGCAGCCATATGGCTCATCACGGTTTGCATGTCTTTGTCGCCACGCCCGGACAGGCACACCACCATCAGGTGATCCTTGGGCAGGGTCGGTGCGCGTTTGATTGCTTCAGCCAGGGCGTGGGAAGTTTCCAGGGCCGGAATGATGCCTTCCAGGCGGCAGGTGGTGTGGAAGGCGGCCAAGGCTTCTTCGTCGTTGATGCTGACGTACTCGACGCGTTTCACTTCATGCAGGTAGGCGTGTTCAGGGCCAATGCCGGGGTAGTCCAGGCCTGCGGAGATCGAATGGGCGTCGGTAATCTGGCCGTCGGCGTCCTGCAGCAGATAAGTACGGTTGCCGTGCAGTACGCCCGGAACACCGCCGGTCAGGCTGGCGGCATGCTTGTCGGTGTGGACGCCATGGCCGCCAGCTTCGACACCGATAATCTGTACGCTGGTGTCGTCGAGGAAGTCATGGAACAAGCCCATGGCATTGGAACCGCCGCCGACGCAGGCGATCAGGCTGTCAGGCAGGCGCCCTTCCTTGGCCTGCAATTGCTCACGAGTTTCCTTGCCGATGATCGACTGGAAGTCGCGAACCATCGCCGGATACGGGTGTGGGCCGGCTACGGTGCCGATCAGGTAGAACGTGTCATCAACGTTGGTGACCCAGTCACGCAGGGCCTCGTTCATGGCGTCCTTGAGCGTGCCGGTGCCGGAGGTCACAGGAACGATCTCGGCCCCCAGC
>RCUS01001535.1_pt1 | contig 11803 bp, 9 predicted proteins | sample 2166221 | NCBI WGS metagenome assembly RCUS01 (sample SAMN09932758, study PRJNA488358) | compost metagenome | isolation source: compost soil in cyclohexanecarboxylic | place: Germany: Experimental Botanical Garden | reverse complement strand
ACATTGGCGACAGCGGCGATCGGCCCGCCGTTGCCGTTTTCAACAATGGCAGCCAACTGCTCCACCGGAACCGCGTATTGCCAGCCGATGGCCGCCAGGCTGTAAATCACGAAGGCCGAGGTCAGCACGATCAACAGTGAACGCTGCACGGTGCGAACCGGTACGCGTGCCTCTTCGATGTAGTTAATGGCCGAATCGAAGTTCGCCAGCATCCACACACCAAACAGCACGCCCGGGCCAATCGCCGCCAGACCACCGGCGCCTTGCAGCGAATACATCGAGGCAAACGACAGGTTCTCGACCTGGGGATGGATCAACCCCATGAAACCGAGCCCGGCGACCACGGCGATTTCGAAAACCAGAAAGGTACTGGCGAGCTTCGCTGTCACACCGACACCACGTACCGACACCGCAAAGAAGGTCACGATCAACAACGTACCGATGATCTTCGCGTTGAGTTCGCCAGCGAGAGAAGGAATCAGCGCCTGAATGTACTCGGAGCCAATCAACGCACACATCGGCGTGACGGCGATGCAGGCAACGGCATAGGTCCAGCCCAGGATGCAGCCAATATCCGGATGCAGGAAACGCGAACAAAAGGTAAAGATGCCCCCTGCCGATGGTGCCTGACGTGTCAGCGAAACCATGCACACGGCCAGCACCAACATGGGAAAGAAAAACGCAATCAGGATCGCCAGCGGTGCCTGGTGACCAGAGATCGAATAGAGGATCGACATCGAAGAAGCGGCCACCCAGGCCGGCGCGTTGAACCCCAACGCGGAAAAACTGACGTCCTTGGTGTTGAGCTTTCCTTTGTTGAGCGCAGTGTCGAGCTCGCTGATTGCACCGTGACGGTCGTAACCGAAAAGTTCGTAGAGTTTCATGATTGTTCCCAGGCTCGTTTTTTATTGGCAGGTAGCGAAAACGCTTCTTGTAGGACAGAGCTCTTGAGCAACACCCGATCATTGCCGGGTGTTATCGCCCACTCAAGATAGGGGGATGGCTGCGAGGCACCAATTACCAAAGACGAAAGCTGACTTGCACAAAACCGCACGGATGCCGGACGCCGGCAGGATTTATGGACAAAAAAAAAGCCGAAGACCTTAAAGGCTTCGGCTATTTTTATCGGTCTATTGTGATTTCAAGGGTTCGAAGGTACTCGGGCACTACTCGCCACCCCGTCCAGCGGACCTTGATTGACCTGCAGTTGCCCCTTTGGCGCGCGCAATGTCCACAGCAGGCAAACACCCACCAACCCCGCTGCCGACAGCGACAACATTCCAGCCCGTGGATCGGTGAACCAGACCTCCATATTGGCCTTGAGCATTGGTGCGACAAAGCCGCCGATGTTGCCCATGGAGCCAATCAGGGCAATACCACCGGCCGCGGCAACCCCGCCGAGGTAGCCGGTCGGCAGTGTCCAGAACAACGGTTGAACGGTCACGAAACCGGCGGCTGCGAAACAGAAAGCCAGCAGTACCGGTGCAAAACTGTTGAGCAAGGCTGAGGCCGCAATGCCCAGCGCAGCCATGCCCAGCATGCACATGGCCATCTTGAGATGAGCCCCATGCCGGTCGGCATAACGCGTCACAAAGTACATGGCGATGGCAGCGCACAGCCATGGTAATGAAATGAACATGCCCACCTCCAAGCCGACCTTGGTCCCCAGCAGCTCCGCGATGCGCGTCGGCAAGTAGAAGATGACCCCGTACACACTGACCTGAACGCTGAAGTAGATCAGGATGAACTTCAACACCCGCTTGTTGCGCATCAGACCCAGCAGGTTGGTCGGGCCATGGGCCAGCTTGAGCTTGTCTTCAACCTCGATCTCCTGGCTCAGGGCCGCTTTCTCTTCGCGGGTGAGCCAAGGGGCGTCCTGTGGTTTGCTCTTGAGGTAGAACAGCGCAATGATCCCCACGACGACCGCCGCCAGGCCTTCCACCAGGAACATCCACTGCCAGTTGGTCAGGTTGAATATCCCATGCATTTCCAACAACCAGCCCGACAACGGGCTGCCTAACATCAAGGCCATTGGCAGGCCAAAATAGTAGATACCGATGGCCTGGCCGCGACGCTGGGCCGGGAACCAGTAGGTCAGGTACAGGATGACACCCGGTGAAAAGCCCGCTTCGGCCACGCCGAGCAAAAAGCGAAGCACGTAAAACGTTGTTTCATCCCGGGTGAACATCATGGCGGCGGACACCAGCCCCCAGGTGATCATGATCCGGCTGAGCCAGACTCTCGCACCGACGCGGTGCAACATCAGATTACTCGGCACTTCGAAGATGGCATAACCGATAAAGAAAATACCCGCACCCAGGGCGAAGGCCGCATTGCTCAAGCCGATATCGGTCTGCAGTGCCGCCTTAGCGAAACCGACGTTGGAGCGATCGATCATTGCCAGGGCAAACATTAAAGCGAGGAACGGCAACAGCTTCCATCGACACTTGGCAATGGCGCTCTCGATGGCTGCCGCATGATCCGGTCTTGTCGTGTTTTTGGTCATCATTTGTGTGCCTTATTATTATTGTCCAGCGACCACTGTTTTTATCCGCCAGGAACCTCTGGCAGGCAAATCAGTGGAGTGATTTACCTGCCACCAGACCGCGAGCGGCCAGGTTGCCCATCAATGCACGCAGGCCAAACGTCCAGGGTGTGGCTTCATTGCTGTAGGTGACGCGATTGTGAAGCGTGCCCAACAACGGGCTCCCGATGCTAACGCTATCGCCCGGCTTGTGAGTGAAGCCACTGCCCGGCTCTTCACGGTCTTGTGTCGGGGCGAACAGCGTGCCGAGGAACAGCATGAAGCCGTCCGGGTACTGGTGATCGCTGCCCACAGTCTGCGCGACCAACTCAAGCGGGTCGCGACTGATCTGCTCCATCGAACTGCTGCCGCGCATGATAAAACCGTCTTCACCCTCAACGACCAGGTCGACCACGCAGCGGCGCACATCATCCAGAGAAAAGCCTTCGTCGAACAGGCGAATAAACGGGCCGATCGCACATGACGCATTGTTGTCCTTGGCTTTGCTCAACAGCAAAGCGCTGCGGCCTTCGAAGTCGCGCAGATTGACGTCGTTGCCCAAGGTTACGCCTTGTATCCGGCCACGGCTGTTTACCGCCAGGACTATTTCCGGCTCAGGGTTGTTCCATTTCGATTTGGGATGAATACCCACCTCATTACCACTGCCGACGGAAGCGAGAACGGGGGCCTTGGTGAATATCTCGGCATCAGGGCCGATACCGACTTCCAGGTATTGTGACCAAAGCCCCTGCTCGATCAACAAGGCCTTTAGCCGGGCGGCTTCGGTTGAACCCGGTTTGATCGAACTCAGGTTGTCGCCAATAGCCGCTTTGACGAGGCTGCGTACACTTTCGGCCTTGACTGCATCACCACCCGCCTGCTCTTCAATCACGCGTTCAATCATGCTGGCAGCGAATGTCACACCGGCAGCCTTGATCACTTGCAGGTCAGCCGGCGGCAACAGAAAAGCCTTGGCAGGATCGGACCCTGGCCCCGTATTGGCCAACAATGCCTCAAGACTCCCGATGTATTCACCGCGAGTGCTACGAACAGCCTCAAGCGGGGAAGCGCTTTCCAGTAGATCACTCAATGTCGGGAACACCTGCGACAAATCAAACACCCCGTCGGCGCGCAGCACTACCGGCGAGGGGCCAGCGGCCTCCCCAGGCACCCAGGCACGACCGATCAGAGTGCCTTCCAGCCCATCGATCGGCAGGGTGTTTTTACAGGTCAATTTCAGATGCGGCATATATAGGTCCAGGTCAATTCGATGACGACACGGCAAAACTAGTGGACTTGCTTGATAAATCCCAATGACATATTTTCAGTGATTGATATCGTTTCGTTATCAAGCAGATCGAGCCCCTTTATGGAAAACGACGAGATTTCATTCTCCAGCGTGAGCAAATGGCTGAAGATCAAGCATTTGATATTGGTCGACACTTTGGCCAAGACCCGCAACATGCACACCACTGCCGAACTGATGAATCTGACACAGCCAGCCATCAGCAAGATGTTGCGCGACGTCGAGCTGTTACTCGGTTTTGCGTTGTTCGAACGGCAAACCCGCAGCATGGCCCTGACCGAACTTGGCGAGTTCGTGGTCCGTTATGCCCGGATGACGCTCGACGACACGCAGTCATTTGTCGATCAACTCAATAAATTGCGCAAAGGTGGACATGGTCATTTGAAGGTCGGCGCGATTTTCGCCGCGACCTCGGTCGTGCTGCCCGAGGCGATCACCCGGATCAAATTGGACCGCCCCATGCTGTCCATCGAAGTGATCGAGCAAACCAGCAATCAACTGCTGGAAATGCTTGAACACAAGAAGCTCGATTTGATCATTGCCCGCTTCACGGATGAGCGGTATCAGCAACCGTTCGACTTCCGTGCACTCGGACCTGAACCCTTTTGTCTGGTGGTCAACAGTCGCCATCCCCTCGCGCAGTTCGACGAAGTGGCTACCGAGCAGCTGAGCGACTGGCCCTGGGTGATGTACCCCTTCAATGCCCCCATACGGCGCCGGATGGAAAGCGCCTTCACTGAATTCAACATGCGCACGCCCACTAACACCGTCGAAACCATCTCGATGCCCACCTTCCTGCAACTCCTGCAATCGGGGCCGATGCTCGCGATGTTGCCCGAATCCATGGTGCAGTCGCAGGTTCAGAGTGGCTTGCTTAAAGTGCTCAACACGCCGTTCAAGGTCGAGCCTCAGGACTACGGCATCATCACGCGCAAGGACGAACCACTGACCGAAGCGGCCCGCGAATTCGCCGACACCTTGCTGGAATTCGCCAGGCTGCGACGGGAAACTGCCGATCACTGAGGAGTTTTTTTGTCATTAACGGTAAATAAGATGAGAAAAAGTTATCGATCAATCCAAAGGTCTCATTAGGCAGCAGCATCCGGGGGCTCTTATAGTGCAGCAACAAAGGTATGGCGCGGCCTGTTGGCCAGCGACCTCCCACGCTTGATAGCCAGAGAGTTTCCGATGGAATTGATCATGAAAACCGGTGCAGCCGCCGTCCTGCGCCTCAATCCTCTGGACGATGTATTGATCGCCCGTCGGCCGTTGATACCGGGTGAAGTCCTTGAACAGGAAGGCGTGACCGTACGCCAGCCAGTACCCGCCGGTCACAAGATCGCCGTACGTCGCATTGATGCAGGCCAGGCCCTTCGTCGCTATGGGCAGATCATCGGTTTTTCCACCGAGGTTATCGAGGCTGGTGACCACGTGCATGTGCACAACCTGACCATGGGCGATTTTGCCCGTGATTATGCGTTCAGCCTCGATGTGAAACCCGACAAGCCGTTGAACAGCGAGCCTGTGTTCATGGGGATCGTACGCCCGGACGGTCGCGTGGCTACCCGAAACTACATCGGCATCCTGACCTCTGTGAATTGCTCGGCCACTGTCGCCCGCGCCATAGCCGACCACTTCCGACGGGACATTAACCCTGGCGCATTGCTGGCATACCCCAACGTCGATGGCGTGGTCGCCCTAACCCACTCCGCCGGTTGCGCCGTAGACCCCACCGGCGAAGGCCTGGCGTTGCTGCGCCGTACATTGGCGGGCTACGCGACCCATGCCAACTTCGCCGCTGTGCTGATGATCGGGCTGGGCTGCGAAACCAACCAGATCGAAGGGCTGCTCAGTACCCAGGGTCTGAGCCGCAGCGATACGCTGCGCACTTTCAGCATCCAGGACAGCGGCGGTACATCCAAAGCAGTCGCCAGCGGCATCGCTCAGGTCAAGGCGTTGCTTGAGGAAGCTAACCAGGTCAAACGTGAACCCGTCAGTGCCAGGCACCTGATCATTGGCCTGCAATGCGGTGGCTCGGATGGTTATTCCGGCATCACCGCCAACCCCGCGCTGGGTAATGCAGTGGACCGACTGGTCGCCTGTGGCGGTACGGCAATCCTTTCTGAAACGCCGGAAATCTATGGCGCCGAACACTTGCTGACCCGCCGGGCAGTCAACCGCGCAGTGGGCGAAAAACTCATTGCACGGATTCAATGGTGGGAGGCGTATTGCGAGCGCATGGGTGCAGAACTGAACAACAACCCTTCGGCCGGCAACAAGGTTGGAGGCTTGACCACCATCCTGGAGAAGTCACTGGGTGCGGTTGCTAAAGCAGGGTCCAGCAACCTGGTCGATGTTTATGAATATGCCCAGACAGTCAGCGCCAAAGGCCTGGTGTTCATGGACACCCCCGGCTATGACCCGGTATCGGCCACAGGCCAGGTCGCCGGTGGCGCCAATTTGATTGCCTTCACCACCGGACGTGGCTCGGCCTACGGTTGCGCCCCCTCCCCATCGATCAAACTGGCAACCAATACCGCGTTGTGGAACCGCCAACGCGAAGACATGGATATCAACTGCGGCGAGATCGCTGAAAACACCATGACCATCGAAGAATGCGGTGAAACCATCTTCAAACTCATGCTGCGCATCGCTTCGGGTGAACGCAGCATGAGCGAGCAGCACGGTTACGGGCAGAGCGAATTCGTGCCCTGGCAGATCGGCGCCGTCACCTGAATCCCTGCCCTCCTCCCCACTAGCCTTGAAATCCCCGCAAGGGGGATTCGAACATCCTTTTCTGGAGCCAGAAATGTCCACGATTATCGGCCACAACTACATCGGCGGTCAGCGCAGCGCTGCTGGCACTGTCATCGTCAACAGCGTTGATGCCAACACCGGCGATAACCTGCCATACAGTTTCCACCAGGCCACCCTCGAAGAAGTCGACGCCGCTGCCAATTTCGCGGCTGCCGCTTACCCGGCGTATCGCAGCCTGAGCGCCGAACGTCGCGCACAGTTTCTCGATGCCATTGCCGATGAGCTGGATGCATTGGGCGATGATTTTGTGGCACTGGTCAGCCGCGAAACCGCGCTGCCTGCCGCACGTATTCAAGGCGAGCGCGGTCGCACCAGCGGCCAGATGCGCCTATTCGCCAAGGTCCTTCGTCGCGGGGATTTCTACGGTGCGCGGATCGATCGGGCGTTACCGGATCGTTTACCGTTGCCGCGTCCGGACCTGCGCCAGTACCGCATCGGCCTTGGCCCGGTTGCGGTGTTTGGTGCAAGCAACTTTCCGTTAGCATTTTCCACGGCGGGGGGCGACACCGCATCGGCATTGGCCGCCGGTTGCCCAGTGGTGTTCAAAGCCCACAGTGGTCACATGGCCACTGCCGAGCTGGTCGCGGACGCGATCATCCGCGCCGCGGAAAAAACGGCGATGCCAGCCGGTGTATTCAACATGATCTACGGCGGCGGGGTCGGCGAAGCGCTGGTCAAGCATCCGGCGATTCAGGCGGTGGGCTTTACCGGTTCGCTAAAAGGCGGTCGAGCCTTGTGCGACATGGCTGCGGCACGCCCGCAACCGATCCCGGTGTTCGCCGAGATGTCGAGCATCAACCCGGTGATCGTGCTGCCCCAGGTGTTGCAAGCGCGGTCAGAGTCGGTCGCCCGTGACCTGACCGCTTCAGTGGTTCAGGGCTGCGGCCAGTTCTGCACCAACCCAGGTTTGGTGATCGGCATTCGCTCGCCGCAGTTCAGTGCGTTCATGCAGCAGGTCGCGGTTTTCATCGACGATCAGCCGGCGCAAACCATGCTCAATGCCGGGACCTTGAGCAGCTATGGTAACGGCTTGCAGAAGCTCCTCGCGCATCCCGGCATCGCGCACTTGGCTGGCACTGCGCAACAGGGCAGTCAGGCCCAGCCGCAACTGTTCAAGGCCGATGTCAGCTTGTTGATCAATGGCGATGAAGTGCTGCAGGAAGAAGTGTTCGGACCGACTACAGTGTTCGTCGAGGTCGCAAATCAGGCGCAACTCCGTGCTGCGTTGAACGGCCTGCACGGGCAACTGACGGCGACCATCATTGGCGAGCCGGAGGACTTCGAACAGTTCGGCGAACTCACGCCGCTGCTGGAGCAAAAGGTCGGACGGATCCTGCTCAATGGCTATCCGACCGGCGTCGAGGTCTGTGATTCGATGGTCCACGGCGGACCGTATCCGGCGACGTCCGATGCGCGCGGTACGTCGGTGGGCACCTTGGCGATTGATCGCTTCCTGAGGCCGGTTTGCTTTCAGAACTACCCCGACAGCCTGTTGCCCGACGCCTTGAAAGCTGCCAATCCCCTCGGCATCTGTCGCCTGGTAAATGGCGTGGCCACCCGCGAAGCTCAGTAACACTCGCGGTTTTTTCCACGAGGAGCCGGTCGATGGCTCCTCGTTTCAAGGGTGTAGTTGAACCCTAGTGCTAAACATCCCACATCATCAAACTTTCCTTCCCAAACACCACTGTTACCTTCACAAAATAACGCTTTATCCAGGACTGAACTCCTGCCAGGTCAGCACTGCTGACTGCCTTGATGCGCAAGTGATGGCGTGTTGAAATAGTGTCATGCCTGCAATAACAATAGAGTGAATCCGTCTCAGACGTTCCCGGCTTGTTTGACAATCCAATCAACGAACAACCGCACTTCGGGAGCAGCGCTGCGCTCTTCATTACAAATGCAAAAGTAATCCATCTCCGCTGGAACCTTGAGTGGGAAAGGTTGCACAAGTGTTCCCTCACGCAGATCCCGCGATGAGTTGATTTCGTCACTCAGTGCCACCCCAAATCCGTCTCTGGCAGCTTGTAGTGCCATTCCGAAATCCTCCATGTGCACATCCGCATCTCCAGGATAGGGTGTACGTGCGTCAACCAACCAACGACGCCATTGCGAGCCATCATCCTCGTGAAGTAGCCGGTGATGAATAAGGTCTGCAGGTTGCTTCAGTGCATTCGTACCGCAACCTGCGGGAACGCTATTTTTAACGTCCTTGCCCAGCCATCATCCACTGTGTGAGCACGCCAGGCTCATCCTGGTCGACCTGGCAAACGTACCCCACATCCTTGCTCACCGTCGACGAAGCCGAACAAAATACCCGACGCTATTGGAAACAGGCCAGGCAATCGCCCAATGTGCGTGCGCACCGGCTCGGTGGAAGCCGTGCGTAGTATGGTGGTCAACGGCAGTGGAGTGGCAATCCTTTCCGACATGGTCCACCGCCTTTAATCCCTACTACAGTTCGTGATTATTTCCACTATGCCTTTCTTGCACCACAACAGTTTTCGTTACAGCGCTGATAGTTCAGATCCGAAAACTGCCCACCAACTGTTTCAAGCGAGCCGCCTGCTGTTCCAGATCGGAACAGGCTCGCAGGGTTGCATGAAGGTTCTCCACGCCATCCTGATTCAGGGTGTTGATTTCTCTAATGTCCCTATTGATCGACTCGACTACGGCGGTTTGTTCTTCCGTGGCGGTGGCAACCGATTGGTTCATGCCATCGATCTCCCCGATCCGCAGGGTCACACTGTTCAAGCGTTCGCCGGCCAGGTTGGCGATCTCCACGCTTTCCAGGCTGTGACGCTGACTCTGACTCATGGTGCTGACCGACTCGCGGGCGCCGACTTGCAGTTCTTCGATCATCGTCTGTACCTGTTGCGCCGATTCTTGGGTGCGATGGGCCAGGTTGCGCACTTCATCGGCAACCACCGCAAAACCGCGCCCTGCCTCACCGGCACGGGCAGCTTCAATGGCAGCGTTGAGCGCCAGCAGGTTGGTTTGCTGGGAGATGCTGGTGATCACCTCCAGGATCTGCCCGATGTTCACTGTTTTACTGTTGAGGCTCTCGATATTACCGCTCGAGGTGCCGAGCATCCCGGATAACGTGTTCATTGCCTGGATGGTTCTTTCAACGACCTGTTGACCCTCTTCGGCCAGGCCACGGGCATCGCTGGCCTGATGCGAGGCCTGGGCGGCGTTGTAGGCAATTTCCTCGGCGGCGGCACCGAGCTGGTTGATAGCGGCCGCCACGCTGTTACTCCGACTGGACTGCTCGTCAGAGTTGAGCATCGACGAATTGGAAGCGCTGACCACCCGCTGGGCCACTTCGTTGACCTGTTCTGTGGCCGAGGACACCTCGCGGATCGAACCATGAACCCGTTCGACAAAGCGGTTGAACGCCGTGCCGAGCATGCCGAATTCGTCTTGGGCGTAGATGCTCAGTCGTTTGGTCAGATCGCCCTCTCCTTCGGCAATGTCCTGCATCGCCCGGGTCATCACTTGCAATGGTTGCATCAGGAGCCGGATCAGCAGACTGAGTAACGCGACAATAATCAGCACGGCGATAACCGTAGCGATCAGGGCTGAAGCTCGAAACTCGCTGAGCATCGAATACGCCTTGTCCTTGTCAATGGACAAACCGATGTACCAGTTCAGTGACGGCAAGCCCTTGATCGGTGCAAACGTGACGATGCGGGTTTTGCCATCAACGCGAACTTCACTGATATCTCCATTGATGCGCGGGGTATGTTGCGGATAGACATCTGTGAGCGTCTTCATCACCAGCGTTTTGTCCGGGTGGACCAGAATCTTGCCGTCGGCGCTGACAAGAAACGCATAACCCATGCCGTTGAAGTCCAGGGCATTGATACTGTCGGCAATGGCCTGCAGGCCCAGATCACCTCCAGCGACGCCCTGGGCCTGCCCGGCCTTGCTGATCGCGTTGACGACGGTGATCACCAGGTTGCCGGTCGTGGCATCGATATAAGGTTCGGTGACGGTCGGGCCGCTGCTGTTGACCGCATCCTTGTACCAGGGGCGGACACGAGGGTCGTAGCCTTCCGGCATCCTGGCGTCTGGATAGGTGATGAACTTACCGTCCTTATCTCCCACGTAGGTGGCGATAAAGGTCGACGCCAAGGCTTGTTGCTTCAGCAGCAGCGTAATGTTTTCCGCAGACGGATTGATCGCCACCGACTGTGAAAGGTTCTCCATCAATAACACCCTGCCGTAAAGCCAGTTGGCAATATTGCTCGCAGTGATCCCCCCCATTTCGTGCAGATAACTGTCCAGGTCCTTACGAATGGCGCTGCGCTGCAGATAGTCGTTGTAGACCGTGAATAACCCAAATGCGGCAATGACAATCAGAGAGACGGCCAGCAGGATCTTGTGGCTGAACTTCAGGCTATTACTCATGCTTAATCTGCAGCCTGCATCGGATACAGCACCAGCGAGCCATCGGCATGACTGCTCCACCAGTTGTCAGGGAAAATCGAGTCGGGTGTATGGGGGAATGCACTGTCCTGGGCAACCAGCGCTTCTACCCCTTGCTCGCGTAATACCGCTACATAGCCATCAAACTCTTCGAGGGCCCGAGCTTGCGCCTGATCCTGAGGCAATGAGCACTTCTGAAAACGATTGTTCGCGGCGGTATCAACGTTAAAGGAGAAGCGCGAAGGTCGAATCATCAACACGGTAGTAGTTGTTTGCATGGGAGCCTTTCAAGAAAAGGAAGTGAGTGCGGTTATTCTCCTTCCTCCCCTGCCGCCGACTCGGCTGTTATCCCACTGGCACTCGACTCAGAATGTTGAAAGCTTTAACTCGGCAGCCGATTCCGCTTTTGCTGAAATGGGCGCTCAACACCGAGACTCATCAAATGAAAATCACTGGTGAGATGAAACAGCCCCTCGGTCGTTTAATCCCGTTTTACAGCGTCATCCGCTGCGCGAGCGGCAGAACACCACATAAACAAACGACGCCTTTGCATAAAAATTCCATGGCTGTTCGCTCAATGCCTGATGGACCTGGCTGATGCCAAATCCACGCCAGCATGGGGCCATTCCTCATCCACTATGGAAGACTCGATATGCCACGTTTCATGCTCAGTACGCTGACGCTCGCCCTGGCCTTGACGGCAATGATGCCGGTAGTCAATGCCGCCC
>RCUS01001530.1_pt1 | contig 11840 bp, 9 predicted proteins | sample 2166221 | NCBI WGS metagenome assembly RCUS01 (sample SAMN09932758, study PRJNA488358) | compost metagenome | isolation source: compost soil in cyclohexanecarboxylic | place: Germany: Experimental Botanical Garden | reverse complement strand
GCGCACTGCTCAGCCAGGGCTATATCATCACCAGTAGCGATGCTGGGCAGGTCAACGGCAACAAGAGCTTTCAGCAGACCGGCGACTCGCACCTGCAGATCAGTTTCAACGTGGTCTGCGCCCGCGACAGCGGCGATGAGCAGCGCTCGACCATATTCGCCAACGCCCTGCAAGACCGCTATGCGCTGAAAAAATCCAATACCTCGGCCAGCCTCGGCGTTGGCATCCTTGGCTCGGTCTCGATGCCGATCGGCTCGACGGATGACTCGATGGTCAAAGTTGCCAGTGAGACGGTGACTTCGGCCAAGTTTTACGAGCGCTACTTCGCCCTGGTAGAAAGCTTCTTACCCAAAGAACAGAAGAAAAAGATTTCGCTGAAAAAGCCGGTTGAAAAGCCTGCGCCAGCGCTGGGTATGCCTGAGGCTAGCCCTGCACCAGACGCTGCTACCTTGGCGCCGGTCCCAGCGCCTGCGCCAGTGCCGCCGGTCATTGAGCCGGCCCCTGCGCCGCAGGCACCCGCTGCCGAGGCTGCCGCAGCGCCGGTGGTGGATGACAGCAAGGGGTCGATGCCGGTGGCGCCGCCGGTCGATACGGCACCGATCAATGTCGAGCAGCCAGCGCCTGCTGCGGCTGAGCCCGTTTCGACAGAAGTGCCGGTGGTGCCTGCCAACAACGCTGAGCAAGCACCCCAGTAACGCACCGGTAATTTTGCTTCTTCGCGAATTGTTGGGGTAGGTGGGGTTGGGCTTCGGTGTTCAGAGCGCGAGCTTATCCAGTCGATGTGGCAATGCTGATGGCCCCTTCCGCCCTTACGGCGGCCTCCTGAAGTCGCAGTCTGTAGCGCCTGAGCTTGCCTGTAACTTCGCGACTTCAGAAGGCGGCCAAGAGCACTTTCCCCCGAAATCTGTGGAACATCGTAATTTTCGTCTTTGCTGCTACGTTGTGTTGATGAGTGTCATTGTCATTTTTCTTTCATCGCGCCACTTTAGGCTCGATGACGAATCAATGAAATGAATGAGAAACGACGGAGCAGACGATGGACGACTATCAAGAAGAATTACTCGAATTGCGCGCGTTCGAGCTTGACCCACCCGAGCCTGCCGAAGACGCCACCGAGCTGTAATCTCAGCCGGTACGCCGCTGGCTGCGGCGAAAGGCTCCAGGGGTCATGCTGTTCCAGCGCTTGAACGCACGCTGGAACGCTTCGGCCGAAGCAAAGCCGAGCAGATAGGCAATCTCGCCAAAGGCCAGTTCCGTGTCGCGAATATAGGCCATGGCCAGGTCGCGGCGGGTATCGTTGAGGATGGCGCGATACTGCGTGCCTTCCTCGGCCAACTTGCGCCGCAGTGTCCAGGTTGGCAGTTGCAGGTGTTGCGCCACTTCCTCCAAATCAGGTTCTTGCCCGCCATTGAGCAGCGGTCCGAGCAAATGGGCGATACGTTCGCTCAAGCTGCGGATTCGTGTGCGTTGTTCCAGTTCTGCTTCACACAAATTGAGCAAATGCCGCCAAGTGCTCGGGCAGTGCGCCGGGTTGCGTAGCGCAAGGCTCGCGCGATTGAGCCGCAGTTGATTGGTCTGTGCAGCAAAGTGCACGGGATTGCTGCACAACGCCCGGTAGTCGGCAGCGTAGGCGGGCGTCTCGAATTCGATGTCTAGCCGTTCGGCCATTAGGCTCACCCCGGCCAGGTTCGACAACTGCGCCAGCCAGCCAGCCAGTAGCGAATCGACCACAAAACGGTTGTAGTCGTTATAAGGGCTGATGGAGTAGAAGCGCAGCCATGCTCCTGTACTGTCTTCATGGAAACTCGAACGACCGCGGTAGTTGGCGGCGTACAACGGCTCGAAACGCAACAGGGTACGCGCGGCCTCACCGACGGTGGGCGCCTGCGCCGCGGTGACACCGGCCAGGCCAGCCTGGCTCAGGCGGCTGATGGCACCCATCTGCAAGCCCAGGGCCGGATCGCCGGTCAGTTCGATGGCGGCATGGCCCAGGTGCATGTAACGCGGGATGGACAGGCGAGCACCGGCCTCACCCAGGCGTGCAGCGTCCAGGCCATAGCGCTGCAACAGCGTTGTGGGCTCGATACCGCGCTGCTGCAGGGCTTCACTGAGGCTCTGGATAAAACCGACTGAGAGGTCGCCGAGGCGCATCCGTGGGCGGTTCATGGCCGTATTACAGCCACAGGTTCAGCAAGCGCGCACCACTGGCGTGGTTGCCGTTCAGGTTGAGGCCACCGCGATTGGCGAAGCCCTGGCCCTCGGCGACGACATCCCAGAAACGTCCACGCAGAAACACACTCATGCTGCTCATGTCGCCGGGATTGGCGTGCAGGGTCAGTTGCTGCCAGGCCTGGGCTTCGCTGACTTCGCCGGGTTTGAGCGGCAGAGAGGCGGCCAAGGGTTGATGGCGATTGCCGCGCCAGGGCGCGTTCCAGCTGTCCTTGCCACCCAGGAACGCCGGGTTGGCGATGAACTGTACTGACTGATTAGCCAATTGCTGCTGATTGCTCGGGTACCAGCTATCGCTGCCAATCAACACGCCCAGGCGTCCGGCTGGGGTCTGCACAACTTGCGGTGGCTGGTCGGTGCCACTGTCGATGTAGCGGCGCACATCGCTGTCCGGGTGTTGCTGGCGTTGCGGCTGGCCGAGTATCGAGCCGTCGCCGGCAAACACCAGGCTACTGTTGTACAAAGCGCCTGAGCCGGCCCGCAGTGTGCCTTTCTCGACATAGGGAGATGGCAAGACGATTGAGCCTGCTACCAGGGTGACGCCGAACTCTTTGGCCAGGCCGCCGAACAGCTGTTGGTAGTCGCGGGCCATCTGCTGTGCCTTCATGCGCAGGTGTGCATCGGCGCGCCAGTCGTCGCCCTCGGCGCCAAGCATGGCCAGGCCGTAGCTGATCGGGTTGCTCACTTCAAGCCATTGCCAGGCCTCACGGCGCTGGGTGACCTGGTACAGCTCGTTCTTTTCGCCGCGCGCCCACAGCCAAGTGCCGATGTGTTCGGGCAGGATGACAATGGTCCGGGCGCTGACCAGGCCTTGCGCGCGTGCCTGGGTAAGGTAGGCGGCCAACTTGCGGTGCAGGCGCTGCAGGTTCTGGTAATCACTGGGGAACAGTTGCGGCTCAACCCCCAGCAGGTTGCCATGGTCGGAGGGGGCGCCTTCGCTCAAGGCCAGCTCGACCCGCAGGTCCGACAGGTAATGCCCGCTCGGCCGTTGCTCAGTCCAGAACCCATAGCCGCACAGCGCAGCAATGACAACCAGCGCCAAGGCGCTTAACAGAAGTTTTCGCATGAAACAGCACAGCACCAACAAGGGATTCGGTCCTAAGGGTAGACCTCGGGTGCAGTAGGATCAATAACTTGTCATTTTCGGTCATTGAGCCGCGCGGGCTGGCTCTTTAATGTCGTCCACAGATAACCGACGGGCCCCGCCAGCTGTGCGAGGTGCCCGCATTCCGTGATTACGCCTGTTGTGGAGTTCATTATGGCCGCCGCTCACTACCCGCACCTGCTCGCCCCGCTGGATCTGGGCTTCACCACCTTGCGCAACCGTACCCTGATGGGCTCGATGCACACTGGCCTGGAAGAGAAGCCCGGTGGCTTCGAGCGCATGGCCGCCTATTTTGCCGAGCGTGCCCGTGGCGGCGTAGGCCTGATGGTCACCGGCGGTATTGGCCCGAATGTCGAGGGTGGGGTGTATTCCGGTGCGGCCAAGTTGAGCACGCCGGAAGAAGCTGATAAGCACCGCATCGTTACCAAGGCCGTGCACGAAGCCGGTGGCAAAATCTGCATGCAGATCCTCCATGCCGGTCGTTATGCCTACAGCCCCAAGTCGGTGGCGCCAAGCGCCATCCAGGCACCGATCAACCCGTTCAAGCCGCGTGAGCTGGACGAAGAGGGCATCGAAAAGCAGATCCAGGATTTCGTCAATTGCTCGTTGCTGGCACAAAGCGCCGAGTACGACGGTGTCGAAATCATGGGTTCGGAAGGTTACTTCATCAACCAGTTCCTCGCCGCCCACACCAACCACCGTACTGACCGCTGGGGTGGCAGTTACGAGAACCGTATGCGCCTGGCAGTGGAAATCGTCAGCCGTGTGCGTGAAGCGGTCGGCCCGAATTTCATCATCATCTTTCGTCTGTCGATGCTCGACCTGATTGAAGGCGGCAGCGACTGGGAAGAGATTGTGCAACTGGCGCAAGCGATCGAGAAGGCTGGCGCGACCCTTATCAACACCGGTATCGGTTGGCACGAAGCGCGAATTCCGACCATTGCCACCAAGGTGCCACGCGCGGCCTTCAGCAAGGTCACCGCCAAGTTGCGCGGCGCGGTGCGGATTCCGCTGATCACCACCAACCGTATCAACACCCCGGAAGTGGCCGAGCAGATCCTTGCCGACGGCGATGCTGATATGGTCTCCATGGCTCGGCCGTTTCTGGCGGACCCTGAGTTCGTCAACAAAGCCGCCGCCGGGCGTGGCGATGAGATCAACACCTGCATCGGCTGCAACCAGGCCTGTCTGGATCACACCTTCGGCGGCAAACTGACCAGTTGCCTGGTCAATCCGCGGGCCTGCCACGAAACCGAGCTTAATTACCTGCCGGTCACCCAGGTCAAGCAGATTGCTGTGGTCGGTGCCGGCCCTGCCGGGCTTTCTGCGGCCACGGTCGCAGCCGAGCGTGGCCACCAGGTGACCCTGTTCGATGCGGCCAGCGAAATTGGTGGCCAGTTCAACGTGGCCAAGCGCGTGCCAGGCAAAGAGGAGTTCTTTGAGACCCTGCGCTACTTCAAGCGCAAGCTGCAGACCACAGGTGTCGAGCTGTGCCTCAATACTCGCGTCGATGTCGAGCAACTGGCCAAGGGCGGTTATGACGAGATCATCCTCGCCACCGGCATTGCGCCACGTCTGCCAGCAATTCCCGGTATTGAGCACAGTAAGGTGCTGAGCTATCTGGACGTGCTGCTCGAACGTAAGCCCGTGGGCCAGAAAGTAGCGGTGATCGGCGCTGGCGGTATTGGTTTTGACGTCTCCGAATACCTGGTACACCAAGGCGTGGCCACCAGCCAGGACCGCGAAGCATTCTGGAAGGAATGGGGTATCGATACCGCGTTGGATGCACGTGGCGGGGTGGCCGGGATCAAGGCCGAGCCGCATGCGCCGGCGCGTCAGGTGTTTCTGCTGCAACGCAAGAAAACCAAAGTCGGCGACGGCCTGGGCAAGACTACCGGCTGGATTCACCGCACCGGGCTGAAGAACAAGCAGGTGCAGATGCTCAACAGCGTCGAGTACCTGAACATCGACGATGCAGGCCTGCATATCCGTATTGCCGAGGGTGAGCCGCAGGTGTTGCCGGTGGATAACGTGGTGATCTGCGCCGGTCAAGACCCGTTGCGTGAGCTGTACGATGGCTTGCAGGCGGCAGGGCAGTCGGTGCATCTGATCGGCGGCGCCGATGTAGCTGCCGAGCTGGACGCCAAGCGGGCGATCAACCAAGGGTCGCGTCTGGCTGCTGAGCTCTGAGTGTGGCGCGCGGCGGGGTGCCGATCCCGCCGCGCTGTTAGACTGCTGGTTCCTTGAGGCAGTGATCTTTACATGTTCGGCTTTGATGCTCTTCCCAATGCCCCCCTGCAGCGACTGGAGCTGAGCTGGTTACGTCGGTTCGGCGTTGAGTTGGCGGTGCTGCGCCTGGACCTGATTGATCCGCTGATCAGCGGCAATAAGTGGTTCAAACTGCTGGAACACCTGCGTGTGGCCCAACACCTAGCTGCCCCCGGTGTCATCAGCCTGGGGGGCGCTCATTCCAATCATCTGCACGCGCTGGCAGCTGCCGGTAAACGTTTCGGTTTTGCCACGGCAGGCCTGTTGCGCGGGCATTTTCAGGACACCCCCACAGTGCGTGATCTGCACGCCTTTGGCATGCACCTGCATTGGTTGGGCTATGCCGGTTATCGAGCGCGGCATCAGCCGGACTTTTGGCAGCCTTGGCAGAGCCACTACCCGAACTGGCACTGCATACCTGAAGGTGGTGGCGGTTCGTTGGGGGTCAAAGGCTGCGCCCTGATTGTTGAGCAGGCTCGCGCACAGTTGGCAACATTGCGGTGGCCGGACTATGACGGCTGGTGGCTGGCGGCGGGAACAGGCACCACCTTGGCCGGGTTGGTGCTGGCTGAGAGCGGTGCCCATCAAGTGCATGGCGCCTTGGCCGTGCCAATGGACCATGGCGTCCCTACACAGGTTCAAGCCTTGGCCGGGGCCTATGGATACCGGCTGTACGAAGCCAGTCGCGGCGGTTTTGCCAAGGTCGATGAGGCCTTGTTGGCGTTTATCGCCGCTTGCGAGGCCGAGTCCGGTGTACCGCTGGAGCCGCTTTACACCGGCAAGGCACTGATGGCCTTGCAACAACAGGTGGAGGCGGGTGCCTTTACCCCCGGCACCCGGCTGATTTTCCTGCACAGCGGCGGCCTGCAGGGCCGCCGCGGCTTTGCCTAGCCTTTATACGGCAGCATGCGCACAAGGGTGTTATCGCGCTGCACATAGTGATGGTACAGCCCAGCCAGGGCGTGCAGGCCGATCAGCCAGTAACCCCAGCTGCCAATGCGCTCGTGCCAGCCCTTGATGAACTTGGCCAGGTCCATATCCGGTGCGATCAGGGCCGGCAGCTCAACGCCATAGAACGGGATAGGTTTGTTCGCCGCGCTGAGAATCAACCAGCCGGCCAGCGGCAGACCGATCATCAACAAGTACAGGGCCAGATGCATCAAGTGAGCAAGGCCGGTCTGCCAGGCGGGCGGAGCCGGGATGATCGGTGGTGTCGGACGGCTCACACGCAGGGCCAGGCGCAACCAGACCAGTACGAACACGGTCAGGCCGAGCATGAAGTGCAAGTCTTTCATCAAGTTGCGTTCGACGCTGTCTTTGGGAAACAGGCCACGCAGTTCGATCAGGGCATATACGGCCGCCAACAGCACCAGCATTAACCAGTGCAAGGTGATCGACAGGCCGCTATAGCGGGCCGTAGGTGTCTTCAGGGTCATGGTTATTCCTTTATCATCAGGTGGAAGTCGGTGCTCTTTTGGCGCCGTGGCATCACTTTAATCGCTGGTATGGCGATTGCCTGTCGATTGCAACAAATAATTGCCAACGCCACATTGATCTGTCGCTAGAATCCGGCGGTTTGTCCTCCTTCGTTCTCAAGGTTTTTGAAATGCTGATGGCGTCGCTGATTTTCCTGCTGACCATTACCCTGGTGATCTGGCAGCCCCGAGGGTTAGGGGTGGGGTGGAGTGCGAGCGGTGGCGCGTTGTTGGCACTGCTCAGTGGCGTGGTGCACTGGGGTGATATTCCGGTGGTCTGGCAAATCATCTGGAACGCTACCGGTACCTTTATCGCCTTGATCATCATTAGCCTGCTGCTCGATGCTGCTGGTTTCTTCGCCTGGGCGGCCTTGCATGTGGCGCGCTGGGGGCGTGGCAGTGGGCGACGGTTGTTCTGTTACATCATCCTGCTGGGGGCGCTGGTCTCAGCGCTGTTCGCCAATGACGGTGCGGCGCTGATCCTGACGCCGATTGTGGTGGCCATGCTTCTGGCCTTGCGTTTCAGTCCGGCGGCGACCCTGGCGTTTGTCATGGCTGCAGGTTTCATCGCCGACACCGCCAGCTTGCCGCTGGTAGTGTCGAACCTGGTCAACATTGTCTCGGCGGACTTCTTTGGTATCGGCTTCAACCGCTATGCCGCCGTGATGGTGCCGGTGAACCTGGTCGCGGTGGTGGCAACCCTGGCGATGCTGCTGTGGTATTTCCGTCGTGATATCCCGGCTGACTACGACCCCTTACAGCTGGACCGACCGCGCAGCGTAGTGCAGGACCCGGCGACCTTCGTTGCCGGATGGCTGGTCTTGGTGATCTTGTTGATCGGCTGCTTTGCGCTGGAGCCGCTGGGTATTCCCATCAGTGCCATCGCGGCGCTGTGCGCGTTGGTGTTGCTGCTGGTGGCGGCGCGTGGGCACAAGATATCCACGCGCAAGGTGCTCAAAGAGGCGCCCTGGCATATTGTGGTGTTCTCGCTGGGGATGTACCTGGTGGTCTATGGCCTGCGCAACGCCGGATTGACGGACTACCTGGCCGGCTGGCTGGAAAACTTTGCCCAGGGTGGGGTGTGGGGCGCCGCCATGGGGACGGGGCTGCTGGCCGCGTTGCTGTCGTCGATCATGAACAACCTGCCGACGGTGCTGATTGGCGCGCTGTCGATTGACGCAAGCACGGCCAGTGGCGTGGTCAAGGAGGCGATGATCTACGCCAACGTGATTGGCAGCGACCTGGGGCCAAAAATCACTCCGATCGGTAGCCTGGCCACGCTGTTGTGGTTGCATGTACTGGAGCGCAAGGGGGTGAAGATTGGCTGGGGCTATTACTTTAAGGTCGGGATTGTGCTGACGGTGCCGGTGTTGCTGTTGACCTTGGCGGCGTTGGCGTTGCGTCTGAGTCTGGGTTAACGACGGCCTTTACTCAGTCTGGCAGGTTCGGCCACTGATCAGACACCAGAAACACCCGCTGCGCTTCCTGCCAGTCGCCACCTTGCACTTCCACCATGCGCACCAGCAGTTGCGCGGGTGCCAGTGGATCAAGCGCGTGAAACCAGCTTTCCAGGCGTGCTGCTGACCAACATGCCTCAGGCTCACAACGCGCCGGCGCCAGCCAGGCTTGGCGCGGCAAGGGTTGCCAGGAACCATCGTGACTGTGCTCGACATAAGCTGGCCAATCGCGCTGATGTAACCACTGCCCACGCAAGTGCTGGGGGTGTGCACCGGCAGGCGAGTCGGCATGGCCGGGCCATGGATAGAACAGGTAGCCGCCAAGCCAGAGCTGCGCGCTGAACTGCTTGATACCCAGTGCCGCCAAGGCTTCACGGCTTTCTGCCCGGGCAGAAATTGGCAGTTGGTGTGCGCTCAGGTGCGCCAGCTTACGGTCCAGACGGTCATGACAACCTGGGCCCAGCCAGTGCGCCGGGTCCTTGCCATCGCCGCCTGGCGGCCCCAGATAGAGTTTGATCGCCAGTTCCAAATGGTGCACGCCTTGCTCATCGCGCAGGAGAATATCCAGCTCGCCCAAGGTGTGGCCACCGGTGCGGATTGGCAAATTGGCAGCCAACAGCTCGACCCCTGGCGCTTGCTGCAAGGCAAATTGCCAGAGACGTTCGTAGTACAGACCTAATCGCCGCGTGGTGGTTTGCGCTAGCCAGTGATCCAGCGCGCCGCTGTCGTGGTCCAGGGCGTATAACCAGTGGTGCAGGCGTTCAGGGTGGGCAACCCAGTCACTGCCCGCCAGCGGATGTCGTTGGGGCCAGGGCGTGTCGTGCAGCATCGGGGGCGCGAGGATAACCCAGGCCAGGTCGCGCACGTGGGGCTGGCGCAACTGGCGGGGCAGGTCGATCAGGCCGGGGAAAGGGTTCATCCAGCGAGCATAGCCGCTAACCTTCGGGCCTTGGCGATTTTCTCCGGCGTTTGCTGCCACCCGGCGCTTTCGCCCATAATCGAACTCTTTGGCGCAATTGCGCCTCTTTACCCGCCGTAGCGTCTAGCAGGAGCCCCATGGAGCAATTTCGCAATATCGGTATCATCGGTCGCCTTGGCAGTTCGCAGGTGCTCGATACTATTCGCCGACTGAAAAAATTCCTGCTGCAACGGCATCTGCACGTCATCCTCGAGGAGACGATTGCCGAAGTCCTGCCTGGCCACGGTCTGCAGACCTCGTCGCGCAAGCTGTTGGGTGAAGTCTGCGACCTGGTCATCGTGGTTGGCGGTGATGGCAGCCTGCTCGGCGCCGCCCGCGCCTTGGCCAAGCACAACACCCCGGTGTTGGGTATCAACCGTGGCAGCCTGGGCTTTCTGACCGACATCCGTCCTGATGAGTTGGAGGTCAAAGTCGCCGAAGTGCTCGATGGCCATTACCTGGTGGAAAACCGCTTTCTGCTCCAGGCCGAAGTGCGCCGCCACGCCGAAGCCATTGGCCAGGGCGATGCGCTCAATGACGTGGTCCTGCATCCAGGCAAATCGACGCGGATGATCGAGTTTGAGATCTACATCGATGGCCAGTTTGTCTGCAGCCAGAAGGCCGACGGCCTGATCGTCGCCACCCCGACCGGTTCGACGGCCTATGCGCTGTCGGCGGGCGGGCCGATCATGCACCCTAAACTCGACGCTATTGTCATTGTGCCGATGTATCCGCACACGCTGTCCGGGCGGCCGATCGTGGTCGATGGCAACAGTGAACTGAAGATCGTGGTGTCCAAGGACCTGCAGATCTACCCGCAGATTTCCTGTGATGGCCAGAACCACTTTACCTGCGCCCCTGGCGATACCATTACGGTGAACAAGAAGCCGCAGAAACTGCGCCTGATTCACCCACTGGATCACAATTACTACGAGGTCTGCCGGACCAAACTCGGTTGGGGCAGCCGCCTGGGTGGTGGAGGCGAGTGATGCTCGATCCAGCCCGTAGTTACGACCTGATTGGTGACGTGCACGGCTGTGCGCACACCCTCGAACGCCTGCTCGATGCCCTCGGCTACAAGCGCCAGGGCGGTGTCTGGCGCCACGCCCAGCGCCAGGCGCTGTTCCTCGGCGATATCATCGACCGCGGCCCGCGGATTCGCGAGGCGCTGCACATCGTCCATGACATGGTCGATGCAGGTCAGGCCTACTGCATCATGGGCAATCATGAGTACAACGCGCTGGGTTGGAACACCCCGGCTTTGCCCGGCAGTGGCAAGCAGTTCGTGCGCGAACACAACCCGCGCCACGGTCGGCTGATCTACGAAACCCTGACCCAGTTCGAGCAGCATCCGGGTGACTGGCATGACTTCCTCGAATGGTTCTACGAGTTGCCGCTGTTTCTCGATGCCGGGCGCTTCCGCCTGGTCCACGCCTGCTGGGACCATCGGTTGATCGATGCACTACGCCAGCAACACCCCGACGGCTGCATCGATGAGCATTTCATCCAGGCCTCAGGGGTGTCCGACAGTTTTGCCGCGACGGTCTGCAACCGTTTGCTGCGTGGCACCGACATGCGCCTGCCGGACGGCCTGACCCTGACCGGCGGCGACGGCCTGACCCGCGCCTTCTTCCGCACCAAGTTCTGGGAAGAAGACCCGCAGACCTACGGCGATATCGTCTTCCAGCCCGACGCCTTGCCCGAAAAAGTTGCCAGTACGCCATTGAGCCACAGCCAGAAGAATGCCTTGCTGCGCTACGGCGAAGACGAACCGATGCTGTTCGTCGGCCACTACTGGCGCAGCGGCAAACCGGCACCGATCCGTTCCAACCTGGCCTGCCTGGATTACAGTGCGGTGTTGTACGGCAAACTGGTTGCTTACCGACTTGATGATGAAACTCAGATCGACCCACGCAAGTTTGTTTGGGTCGACGTGGACCGGCCGGAGGCCAACCAATGAGTGCAGTGGTGGTGTTGCGTATGCCCTTGAACACCGACCTGAGTGGCTTTGTCGGCTTATTGCGACGCCTGCAGGTGCCGCATCGGGTCAGCGAAGAGGGCGGTGATCAGGTGTTGTGGGTAGCGGAAAACCTCGCCGAGGATGTCCGCGAGTTGTACCAGCGCTTTCCCGAAGGCGATGCCGACTTCCAGCTGCCCGCCGATGCCGCCCTGACGCCGCCGTCACGGCCGGGTTTCGCCGAACAGTTACAGGCCAGCAAGGCCACTGCGGTGGTGTTGTTGCTGTGCCTGATCGTCGCCGGGCTGACCGGCCTCGGTGACAACTTTGCCACCCTGAGCTGGCTGACCTTTCTCGATTTTCGCGTACAGGGCGACTACCTGTACTTCAC
>RCUS01001519.1_pt1 | contig 11870 bp, 10 predicted proteins | sample 2166221 | NCBI WGS metagenome assembly RCUS01 (sample SAMN09932758, study PRJNA488358) | compost metagenome | isolation source: compost soil in cyclohexanecarboxylic | place: Germany: Experimental Botanical Garden | reverse complement strand
AGCCGCTGGGCCGGGTTTCGACCCAGGCGTGGGTGTTCAACCCGTCGCCCGGGCCAGACATCATCCCCCGGCTGCACGACGCCAAGCTCAATGGCATGGCCCAGCTCGGGATCAACATCAACGGTGTTGAGGAAATCGACGGCGCCCTTTACGCCCAGTCGTGGTGGTGCCGGGCGGTGGGCGATTATGGCAACTGAGCTTCCGCAGGCATGGTTGGCCGAGCTGAACGACCAGGTTGCCCTGGTGGCTGATCCTGATGGGCGCGCGGCAGTGCTCGATGAGATGGCCTATGCCGCACGCCGGCGGCGAGAGGTCGATGACGGCGACCTGGTCGACATGCTGGAGATCGTCGAGTCGGCCAGGCTGTGGGCGCTTGATGAGTCCGAGAGGGGTTGGGGGTAGGTCGGCAGAACGCCAGAGGAGGGATTATGGCTTGGGCCAATTCTTGGGCCAATGTATGCGTTTTGGTGCGTTGCTGAGAGGTTGAAACCCCCGAAAACATTGCCCTCTACACCGCTCAAAACCGCAAAAATAATCGCATGGTGATGTTGGCGGTGGAGATCAAAGGGCTTACCTATCAGTCACTTACAGAGCTGGCTTTCAATCTGATACCGATTTGATACCAATTTTGAGTTTTTCCAGCTCGCTCCAGTCGGAGCTTGAGTTGAGCCAACGGGCATACGTCGACAGCAGCATTTGGACGCTGTGACCCAGCTGTTGGGCGATGAATGCGGGGGTTGAGACCAGACATTGCGCACATTGTCGCATAGGTGTGACAGCAGTTGCATGGTGCAACGCCGAATGCCCAGCTCATTCAGCACCGGAACCCATTATTTGTGCAGATCGGAGGTCTGTTTCAGGTACTCGGCGCTCTTCGACTGCGGGAACAGGAACGGCGTTTCGGTCACCGCCCCCTTCCCATGCCTGCGGCGGTCCGCGCATTCCCTGGCGAACTGGATCGCGCGCAAGGCCCGTTCATTCAGCAGCACGAACCGATCCCTTCCTGTTTTCGTGCTTTCCTCCACTTCGCCCAGGGCGACGGTCCTCTTTACGTGCACAGTCCTTTTTTCCATCTCGATCACATCCCAGCATACAGCCAAGGCCTCCGACAGGCGGAGGCCGGTGAAGAACATGAATTCGAACAGTGCGGCATAGATGAGGCTCGGCCAATGCTTGTGTTCGTAGAGCTTGTCGATATGGTGTTGGCTTCGGCCAGGGTGAACGGGCCGATCTCCTTGCGTGACCGCTTCGGCAACTCAATCACTTCGGCGAGGTTTTTGGTCAGTAAGCCTTCCCGGGTCGCCGCAGCCAGGATCGTCGACAACCTGGTGATTGCGTTGCGCTTCACGTTTGCTGAGGTCCATTCTGTTTCGGTGATGACGCGGCGGAGCAGGGTGGTTGTGATCAGGTCGATACGGACCAGAGCCAGGCGTGGCACCCAGTACAGGTTCAGGGCGCTTTTGTAGTTGTTGTGCGTTCCTTGGGGGATTTTGCGGCTGTCCAGCCAGAGTTGAGCGTACTCACCGAAAGTCGGCTTACCGCCGATCACGGCCTGTGAGCTGGGGAACAGCCCGGCGGGCGTACTTGTCTTGGTCAAGGAGGCCGAGTTTGTTGAGGCTGGTTACCTGATCGCGAAAGCTGGATGCAGCCTTGATCCCTTTTTGTGTCGGGGGATAGGGGAGCGTTTCGCATCGACGGATACCGTCCCATGTGAAACGAATGCGGAGGGAGTTGCGGAAGATTTGGACCCCTCGGGGTAAGCCCATTGGCTTTCCAGCCATTCGTCATACCTCTTGTTGCTGTAAATGATGAGATCGATGCTCACTTCGGAGTTGTATCTCAGGCAGAGGCGAGCGTTGAGCAAGGGCCGATAGTTTATTTGCATGCGTGCACCATTGGTCGTAACGCCGGTGTTGATATTGCCGTTAGAATCAATGGAAAGGTTTGCGTGCTGGACACATTTTATCATGCGTCGCTAGAAAGCGATGGGGGGGTAAATACTTCCTCTTTTGAGCTTTTGAAAAAGTGGGGGCTAATAGCCCCCATCTCAGTCTGGCTTCGGTTTTAAATGTTTTTCTCGCCAGGTGATATCTTGTCTACAAAGGACTTTATTACGGAAATTGATCCCGCTTTAGATAAATGGAGTGAGTCACTATATAAGACGTTTCCATCTTTGACGGATAAGCACTTGCCGTCTTGGCATAGGGCGTCTTGAGGGTCTAGGTAAAACACATTTGGTAACTTTGAGATTTCTTCTTTAAGCGTTTCGTTACCACGATTTGTTGTCAGGCTGTCCTGATTGACTATTGCTCTTGAACTGCAATCTACCGGGAAGAAACTTGGGCGATTATAGCATCCAGCTATATCTTGCATGCCGGCGCCGGGGACGTTGCCAATGACAACGATCTTCCTGCCTTTAACTGCTTTTGATAGCTCTTCGATTTTCTTTGCTGCAAACTTATACCCTGCTTCTGTATTGCCGCCTTCTAATGGGCCGCTTTCACCAATCACACCTGCGACTGGAAGCTGAGTATCCCAACTGTGGGACAGCACTACAGTTGAGTCCTCTGGGCTATGCTTAATAACCCATATCGCCTTTTTTAGGCTGTCCTGGCACAAGGTATCCCAGTCTACGCCAGGGGTTCGTCTAGTCATCCCTGGTAACATGATGCAGCTGACAGAAGAAATGTACATGCTCTTGTGCAGGGGCTTCGCGATCAGTTCATCCAAACCCTTCGCGTAGTGCTTAGCATGGCTGTCGCCTAATAGGATGATATCGGCTTTTCCTCCTGGCTGGGGATTAACCCAACCTCGCGAAGGATACCCGGCACCTCCATATTGATCTACATGAAACTGTTTCGAGTCGGCAAGCTGTTTTGCGATCTGTGGCGGCACAGGAGCTATACGCCATTTCCATCCATCTGATGACCATATAGTTGAGGCGGGGAGAATGGTTAGCATTGCCAGCGCAGCGCACGCCAGGCCGAACTGCGCCTTCTTATTTGGGGATTTGCTATGTCTCAGGGGGGTTTCTACGAAACTATACAGGGCATAACCAATTGCAATAGCTGCAATGCATAGCCCAGTCTTTTCCAGCAGGACGAGATCGCGCATGACCCAGTATTTCGTGAATACAATCAGAGGCCAGTGGACAAGATAAACCGAGTAGCTGATCAGCCCAGTGAACACCATGGGCTTGCTACGCATAATCGCGCCGGTGATGGGGGCTGCATGGCAAGAAAATATAATAAGGGCAGCACCAACGCACGGAATCAGGGCGTTGTAAGAAGGGAAGAGAGTTGTCTCATCAAATGCCAGCGCTGAGTAAGCAATCAGGGCTAGACCGAGAGCAAGGGCTGCCTCATAAAACCATCGGCTCATGTCTGGCTTTTTTATGAATACCAGAGAACCACCAACACAGAATTCGAATGCACGCATTGGGGTGAAAAAGTAAATCGTGGATGCCCCGTCAGACAGCCACTCCGTAATGGCTTTCCCGAAAGGAGCGGTCAGGGCGCTATTCCCATCACTGAACGAGAAGTTCAGCGCCAAGCTTGCCACAAACATTCCGCATATCAATACGGCTGCTGCCGTCCGTTTGCCGATTTTCATTGCCAGGATCATGGCAGCAGGCCACAGCAGGTAAAATTGCTCCTCCACGCTGAGTGACCATGTGTGGAGGAGTGGCTTGAAGTCGGAGGCAGTGTTGAAATATCCGCTCTCACTCAAAAAGAAGAAATTTGATAGTGAGAATACTGAATAAACTACTTCGCCCCCAAACCGCTTAAGGTGTTGTGGCGTGAATAGGAGAATTGCAACAACCATCGTAATGGCGACGGTTGTAAACATGGCCGGGAAAAGTCGGCGTGCGCGACGATAATAAAATCGACCGAAATCAAATCGGCCAGTAGCTTGATACTCATCAACGATAAGTCTGGTAATCAAAAAACCGCTGATCACGAAGAATACGTCAACGCCAACATAGCCGCCGCTAATAGTTGAAAACCCGGCATGGAATATCAAAACCAATAGCACAGCAATGGCCCTAAGGCCGTCAACTCCCGGAATGTATTTATCTTTGTTCACTTCTAAATTTGCTTCCTAGTCATTTTATTGGCAGCGCTTCCGATCACAGTTGTGCTCGAAAAGCGCGAATCATACCTTATGGATGCGGTGAGAGGCCATGATATGGAGGGGCATTTATGAGGGCTTTGATGCCGCCAAATGAACGGATTTGATGAAAATCAAGACCATTCGTCCAGATCGGATGGGCTTGCATTGGGGTGCGGCGGTGTTGGTGAGTGCCACTTGAACTGAGGCCGAGGCTCCGAAATCATTCCAGCGGTGCCGTGTCGGACAGGGTGTTGACATTTTAAGTGAAAAATGGCAGGTAAGCGCCCTTTTTGCGGAGTCCAATAGAACCCCTGGCATCACTGCCAAATGATTGGCTCCGGCTGGGGTGCTGCAGCCTGTACGTCTTGAAACTGCCAGAAGCCTTTTCGGGGCTGGGCGACCATGTAGCGGCAAGGTCTGTCCATGGCGTTAGGATTACAAAAACGCTTCAACCGATTGCCGCGTACTTGACTCAACGCTAAACTCGTCTCCTTTGCAATCCCTCAGACAACTAGTAGTTATCTGATATTCAGGCGCCAGGCAATTATGAGTTCTTTCCAGAAATATAGGCCGGATGTTGATGGTCTGCGTGCCATAGCAGTTCTGGCTGTTGTTATATATCATGCATTTCCGATAGGTTTTACGGGGGGATTTATAGGTGTAGATGTTTTTTTTGTCATATCTGGTTACCTGATTACTGGTATTTTGATAAAGAGTTTGTCAGAGCGCTCCTTCAGTATTTTAGATTTTTATTCAAGGCGTATTCGGAGAATATTTCCTGCCTTGTTTATTGTTCTCCTTTCTAGCTTGTGTTTTGGCTGGTTTTATCTTTTTGACTCAGAATTCCAGCAACTAGGAAAGCACGCAGCCTCTGGTGCAGGGTTTGCTGCTAACTTGGTGCTGTGGAATGAGTCAGGATATTTTGATGCTGCGGCTGAGATGAAGCCGCTTTTGCATCTTTGGAGCCTTGGAATTGAAGAGCAGTTTTACTTGGTTTGGCCATTCGCTTTATGGCTGGGCTGGAAGTTTAGGCGCGTGTCTGTATTTATATTCTTGATGCTGGTTGCAATATCTTTTTATTCTTGCGTAATAATTTCGCGTACTGATCCGGTCGAGGCGTTTTACTCCCCCTTTACGAGATTCTGGGAGCTAGCTGCAGGCGGAGTGCTGGCTTATTTAAAAGTGACTAGAGTTGGGGGGTTGAGTTCTCGCACAGGTTGGATCTCAGAGGTGTGCGCGGTCGGCGCCCTTATGTTGTTAGGGCTCGGTTTTTTTCTAATCGATAAGAGCAAAGGTTTTCCAGGGGCTTGGGCATTGATTCCTGTGGCGGCAGCGTTACTGCTAATTGGTCCGGGTGAAGGTTCGAAAGTAAGTCGACTTGTGCTTGCCAACAAAATCTCCGTCTGGATTGGTCTTATCAGTTTTCCACTCTATCTATGGCATTGGCCATTGCTTTCGTTGGCCAATGTAACTCAAGGCGAAATCCCGAGCAGTCAATACCGTTTTTTTGCCGTTCTAGTCTCGGTGTTTCTGGCATGGGTTACGTATAAGTTTGTTGAAACCCCCGTTCGCTCCCTGCAGCGAGGCCGCACGGTGGTAGCTTTGTCCGTTTTAGTGTTTGCCGTAGGGGCTGGCGGTTTTTATGTGTATAAGGGGGGCGCAGCGGAGATTAGGGGGCTCAAACAGGCGGCGGGTGATCTTGGGCATGAAAAATATTTTGATTACCTGAGTGATAATTATTATGTGTGTACTGAAAAAACGATCAGGGATCGCGCCCTTGTTCACGAAGGGCATATACGGTGCATGCAATCAAAGCCTGCTTCTCAGATAGATATCGCAATTGTAGGCGATAGTCATGCAGAGCACTTGTTTAATGGGCTGGCGAAAGCTCTTCCTGGCTTAAATGTTGCGTATTACATTAAGGGTAGCCCGCCTTTCGTAAGTAATTTGGAATTTAAAGAGATCTATGATTTTATTGTTGGCAGTCAGTCGACCAGAAAAGTTATAATTACCATGCACTGGATTAAGCGACTTGATCAGGTTCCAGTCAATTCTACGATTGAACGTGAGGTTTTTGCTTCCACTGAATTCCTGTTGCAAAACGGAAAAGATGTTTACGTTGTTGATGATGTTCCACGGTTTCCATTTGACCCAAAAAAATGCGTCACTAAGGCTAAGTATCTGAAGAATGCATGCTCTATACCAAGAGGCGAAGCAAATAAGGAGCTGGGTTTTTACAAGGATCAACTTATCGGTGTTTCTAGGCGGGATCCGAGAGTGAAGTATATTTCTATAAGTCAGTATGTCTGTAGGGATGATAAGTGTGGCATGGCTCGAAATGGCCATTTGCTTTACCGTGATCGCAATCATCTGAATGTCAGCGGCTCGAATTTGATCGGGGCGTCTATTGTTAGAGATAACCCTGATTTAGTTAAAGGGTTTGGCGGGCTCTGAGTGGTCGGAGGTTAATTTAAAGTTCGTACTGCAAGAAGTATCTTTGTGCACTTGGTAGCAATGTCCCGCGTGTCGGGGGTTTTTTATGGATAAAATGAATATCCATTACCGAGCAACAACTGCTGCAGATAATCTCTAACGCCCGCCCAGTTGCGGGCTTCTTTTTGCCTGGAGAAAGCCCATGCCCTGACTCACCGAAGCGCAGGCCGGAGGCGCGGAGGTGCTCCGGTTTCTGGAGCTGATCGCGTTCTCTGAAGGCACCTCAACCATCAAGGCAAGTTGAAGGCCGGTACGGATGTCGACTACGCCGCGGCGAACCGACCGCAACAAGAGCGCATCGGTGGCGAACAGTGTGCCACTGCCACTTCGATCATCGACAAGGAGCTTGGGTTATGACTATTGCAGGCAAACTCCTGTGCCGGGTAGGGGGGCTCGCAGGTATCGCCGTGCTGATGGGGTGCGCCGGCAAGCCTGCCCCCAGAAACAGTATGTGCGTGTCGAGGTGCCAGTATAGGTGCCGTGCCGAGCGCCGGAGGTGGCGGTACCGGCCTGGGCGGCTGCCGGCCTGCGCAAGACCGACAGCTTGGAGGTGAAGGTTAGGGCACTGCTTGCTGAGCGTAGGCAGCGGATTGGCTATGAGCGACTATTGGTCGCTGCGGTTTAATCCTGCAGATAGAACATGACGCTGCGAGCGCTTTGAGCCTCGCAGCACCGGGGCTCTATTCATTCCAGTAAATGTTTACCAGAGTCGATTTGCTCGCGCCCTTGTCAGCTTCAACGAAAGTGGCAACAACGGTAGGAAGCGCTTCCTTTGCGTATCGTGCTTTCAGGCCAGTTGGGCCTTCTGCAGATTTGCCGCCATAGCCGAGATCACTCAGTTTTTCGTCAACCTCTTTCTTCGCCTCAGCCTTGGTTGAAGCGAACTCAAACCGGTTCACAACTGTAGTACCAGCTTCTCCCGCCTTGCGGGTAGTGCCGATCAATTCTCCGCTGAGATTTAGTGGCGATCCGTCCTTCAATTTGATACCAGCGCCTGCTCCGGCGTTCTGGTCACCACAGCCTGCCAGCAGTGCCAAAAGCAAAGCGGAAGCGTACTTCAACTTCTTCATCTGTCTCGTCCTTAAATGTCTAAAGCCGCCTCTTCAGTCTCATGACCTGATTCGGGGCGGGCATCATAATCGAAAGTCATTTTTCTATACAGCGTGTTGCTCCTGGTGAGTGGTGTGTGGCTTGTCCGGGCACCGCTGCCACCTTCACTTTCCGCGCCGAGATTCCTGTCGCTGCTTTCTGGAGCCGATGATGCGAGGATAAAGGATTCGCTTTCCGACTAAACGAGCCCAAAGGCCATGCCTCGCTCGAGGTGGCGGAGTATTACGTTTTCTGATGCTGAAATGCTGTACAAATATACAGTACTCAATGCAGCATGTACTTCCTCCTCGTTCGCCGCCGTGTGAATGGCGTAGCCATCCCTGGCGTACTGTACGCCCAGTCGTGGTGGTGCCGGGCGGTGGGCGCTTGATGAATCCGAGAGGGGGTAGGTCGGCAGAACGCCGGAGGAGGGTGAGTGATACCAGTTTTGATACCAATTACTGGGTTTTGTGGGTGGCGGGAGGGGTTTTTGGCCCAGGAAAATCAACTGCTGAGCCCGGCTGCCCATCACCGTGTGCACGATCTCGGCAGTGGTACGGCCCTCGACCACGCCCGAGCGTACAGCGTCGCGCACTGCGGCAGCACGGCAGGACTCAGTGCCAGCCATCCACTCCCTCAGCAGGTGCCCCTGGAACAGTCGGGCCTGAACGATCTCCTTTACCGCACTGAACGCTGGGGAATCGACCAGGTATGCCTCCTGCACCTGGGCCGGGAGAACGGCCCGCAACGCGCTCTGCTGGAACGCCAGTTCGTAGTTGACCAGCCCGTCGGTTACCTGGTCCATGGCCAGTCGGATCTCAATGAAGGTGTGCTGGTTGATCCACAGCACCGCCGGCAGGGCGACATCGACAGCTGCGGCCGATAGGTCGGTGCCAGGTTGTAGATGGCCTCGATCAGCGCAGCACGAAGCTCAGGCGGCTAAAGATTCACAAAGTCCTGCCGAAACATTAGTGGCAAACTGCCGCCATTGCCTAATAGGACTTGAGGGACCGCAATGCATTTCAAAAGCCTTTCGCTCGCTGCTTTATTCACACTGATGGCTGCTCCTGCGCTTGCAGAAGAAGATGCAGCCGAGTACGGCAGTTTTGGGGCCGAGGTCAGCGATGGATCGGAGCTCGTGGCTTACAATTCGTTCTTGGATCAACTCAAGGTTTCCAAAAATTGGCCTGTCATTAGCGGCTTCAGGGAGGGGGCGACGCTGGACAGTTTCAAAGGCTTTTCGATGATGTCTGGTATGTACGCCAAAATGGTTAAGGAAAATGGTGGAGCGGAGATACCGGAGTACACGACTGATGTATTAGGTCTAAACACTCTGGCTGGATACAGGTCGTATGCTCAAACCCATATGGGGGACCCCAATTTTAAACCTACTCCGACTGACTGCGGTGCGGCATTTGTATTTGTATATCCTGCAGTCGTGTCTACGCTTCTGTTTAACCAGCGACCGGTCTACTCTACAGGATTGAGAAAAAATCAAGAGCAGTGGAATGAGATGGCTTACCGCTTTGCTCCGCTCGTCAAAAGCGACTTTGCATCTTTGAAATCTCTATGTGCTGGAAGTGATCCTAACGTGGTGAGCGGCCTGCAGACGTTGGTAGCTAATTTGAACTCCGATGTGGCGGGTGTGCTGCCGGATGTTGATAAAGATTACAAGATTTCAAATTACCCATATGAGGCGATTGTTTCGTGCGGTATGAATGGCCAAAATATGAATGTTCAGGCATGTTTTAAAGATTCCGCCTTGAAACTCACTACTCAAGAGGGCGGGAAGCTCTACAATATTTATAACATTCTACAGGCTGGGACAATGGATCGAGATGGTCTTCATATCGACTTGCCTAAAGAATTCGAGATGGCAGCCCAGAATAGTCACAATATTTTGGTGTTGACGGTTACAATTAAAGATTCAAGCGGAAAAACACTGTACTCTGATCAGCAGGGGCAATATGGCACTGTTCGTGTAAGTAATTGATTTTCTGCGTCCTGGCTATGGTGTTCGTTTGATCATCCCCCAGCCTGCGTCATGTAAACGGATGCCGTGGATGCCGTGGATGCCTTGAGGCGCTACCACGAAGCCCCAGCTCGCTCCGGTCGGAGCTTGAGCTGAGCCAACGGGCATACGTCGACAGCAGCATATGGACGCTGTGACCCAACTGTTGGGTGATGAATGCGGGGGTTGAGGCCAGACATTGAGCACATTGGCCGGTGCCATGATTGGTTTACGTTTTTAAGGAGCATTCAAATGCGTCGAGGAGACCATCTCGTCAGCTTGCGGACAGGTTACACGCATCATGGTATCTACATTGGATGTGGAGAGGTCCTCCACTACTCCGGCTTCGGAGACAGTGTTTCGGGACCTATTTGCAGAGTCAGCTTGGATCGGTTTAGCGGCGGAAAGCCCACAACTGTTTTGTCCCATCCTGCCGCTGTTTACGATGCCGAAGAGCGAATTGCCCGGGGATACTCACGTTTGGGTGAGAATTCTTATAACCTTGTAACCAACAATTGCGAGCACTTTGTGAGTTGGTGCATTTACGGAGTTTCGACCTGTCAGCAGATTAGAAACGTGCTCCGCGCCGCTGGTATTCCTGGCACCACTATCGTCCCAAGCATAGCCGCTGTCATTTCTGCTGCCTCACAATCAGATGAGTTGGTTCAGACGGCGGCCAAGGTCGCGGCGAAGGAAGCAATGAGTAGTGCTGCAATCATCGGCGCCGCGACTATCGTTGGCGGGCCTATTGGTCTAGCGGGGGCCGCGGCCATTCTGGCGGCAAAGAAGGTTCTCCTCAAATAACAAGGCAGGTGAGTCGCTGATCCAGCACACTCTGAATGCCCCAGCGATACAACTCGGTAAAGCGCTCGAAGGACGCTCAGCTATCGATAGGCTGAAGGCTTTTTAGTCGAGTTGGATGCAAAAAATATCATTAATTGAGCGCGATGGAATGCCTGAATATACACCTTCCTCCAGAGCGCATAAGTCGATAAGAGCATCTGCACGCCATGCCCGAGCTGATGGGCGATAATGGATTTTTTGCGAAGGTTCAGGGGCGTTTGGCTTACGAATAAAGCCGACTAGATCTCCAACGGCAGCGTTCGTATGGCTTGCGATTTGGATAGCGGTCCTGCGATACGGGGACCCATCTGCGTCATTGATCATGTATTCGGTGCCTTTCGGCATTGCTCTGATCGCGCTGGGGCCACTGGATCTGCTGCCAGAACAATGGTACAGGCTCAATTTTCTGGCGAATGCCCTGGCCAGCGGTTTCTTCTTTGCCAGCATCATGTTCGCTGGCGTGGCACTGTCTTATGAAATGCCGTTGGGGAATGGCGGAAGAACAAGTTTCTGCCTTGGCTTCTGGGCTTTACAGCTGTTTATTTTGCACAAGGCTCAGCCCTGGATAAAGCAGTCACCTTTTCGTCGACTTGGCGAGTATCGCATGGCGTACTCCCCTCCGGAGGCCAGCCAAAGCGCGCGGAAAGGATTTGCCTCCGTTCACTGAAGCGGGTTCATCAGCTCGGCACCTTGGTTACGCACATTCCCCACGGCGATACCCACCCGGTACCACTCGAAGGCTTCGGCCGGCTCACCCAGGTTGAGCACCAGTTGTTCTGCGCGCTCGCTGGGCATTGCTGCCGCGATCCACTCGTACGCCAGCTCTGGCGACAACACGACAGGCCGGCGGTCGTGAACGTCGACCATTCCGCCCTGAGCGTCGGCGGTAATGATGACGAACCCGTCGTGCTCGGTGCCGGTGAACTGGCCGATCGAGGCGCAAAGGGCAGGGCGCCCATCCTGGCGGCGGATGTAGTACGGCTGCTTCTTCGGCCCACCTTCATCAACCCATTCGTACCAGCCGTCGATAGGGGTGATGGCCCGGTGCGGCCAGATCGCCCGGAAGAATGGACCATGCGCCACCTTCTCGACCCGCGCGTTGATCGGCGCAGCGCGATCGTTCGCCCAGTGCGGTCGCCATCCCCACCTCACCAGGTCCGCTCGTGGGCCTGCGTTATCCATCCGCAGTACTGCCACCAGCGTGGTCGGCGCGATGTTGTACCGGCCAAGCGGCTGGTCGCCGACGTTGTTCCGCCAGGCCTCTGGCAGGCTCAGGGTTTCAACGAAGTCATGTATGCCACGGTACTGGCTGAGCCTTCCG
>RCUS01001518.1_pt1 | contig 11882 bp, 8 predicted proteins | sample 2166221 | NCBI WGS metagenome assembly RCUS01 (sample SAMN09932758, study PRJNA488358) | compost metagenome | isolation source: compost soil in cyclohexanecarboxylic | place: Germany: Experimental Botanical Garden | reverse complement strand
GCTCACCAGAGCGCGCCCCTGCTCGGCCCCGAGATGGGGATCGAGCGGCGACATCAGGGAGCAGGCCAGCAGTTGTCCCGTCTCGGGCAATTCACCCACCATAAAGGTCATGTTGCCGCAGGGGAGCTGCAGGGCGAGCCGATCGCTGTTGCTGCGCACCGGCCAGAGTTGATCCGGCCCCGGCAGCACCACCAGGCTCAGCATCCAGGGGGTGAGCACGCAGCCGAGCCACTGATCTTCATACAGCACGCACTCGGCCACTATGGGCATGGTGGCGTGATAGAAGGGCAGCCCTTGCATCTGTTCCCGGGCGATCCGCTCGTACTGGGCTACCAGCAGGGTTGCGGGATTGCTGGCAAAACCCGAAAGCTCCTGCACTGGCTCCTGCACGGCATCAAGCTCGCTTAAATGGGACTGCGCCATAGGCCCTCCCGTTCTTGTTTTGCCCGCTCGGCGGCGGAGAGCGCAATAGCGGGGGCGCCAACGCTGGCCAGCAGGGTCAAGATCCTATCCGTCGCCTCCCCCATGGCGGCCGCCACTAGCGGGGTGAGACCGATGCGGGGTTCGAGTGATTCAGGCTCTATGCCGATCAGGGTGAGCCGCTTGGGGGATTCCCCCGTCATGTGCAGCGCCGAGAGCACATCCGCCAGCCCCAGCTGATGGGGGGAGATCTTGCGGCCAAACAGAGTCGGGATCTCCTCATCTTTCAGTGTCACCACTGTGCCCGGCGGATTACCGCTTCGCACCGCATCCACCAGAATGATGTGATCGCGACTGGCCATGGCTTCGAGCAGCTCCATGCCGGCGGTGCCGCCATCGAGCAGCTCTATGCCGGGGGCGAAACGGTATTCGCGCCCCAGCGCCTCGACGAGGCGCACTCCCACCGCCTCGTCACTCAGCAAGAGGTTGCCGACGCCCAGGATCAGGGTGTTCATCACAGCACCTTCACCTGAGTCGTTTCGCCATTTTGGGTATCCACCACGTGCACCGCGCAGGACATGCAGGGGTCGAACGAGTGGATGGTGCGCACCACCTCCAGCGGTTTGGCGGGATCCGCCACCGGCGTGCCCACCAGCGCCTGCTCGTAGGGGCCGGGCTCGTCATTGAAGTTGCGCGGGCCCGAGTTCCAGGTCGACGGCACCACCGCCTGATAGTTGGCGATCTTGCCCTCCTTGATGACTACCCAGTGGGAGAGCATGCCGCGCGGCGCCTCTTCAAAGCCCACCCCGCGAAACTCCTTGTCCGCCGGGATCTCGGCCTTGATGTAGGCGGTGAAGTCCCCCTTGCCAATGTTGTCGATGAGCGCCTTCCACTGGTGCGCCAGGGTATCTTTCAGCACGCAGCAGCGCACCGCGCGGCCAATGATGCGGCCCAGGGTGGAGTGCAGCTGTTCGGTCTTGATGCCTGCTCCGGTCAGCGCTTTATAGATGCCGTTCAGCTGGTCGAAGTGCGCCACCGTTTCCGGGTGTTTGGCGGCCAGTTTCACCAGCAAGTCTGCGAGAGGCCCTACCTCCACCACCTTGCCGTAGAAGGTGGGGGATTTGACCCAGGAGTATTTGCCGTCATCCTGCCAGCCGGTGTAGTTCGGCTCCGTCTTGCCCTCCCAGGGCTTGAGGGGGGCGTCATCCTTGTACCAGGCGTGCTTGTTGCTCTCGGCGATGCCATCCATCAGCCAGGCGTCCTGATGGCTCTCTATGGGGCGGTAATTCGCCAGATCGCCGTTTTCGATGTAGCCGCCCGGCATCAGGAAGCTGCCGCCGTCGGCATCGGTGGGGAGCTCGGGCACGCTCAGGTAGTGCTTGGCCCCCTGCCCCAGTGCCAGCCACTCGGGATAGTGCGCGGCTATGATGGCGGCATCCACCTTGTAGACCTGTTCGATAAACTCGCCGAGCCGGTCGATAAAGCTCTTCACATACATGAGGCGCTCGAGGTTGAGCACGCTGGGCGCATCCAGGTTGATGGGGTTGGCCACGCCGCCCACCGCCAGGTTCTGAATGTGCGGGCTCTTGCCCCCCAGGATGGCGACGATGCGGTTGGCATCGCGCTGGCACTCCAGTGCCTGCAGGTAGTGGGCCACGGCGATGAGGTTCACCTCAGGGCTCAGCTTCATCTCCTTGTGGCCCCAGTAGCCGTTGGCAAAGATGCCTAGCTGGCCGCTGGCAACCAGGGCGCGGATCTTCTCCTGCACCTTGGCGAGCTCCTCGGCGCTGTTGAGGGACCAGGTCGACACCCCTTTAAGGATGCCCGCCGCTTTTTGCGGATTGGCCTCAAGGGCCGCCGTGATGTCCACCCAGTCCAGCGCCGAGAGCTGGTAGAAGTGGACTATGTGATCGTGGATGTTGTGGGCCGCGATGATGAGGTTGCGGATGAACTGGGCATTGACCGGCACCTTGGCGCCGATGGCGTTTTCCACTGCCCGCACCGAAGCGATGGCATGAATGGAGGTGCAGACCCCGCAGATGCGCTGCACTATCATCCAAGCATCGCGCGGGTCGTTGCCCTTGACGATCTCCTCCATCCCGCGCCACATGGTGCCGGACGACCAGGCTTTGGTGACGACGCCGCCTTCGATTTCGCAGTCAATACGCAGGTGCCCCTCAATGCGGGTGATGGGGTCTATGGTGATACGTTGGCTCATACGTTGGCTTTCCCTCGGGCCTGATAATCTTGGTGAACACGTTCAAGTGATGGCAGTACCGGCAGCAGCCGGATCAACAGCAAATAGGCACACACCTCGATGGCGACGAAGCCCAGGGAGATCAGTACCTCCTCCGCGGAGGGGAAGTAGTGGTAGCCATTGCCGGGGTTGAAGGCGAGCAGGGAGTAATCCAGTCGCCAGAGGGCTGCGCCCAGCAGCATGCTGAGGGCCCCCAGGAACAACATGCGCGAATCGCGGCGGCTCTTGTCCCAGTGGAATACCAGCAGCGGGAAGATCATCAGTGCGATCTCGCTCCAGAACATCAAGGCGTAGCGGTTCCACTCGGAGAGGTATTCCGACTTGTCATTGATGACGATCTCGGCAAAGCGCAGCGCCACAAACAGGATCAGGAAGATGTCGATCACCTGGGTCAGCTTGTAGAACAGCGACTTCTCGTTGGGGCCACGTCCCGCCAGTCCCGCCTGCACCAGAGAGCCCTCAAACACCACGATGGAAAAACCCATGATGAATGCGGTCAGAAGCGAAAAGACCGGCAGCAGCTCGTAGCTTTGCCAGAGCGGATGGATCTTCTCCCCCGCGACGATCATCAACGAGCCCATCGAGGATTGGTGCATGGTGGGCAGCAGTGCCCCCAGCGCCAGCACGAAGAACATGATCTTGTTGAGGCGAATGAGTGACGCCTTCCAGCCGAACTTCTCCAGCAGCACGGGCGCAAACTCCAGCGCCATCACCCCGATATAGATGGTCATGCAGACCGCCGTCTCGAACAGCACCGAGGAGGTGTTGAAGTGACCGGGCAGGTAGAAGTACGGCAGGTTCCAGTAACGCCCCACGTCGATGGTGATGGAGAGACCACCGAGCGAGTAGCCGAACAGGCTCGCCAAGAGCGCCGGTCGCACCAGCGGGTGATACTCGCCCCGGTTGAACACATAGACCGCCCAGGCCAGCGCCCAGCCGCCACAGGCGAAACCGGTGCCGATCAAGAGATCGAATGAGATCCACAACCCCCAGGGGTAACCCCCGTTGAGATCGGTAACTGAGCCCAGCCCGAAGAAGAGGCGTTTCAAGATCAACATGCCGCACAGCACGGCAAAGGGGGCCAGCACCAGCACCGGCCAACTGACCAGCTTGCCGCCGAGCGGATGCGCCTTGTGATTACTCATGATCCTTGCCCCCCTTTGCTGAACTCTGATCTTTAATCTGAGCACTCCCCTGATCATGACCATCATCGTGATGGTGATCGTGACCGTTCTTCTTGCTATTGCGACGAATGAGCACAGAAAGACCGGTCAACACCACCATGGGCAGCACCATCCCCTTGTAGAGAGTGTGCTGGATATGCTCGGAGCGAGCACCGGAGGAGAGCTCCGGCAAGTCGGGCATGTCGAGCTTGGTGTAGGGCACCCCGGCCAGCACCAGCACCTGGGTGCCGCCCCCCTCCTTCTCGCCATAGACGTAAGGCTGGTAGTTGGGCACCTCGTGCAGGTAAGGATCGTTGGCGCTGAAAGTCTGGCGCGGATAGGCATATTCACTGCCCGGGGTCGCCAGCAAGCGGCGCTTGGCCTCGGCCATCAGCTCCTCGCGAGTGCCGAAAATCACGGCGCCGGTCGGGCACACCTCGACACAGCCGGGCAATTTGCCCTGATCGATCCGCTCAAGCCCCTTCTGGTTGCAGAGCTCGCACTTGTGGATCGCCCCCAGCGGATTGTCGTAGTCATATTTGGGCACATCGAACGGGCAGCCCACCATGCAGTAGCGGCAGCCGGTGCAGACGTCCGGATCGTAGTGAACGATGCCGGTCTTGGGATCTTTGGTCAGCGCCTGCACCGGACAAACCGAGACACAGTTGGGATCGACGCAGTGCATGCACTGCTTCTTGATGTAGGCGTAGCCATCCACCAGCTGATCCTTGTGCTCACCGCTGCCGCTCTTCCACACCTGAATGATGTTGTTGGTGTAGGGCGTCAGCTTGTCGTTGGTAGACCAGGTCTGTGCGCCCTCCGGATTGGCCGGGTTGCCATTCAAACGCTGGCACTCCGCCACACAGGCCTGACAGCCGACGCAGAGGGTGGAGTCATACAACATGCCGAGCGCCCCGGGAATGGGCGGCTTGTTCTTGGCCGCCGCCAGTGCGGTGCCGGGCACGGTGGTGCCCGCCGCCAGCGCACCGACGGAGGCGAATTTGAGGAAATTGCGTCTGTTCACGGTCATTCCTCCCGTGATGGGTGCTGCCCGGCTTCGTGGCGCTTCTGCTGGCGACCGAGTTCACGCACCGTCATCAGACTCACCCCCACCAGCACCCCGAGGGCGCCACCGATAAGACCCGTCGCGGTGGGCGAGGTATAGCCCCCCTCCTGGATCTTCACATCGGGTTTATCCACCCGCGGGGTCGGGTTCTCTACCTTGGCTAGCTGGAAGATCCCCTTGCTAAAACCGACCCCCTGCTCGTTGCAGCCATAGCAGGGATGGCCGATGCCGACCGGCCAGATGCCGCCGCCCACATCGCAAAACTCCAGGGTCGAACAGTTGCCATAGGTCTCCGGTCCTTTACAGCCCAGATGGTAGAGACACCAGCCCTGACGGTGGCCCTCATCGCCAAACTCCTTGGCAAAGCGGCCTGCGTCGAAGTGCGGACGACGCTCGCAGTTCTCGTGGATCAGGCGCTCGTAGGCAAACAGCGGGCGCTTCTTGCTATCCAGCGCCGGCAACTTGCCGTAGGTGATGTAGTAGGCAACCGTGGTGAGGAAGTTGTGGGGATTGGGCGGGCAACCCGGGATATTGATGATGGGGGTGCCGATATTGCCGAGGGCCTCTTCGAGGCTGACGGCGCCGGTCGGGTTGCCCCCGCTGGCAGGCACACCGCCCCAGGCGGAGCAGGAGCCGATGGCGATGACCGCAGCCGCATCGGCGGCGGCACGGCGAATATGGTCGACGATGGGCTCACCGGCCACCATGCAGTAGACGCCACCATCTTTCAGCGGAATGGAGCCATCCACCACCAGCACGTACTTGCCTTTATAACGCTTGATGGCGTTGTGCTTGTTCTCTTCCGCCTGATGACCAAAGGCCGCCGAGAGCACCTCGTGGTACTCCAGCGAAATGGTATTGAGGATCAGGTTCTCGATGGTGGGGTGGGTAGCACGCAGCAGCGACTCGGTACAGCCGGTACACTCCTGCGCCCCAATCCAGATCACCGGCGGCCGCTCGGGGCTGGTGAGCGCGGTGGCCATCTTGGCCACGGCATGCTGGCTTAATCCCAGGGTTGCGGCCATCCCGGCGCACAACTTCATAAAATCACGGCGATTAATTCCATGAGCCGATAAAAAAGTATCCTCGACCATTCTTTTTATTCCCGTCAGTGAGCATTGTTTGACAAATGCTTAATGGCGGGAATGCTATGCCTCCCCCTCCCCCTTTATGTTGATCTTTATCAAGTCACCACACTTTAATGCGTTCGAGACCCCGTGAAATGAAAATAAAAAAGCTATATATAACATGCACTTATTGCTTCATAATTATGACACAGAATACCCATAAAGAGGCATTTCAAGATCCAATACAATTAAAATCATATAAATTATCGATCCATTCCGGCAATCCATCAAAGAAAATGAAAGCGTTGTCACAGAATTTATTTTCTGACCCTGTTAACCCTGCAATTCATCTTTGCAAATGGGCGTTGCAGCGTACATAGCGCCCTCCATCCCTTACCAGGCCAGCAATAAATTAATCAAGCGAGGGCTATTGAATAACCAGGCTCAAGTGGCCGCATAAAGTAGTTGAACTAAGATCAGAGGCGCCCACCTTCTCGTACAATACCTATGCTAGACTTGGCTGCGCAGGACCCATAGTGACCTGCCATCAAGCCCGTGATTTAGATTCAATCTATGCTTTGATGACGACAAAATAAAACACCGGTTTGAGGCCGGTTTTAAGTAAAAATCATGATTCTTAGATCAATATAAACCCAAATTTTCATTCACATTTTTTCATAATCACATATTTTTCATTTTTCGGCGAGGTAAATTCAGAGTCTGATACCCAAACATATTTAAAAGTATTGCTTTCGAAAAAACCTTTCCATGATAATTTTATTTCATCACCATTCTTTTGAGCATCTGCAATGGGTTTGCTATTAGAGAAACCATCCCAGTTAAGCATCATTCCGCCACGCCCCAAATCGGCCGGTTCTTCAAGAAAGAAAGAGAGTTCATCATCAGTTTTAACCACTCTAGTAGACACTACAATTTGATTAGTGTTGACTATTACATCGGCTTTATCATGTTCAATGATAATGCTACCTTTTCCCGATACACAATCGATTGCCCATCTCTCACCAGCATTTATATTCAGTGAGAATAAGCACAGAAAAATCATTTTTTTTACTTTAAAAGTCATTCGTGACACCCACTGGAATTTTCAAGTCAGTTTTACCATCTAGCTCTTCGTCTTGTATGGAGATGGTATTCACCTGACAGTTACCCACAAAAGGGAGCGGTCATACGGCTTCAAACCGGATAACAAAACGGTCCCCCTACCGTGTTATCTGGAGTCACCGTATGACCACCAACGAGAAAGTAGCTCGTCGCAAACTCAGCCTGCTAGAGCTCGCCAAAGAGCTCAATAACGTCAGCAAAGCCTGCAAGCTCATCGGCTACAGCCGTCAGCAGTTCTACGAAATTCGCCGCAATTACCAGACCTATGGCGCCGAGGGTTTGCTCGACAAACTGCCCGGCTGTAAAGGGGCTCATCCCAACCGGGTCGCGCCCGAGGATTAAGCAGGCCATCCTCGATTACTCTCTCACCAGGCCTACTCACGGCCCGCTGCGAGTCGCGCAAGAACTAGCTCTGCAAGTTATCAACATCAGTGCCGGCGGCGTGCGTGGCGTGTGGCAACGTCACGATTTGCTCTCCAAACACGACCGCTTGTTGCGCCTCGAGAAAACCCACCGGGAGCAGACCATTGAGCTCAATGACGAGCAAATTCGCCTGCTCGAGCGCTTCAGCCCCGAGTTTCGCGAACGCCAAATAGAAGTCCACTACACCGGAGAACTGGTGGCGGTCGACACCTTCTTTGTCGGCGCACTCAAGGGGGTGGGCAAGGTGTATCTGCAAACCGTGCTGGACTGCTATAGCCGCCACACCTGTGGGCGGCTCTACACCAGCAAGCTGCCGGTGACCTCGGTTCATGTGCTCAATGAAACGGTACTGCCGTTTTTCGAGGCCCACTAGGCACGGGTCCATACCATCCTGTCGGACAACGGGCGCGAGTTCTGTGGGCGCCCAGACCATCATCCCTACGAGCTGTTCCTGCAGCTGGAGGGAATTGAACACCGGACAACCAAGGTGCGCAGGCCACAGAGCAATGGCTTTATCGAGCGGTTGCACCGAACCCTGTTGGATGAACACTCCCGTATCAAGGGGCGGACGACCTGGTATGAGTCGGTGGAGCAGATGCAGACAGACCTGGATAGCTACCTGGTACACTACAACACCCAGCGGCCACATCAGGGCAGGATGATGGAGGGTCAGACCCCCTATAGCATGTTCAAGAAGGGCCTGAAATAGATACCGAAGGAAGTGCGCACTAAAGTAGCGTAAACAAGACACCGGTTTGAGGCCGGTGTCAGGTGATAACTAGAACTGTACAAAAAAAGTCAATGCCAATTTATTTGACATTGACAAGGGAATATATCAATTAAAACATTTTTCCAATTTAGTCTTTATTGATTCATCATATCGTAGCTTTATCTTATCCTCGAGGTAAGCAGATGTATTCCATAATGATGCATCAGAATAAATATATGATGCCCATCCAATACTACCACTGCCATCAGTATCATAACTTAACTGCATACTGACTTCTTGGCCATCATCAGAATCTACAACAACATTTACATCTTTAGCTGCAACATATATAAAGTCATAATTACTACTACGTACTGCATCCGCCAAATAATCATAACATTGTGAATTATTATCTGCGATTGCAGCATGAGAGAAGAAAATAATAATAAACAATATTCTCATTTTTCATCCTTTAGTAAATCACTAATTTTTGGCTTTATCTTGGATATATAGCCTCTATATACTTCTTGAACATTAGCATCAGACGCATTGTGCCAACGAGCCCAATTACCATTATGTTTTTTAATATAGAAAGCCTTATATTCCATTGCAGCAAGAACAGAAGGAAATTTAATAAATGATTTTTTCCTATCTGTCACCTGAACATTTCCACCAGAACCACTCTTACCTTTATTTTCAAACGCACTCCAAGTTCCTACAGGTTTATATGATGGATTTTTTTCAAAGAATGATTTATCCCAGCCATAGTATGGTGGGTGGCCAAATGCCTCCATTCCACCTGTGCCACAATTTTTGTATTGAAGTGATTTAAAATGCCCTGTTTCATCACGATACATACGCTCAATAACCACAGCCATATCATAACCATATTTATTAAATATAATTCTCAGTGCGTCTTCTGCATCAGCGTAGGTAAAAAATTCATCATTTTTTTGTTGGAGAACTGAGAGTTCGAATAAAGAGAAAGGATGTAAATGCCATACTTTAGGCCCATCTACTTTGTGATTTATTAATTTATGCATCCATCCAATCCTATCAACACGGTCAACTTCATGGCTGATAAGCGACGGCAGATCAATAACTTCACTAAATATTCTTTTAAATCGCTCCATCATAATTGTTGAAGTAGGTGCCCACCACTCGCTATTATGTTTCACCACCATACCTTTAACTCGGTCATAGTTCTCTATACTATCGACAGCATTCTCCAGCTTTTTAACTGTAAGATCATTATCTTTCAACTCTTGATCATCTGAAGCATGACGATACAGGTTCAGGAAAAATGGGGGAATCTTAGCAGGATCCAAGGCACCATCACTATCAGAGCCATCAATCAGCGTGAAGCCTTTATCCTTCCATTCTTTGCTACTTACCAATTCCTCTGCTCGTGGATCGTCACTAAATAGCTCAATGTGGACCATGTGCTTGCTCGACATTCCCCCTTCGGTAGAAGTTGGCGCTTCGTAAAAGCCAAGATAGCCAATGGTTTCGCCAGCACGAATTGGTACTGGTGTTGGCAATTCATACAGCTTACCCAAGTGAGTCGGCTCCTGGCGCTTAATCTCAATATTCTCTTCTTCCACACATAACCAAACAGGGCGACCAAGAGGCTGCACAACACAGCGAGCCATGCGACGTGCTCTACCACGAACCTCCTGCCACTCGACCCGATGAGCATCAAAGATGATTATACTTCCAGCAGGGACACTAAAAACACTATCACCAGCCACATAATGTCCTGTTTTCCCTTTTTGAGCTTTGGGGTCGGCACGACCAACCATATCTTCTTTCACACGAGCTTCTATTTTGTCATATACCCACATAGGCCTAACAATGTTGCTTATTTTTTCTATCGCACTCGGGTCTTGTGCCATCCAAAGGCTATCAATTCCTTTTGTGGCTAATACTTCTTTGCTACTAGCACCGTTACTCAGCACCTTGATACGCGCAAATTCAAACTCACCTTGCTCAATCACATAACCACGTTGTGAAGTAATACCCTCAACAAGTTCGAACTCTTCTCCCGCTTTCAAAGTCAATGCTGGAGGCTGGTAATCGTGAGCAGGTACACTATGACGTACTCGCCATCCTTTTTTTAATCGATATCGACTGTTTTTTGGCCATTTATCCCAAGGACATAAGTGCATATACAGAGTGTAATAAGTGAAACCTCCCTCTTCTTTCTTCGTCCCCTTATCAGGATTATTATCCTTTGGTGTGGCATCCTTAGTTTCGTCAGCTGGTTTAGCTTGCTTGAACTTGTGACGCACCAAGCAAAAAGAATTGGAATAGCGATACTTTTGCCCTTTATATTTGCTAACCAAATAATCAGGCATCATTCGAAAGGCGACCACCTCACCATCGGCAATACATCTAACTGGATGGATATCTTTTACCCAAGGAGCTTTCTCATCGCTAATATGAATACCGCCATGCCAAGTGTTTAGACCTAATAGATAATTAGCTTCATCACCAAGAAGAGCAGCTAAATTCTTAGCATCTTTAAATTCACTACCATCTGATTGTGTAATTGGTAGACAAGATGTCCCTGCTATCTCATTTTTTACTATAGTCGAAACGGTGCCACTATGAACTTCATCAGGATACTGCAAACCTGAAACATCAAATGCAAGAGGATCAACTTCTTCACGAGGGGTAGCCAGTGATTGTCCAGGCTTACGATGACGATGAACTTCAAAATGAAGATGCGGACCAGTACTTCTGCCTGTTGAGCCAACGAATCCTACCGTAGAGCCTTTTGCTACCCGGTCACCAACGTTTAATCTAGATGAATCCTTCATGTGGGCATAGAGAGTATGGATAAATTCGCCATCTTGGTTTCGATGTTCAAGGATCACATAATGACCATATCCCCCTCTATTGAATTTTTTTAGTACTACCTTTCCATTACCTGCAGCAGGAATAGCCGTTCCTGATATTGCCCTAAAGTCTACGCCTTTATGAGGCCTTGTTACACCCATAAGACTTCTGGCACTACTAAATCTGCTTGTTAAAGAAAATGAAGTTCCAGGATTAAAAGCAGGCATGGTTATTCATCCTCTTTTACATTGTAGAGATTGCAATAAACTCGAGCGAATCCATCCTCCGGCAAAACATCTACGCTTGGTAAGCTATTTTCGTTATCAGCTACATCTAATGTATAATGCTTTGATAAAACTCGACGAACAGTTTCCTCATCATTTAAAAAAACGATCCCCAAGTAGTCGCTATTTTTTCCTGAAAGTGTTAATTCTTTTACATTAAGACCATAAAATTTTAATTTCCCATTGATGCAAAATGATGTAATACCTTCAGATTCCCAGCATACACTAAGTTTTGCGTTATTCTCTTTAAAAAAATATGCTTCTGGACCGAACTGCTTCAGCTGCTGATCGTAATAAACATTCTCAAAACGGCAATTATGCAAACCACTATATTGCTCTTCCAGAGTCATCGCATAGGCACCTGACCATGCTATACAGCCAATAAATAGACACCACCATTTACTCATCATTACTTCCCTCTTCCAGAAAAGCTCACCCTTGCAATTGGCTTCTCTTCTTTCAAGAGTGCCTCCATTGCCTTCTCGGTGGCAACAGCCTTGATGAGTTCGACCAGTTCGGGAGCCTTGACC
>RCUS01001516.1_pt1 | contig 11883 bp, 9 predicted proteins | sample 2166221 | NCBI WGS metagenome assembly RCUS01 (sample SAMN09932758, study PRJNA488358) | compost metagenome | isolation source: compost soil in cyclohexanecarboxylic | place: Germany: Experimental Botanical Garden | reverse complement strand
CCAACCACACCACCCGTTAATCAGTATTGCAAAAATGGGGGTGACCATAGATTTTTATGCCTGATCCGAATCAGTCGTCTTTCGGATTGTTCAACGCATTGAGCGTGGTCATGATGCTGTCGCTTTGGGCGCGAAGCTTGGCGACCAAGGAGTCCATGGCGGTGTACTTGGACGTGAGGCTGGTTTGCAACAACGTCATGCGCTCATCCAGAGTGGCCTGCTGCTTCGCAAGATCAGTAAGGCTTTCGCTCAGGGATTTGGAGCGTTCTGCGAGCGTACCGGTATTTGACTTGGCGTAATCGTCAGTGACAGTCGTCAGACGCTTCAGCAAACCCTTGTCACCACTGAAGATACTGTTGATGTCCGCCGCATTGGTGGCGACCGCCTTGTCCCACTTTTTGCTGTCCATGGTCAGCAGACCAGTGGTCGAATCCGTGGCGATGCCGAACTGAGCCAATGACTTGAAAGTCCCGCTTCCGGACATCGCATTCAGTTCATTTCGGATCGAACTCATCAGGGTTCGCATCGAAGCATCGCCGGTCAAGGCACCTGCGGTCGGTGTGCCATCCGGCCCAATGGTGACCTTGGTTTCTGCACTGATCGCCGAAACCAGGGCATTGTAAGTATCAACAAAGCCTTTGACCCCAGACTTCATCACCGTGTTATTGGTACTCACGGCGATAGTGGTCGGTGTCGGATCGCCAGTGGTTGCATCTTTGGGCGAGACCGTTAGCAACTTGATACTCACGCCGCTGACCGCTTCTTCGATGGTATTGGACTTGGATTCCAGCGCAATGGACCCGTCGATGGTGTACTTGGCGTTCTTCGGTACTTCGACAACGGTTGCACCGACATCCATACCTGAGGTGCCCGACAGTGTGATGTCCGAACCGACACCCATGGTTGTCGAGGTCAACACCAAGCGTGAACCCGTGGCGTCGGTCAGGATGTTGGCACTCAAACCGGCAGTGGAAAACTGCGAGTTGATTGAATCACGCACCTGCTGCAGTGTCGCCCCGGCTGGCACACTCAGATCGTACTTCTTGCCCGACTGTGAAATCGTCAGGGTGGTCGGCGAGGAACCGCTGTTTACCACCGACGACGCGCCACCGACAAAGGTCTTGGTCGACAGTTTCGAGGCGCTGGCCAACTGAGAGACCACCAACTTGAAGCTGCCGGTAGAGGCGCCGTTGCCCGCGGTCATGGTGGCAACTTTTTCATCCGAGGATGTGCCAGTCAGCCCGGTAAAAGTAGTACCGGTGTTCATGTTGGTCAGCGCACCACGAAACGCATCCAGCGCCGCCTGGATCTTGCCGATCGACGACAGCGTGGTGGTTGCTTTCAACGACTGAGTGTTGATCTGCGTTTGCTTCGGCACGCGCTCGGCATCAACCAGAGACTTCACAATCGCCTGGGTATCGATGTTCGAACCAATACCGCTAACCGTTGAACCCGCCATCGTCTTTCTCCTTATCCAGTGGCTGCCGCTTTCCTGACAGAATGCACGTCAATCGCAGACAGCAACAAAATTCATGCCAGCTCAGACCTTGTCGTCAAACAACAGGCTGCTAGCTTGGCTCAGGCTTTGCGCCAGTTTTAATGCAGTTTCCGAAGGGATCTGACGAATCACGTCACCGCTGTCGGTGGCGATGACCTTGACCACAACCCGTCCGGTGGAATCATCAATGGAAAAGTCCAGCTTGCGCTGGCTTGCTTGAACAAACTCGCGAATATCGGTTACCGCTTTTTCCAGTTCGTCGCGCTTGGGTTCTGTCGCTGCCTGGGCAACAGCTTCAACCTTCGGCCGACTGACCGGCTCAACCGGTGCAGGTTGGCTTTGTGGCGCAACCGGTGGATAAGACTGGTTCAACTTGACGCTCATATCCATGTCCAATCTCCTCATCACGGAAAAGACAAAAGGGCACGTAAACGCGCCCCTCCGTCATTTACCAAACTCTGAAATTACTGAAGCAGCTTCAGTACAGCGGATGGCAGCTGGTTAGCTTGCGACAGGATGGCAGTCGAAGCCGATTGCAGTGTTTGTTGCTTGGTCAGCTCTGCAGTTTCAGCAGCGAAGTCCACGTCCTGCACGGTGGAACGAGCAGCGGTGGAGTTCTTCTGGATGTTCTGCAGGTTGTCAGCAGTGGTGGTCAGACGGTTTTGGGTAGCACCCAGACCCGAACGAACGCCGTCGATGGTGCCGATGGCCTTGTCGATAACAGCCAGAGCGTTCTGAGCGTTGTCGATGTTGGTAACGTCGGTCTGAGAGATGGTTTTCTTGGTAGCAGAAACAGTAGCGGCACCGAACACGGCAGCCACACCAGCACCGGCCAGGGAATAGCCTTTGGCGGAATCAAGCTGGACTGCGCCGTTGACTACGATAGCAGCAGCACCCAAAGCAGTAGCACCAGCGAATGCACCAGCACCATTTTTGGCGCTAACGGTGATAGCGGCTTGAGCAGCGGCGTCAGCAGCCGAGAAGGACAGGTTTTCACCCGAATCGGACTTCACTGTCAGGCTGGAGTTAACCGAATCGTAGTTAACGCTGATACCCAGTTTGGCAGCGTTGGATTTCAGTTGGTCAGCCAGGCTAGCCAGGTCAGTCACACCGACGAAGTCAACTGCACCGCTGGTGCCAACGGCCAACTTGAAGTTCGATGGGCCGGCACCGGTAACACCCAATTTCACTTCAGTGCTAGCAGTGGCACTCAGACCGCCGATGGAACCGTTCAAGCCGGTGGCGATGTCTTTCGCCGAAGCCCCCAGACCGTAGTTGACTGTTGCAGTCTGGCCGTTACCGGTGACGTTAATCACACCAGCAACCAAACCACCTGCGGCTGGAACAATTGCGGCGCTCTTGATTTGCTGCGAACCGATCTGGTTTGCCGCAACGTTTTCCAAGCTAACGTTGATGGTTTCGTTGGCGTTGGCGCCTACTTGGATAGCCTTGGTACCGAACGAACCGTCCAGCAGCTTCTGGCCGCCGAAAGTAGTGGTTTGCGAGATACGGGACAGTTCCGAAGTCAGAGCCTGGTATTCGTCGTTGTTCGATTTACGGTCATCAGCGCTCAGGGAGCCGGTTGCCGAGGACAGAGCCAGGGTACGCATTTTTTGCAGGATGTCGGTCGAAGCCTGCATCGCGCCTTCAGCGGTTTGAGCGATGGAGATACCGTCGTTCACGTTTTTTACCGCTTGGCCCAGGCCGTTGATTTGGCTGGTCAAACGGTTAGCGATTTGCAGACCGGCAGCGTCGTCTTTAGCGCTGTTGATACGCAGGCCGGAAGACAGGCGCTGCATGGAAGTGGCCAGGGAGCTGCCGGCTTTGTTCAGGTTAACCTGAGTAGTGATCGACGCAATGTTGGTGTTTACGGTTAAAGCCATGACGAAATCCTCGTTGGATGGATACTGCGGCTTCCGGCCCTGGCAACCGCCGGGTGTGGCCTAGAGAACCTACGTAATAGTTATCGTCGTGAGGTGGCTTTGCTTGAGGGGTTTTTTCGAATTTTTTAGTGGCAGCTTGCCAGCCCTTTATTTTCAAGGCTTTAGAGACAGAAAATCGGCGCCAGAAAAACGCAAAACGCCCGGATACTTACGTTTCCGGGCGTTTTTTTATGCAGCGGATATTGGGTCGATCAGCCGCGATAGAGAATCGCCGAACCCCATGACAGGCCTACGCCAAAGCCGCTGATGGCGACACGGGTCCATTTGGAATCGAACACGTGGTTCTGCAGCAGCAGCGGAATGCTCGAGGAAACCGTGTTGCCGGTTTCGAGCATGTCCTTGACGAACTTCTCCGGCTCACCTTCTTCGAAGCGGCGCGCCACGGCATCGACGATGGCCGCACTGCCCTGGTGAATGCAGAAGGCATCGATATCGCCGGCTTGCAGATTCGACTCGTCCAGCAGCTCATGCAAATGCGCCGGGACTTTCAACAGTGCAAAGTTGAAGACCTGACGGCCATTCATGAAGAACACACCGTCAGTGACTTTCAGGTGCGGTGCACCGGAACCGTCGGTGCCGAACTTCGATTTGCCCAGTTGCCAGACCGCGTTTTCGCCCATCCAGGTAGCGGTGGCGGCATCACCAAACAGCATGGTGGTGTTGCGGTCTTCAGGGTCAACGATCTTCGAATACGGGTCGGCGGTAATCAGCAGGCCGTTTTTCAGCCCTGCCGCTTCCATGAAGCCTTTGATCGCATAGATGCCGTAGACGTAGCCGGAACAGCCCAGGGAAATATCGAAAGCGGCGACGTGGGTCGGCAGGCCCAATTTGTCCTGAACGATTGCGGCGGTGTGCGGCAATCCTTCTTCGTCACCGTTCTGAGTGACGACGATCAGGCAATCGATGGCTTCACGCTTGAGTTCAGGACTGGCGGCGAACAGCGCATTGGCGGCTTCGACACACAGATCGGAAGTTTCCTGATCGGCATCCATGCGCGGCAAAAATGCCGAGCCGATCTTGCCAAGGATAAAGGTTTCGTCCTTGTCGAACTTGGCACCCTGGGCGTAATTATCAATCCCGGCTACCGGCACGTAACTCGCTATATTTTTTATGCCAATCATTATGGCTTCCCAATAATAAACAGCTGAACATCGCCGCTCGCTGAATCGAGGGCGTCTACAGTCAGGGCCTGGCATCGTCGGAGCTCAAGCAAACGCCTTGAACAGCCCGCCACCTTCACCGCCCGCAGACAGGATACAGTGAAGATGCGCGTTTTGACTGACGGGTCACTCAGAGATCACTGCTTTATTTGATTTTGTGGTCCGGATCCCCGCCCCGCCCCACCGTGCATCATAAAAAAAAATGCAAAAAAAAAAGCCAGCCCCCTATGACAGGGGCTGGCCGCGAGCGGTCAAGACCGACTCAAAGCTTGTTGAACAGGCTCAACTGGGAAACCTTGGCGAACGCCAGTTGCGCAGCCTGCAGCATCGTCTGTTGCAAGGTCAGGCGCGTCAGCACTTCTGCCGGATCGGCATCCCTGATCGAAGACTGCGAAGAGGTGTTGATCAGGTCCGTGCTCTGAATCGAATCACGCTGCATGTCCATTACGTTGCCCCGGGCACCGATTGCACCACGCGCCAGGTCAACCTGGTTCTTGGCGTTGCCCAAGTTGGCAATGGAAGAAGCGATTACGCTGTCCAGATTGCGCTGCGCGGCCGGGTTGCCTGATGTAGGAATTTCAAGTGCCTGACGTAACTGACTGACCGTATCGAGTACGTTCTGGGTCTGGTGTGTGTTGACCGTAATATCGAACTGATCACCTGCGACAGGAGGGGTGGCGCCACCGAGGGTAAAGCTGACACCGGCCGCTGTTGCCACGCCAGCCGTCACGGTTCCGGTGGTTACCGGAGTACTGCTGCTGGTCATCGGGCGGGCGTACAGCTCGAAGGTCCCGGGCCCGGTGAACTTCAGGACTGCCCCGCCTTCAGGGAAAAAGCTTTTGTAATCGGCAGCGTTGGTCACCGACGTCTGACTGATCACCGCCGCCGTCGTGTTGCCCGGCGAACGCGTGCTGACGAAGCTGTCTGGCTTGGCTGCCAACTGGAAACTGTGGCCGGCGATGACCGCATCCGCATTGGCTGGGTTGTCGGATGCCTGGAACGAGATATCCAGCGCAAAACTCACACCACGGAAACTGATGTCAGAACCGTCCTTGTTGTTCGGATCGAATTTGCCTCCACCCGTCGCCTCGGCGGTCACGTCATTACCCAAGGCATCCGTGATCACAAACTGCGTACTGCTGGTGAACGCCAGGGTGTAAGGCTGTCCGTTGCGGAAGCTGGCATCGAACGCCGGGCCGGAATTCACCAGTCCTTGGGTCAAGGATACGCGCCCGTCATCCACCGCTGGCGCGGTCATGGTGGTCGTGCTGCGTGCGGCGTTGATCGCCTGCTGGAAAACATCCCAACCGGTATCGTTCAGGCCCAGCGACATCGAATCGCCAATTTTCAGCTCCAGCTGGGTCTGGTCACCTTGATAGCTATAGGTGCCGTCGCTGTTGCGCACAAAAGGCTGCGTGTTACTGCTGGCGCCGGAAAAGATGTATCGGCCGTTGGCGTCCTTGCTGTTCATCAGGTTCAGCAGTTGCTCTTCCGCCTGGGCGACTTCCGCTCCGATGGATTTGCGGTCGTCATCGTTCAACGATGCACCGCCGGCGCGCACTGCCAACTCACTGACTTTTTGCAGCACGGTGTTGATGCTGTCCAGCACGCTTTCTTCCTGTGCCTGAGCGGTGTTCAACGCGTTGATGTTGCTGGAGTACTGACCCAGCATGGCTTTTTGCTGTTCGAGTTGCAGCAAGCGGGCCGCGCCGACCGGATCATCCGACGCGGTCACGAGCTTGTCGCCGCTGCTGGCCTGCTCGGCCGACTTCATCACATTGTTGAGGTTGCGAGAATAGTTGGCAGCCGTCGTGGCGTAATACTGTGCTGTAGAAATGCGCATGTTCTACGGCTCCTTAAAGGGCATTGATCAGAGTGCTGAAAATTTCCTGCGCAGTCTTGATGATCTGCGAAGAGGCCGTGTAGTACTGCTGGTACTTGGTCAGGTTGCCCGCCTCTTCATCGAGGTCGACGCCCGACAGCGAGTCACGGGCATTTCGCGCACCGGTCAGGATGGTGTCGGTGGCCGTGCCATCCAGCTGGGCTTGCTTGGTCAGGGAACCAACAGTCGTTACCAGACCACCATAGGCTTCGGTAAAACTCACGCCCGGGCTGGTGGCGCTGGCGCCGATAGTAGCCTTGGTTTGCAGCGCGAGCAGCGACTGGGCATTGCGGTTGTCGGTGCTGTCGGCCGCCGTCATGGAAATATTGAAACTGTCACCGGAAGCAGGGCTGCCGCTGACGGTCATCGCCACATTGAACGTTTTGGCGTTGCCACCGGCATCGGTGTAAGGCACGGCAATGTTCAGGTCGTTGTTCTGGCCGGGCACGATGCTGCCGGTGCCGATACTGGTGCCCTTGGAGTCGAACACTTCATAGGCGGTAGCGCTGGTCATCAGCATGCGAACCGGCATCGAAGCCTTGACCGCCGTCTGCACTTCCAGGCGCTGCACCGGATCGTAAATATCCAGAGTAGTTTTCAAACTCGGCTGGCTCACCGCACCGGTGCCGTCATTGCCCGAGGCCTTGGTGGACGTCAGCGGAGCGGACGTGGCCAGGGTCTTGGTGTCGGTCATGACCGTGGTCATGTCGGCGGCGGAGCTACGGGTCGGGGTGATCTTGAACGAATCGCCGGCGGCCACGGTGCCCGAATTGATGCTCAGGCTGAAGCCATCGATGACCGGATCAGCGGCAGGCGGTGTAGCGAATGCAAAGTTGCCCATGTCGGTGTTATCCGACAGGCGACGCACGTTGTAGCCCGTCGCGGTAATGGTCACCTGATAATCACTGGCCGCCAGCTTGCTGGTGTCCTTGATGGTGACATTCAGGTTGCCGGATGCCGGGTTGTTGCCAGCGTTGGCGATGCTGCGCTCGCTGATGGCTTTCAAGCTGTTGATGTTGTTGAACAGCGCCGCGCCGAAGTTGCCGTTCTGATCCAGGCCCTGGCCCAACTGCTTGTTGACCTGATCGGCCACGACCATGGCGATACGACCCAAGCCATTGACCGCAGGTGCAAGCACTTCATTGCGATAACGCACCAGGCCGCCCATCTCGCCACCGCTCATCACGCTGGTGATGTCGACTGAAGAGCCGTTGCGATCCATGATGATCGAGGAACGGGTCGGATCGGCCGGGTCCGGCGCCACACGCAGTTTGTTGACGACGTCGCCGACCACCAGCGGCTGGCCACTGCCCAGGTAGATATCTATTCGCCCCTCGGTCTCGGTCACCTGCGTGCCGACCAGCTCGTTGAGCTGGCGAATGGTTTCGTTGCGCTGGTCCAGCAGTTCGTTGGGGGTACCGCCCGAGCCGCTGACTTCAGCGATCTTCTTGTTGTACGCCGCCACGGTCGACGCCAGTTTGTTGACCTGATCGGCCATCGAACCCAACTGGTCGTTGATGTAGGTGTTTTGCTGCGACAGCTGCTGCGAGATCGAGTTGAAGCGACTGCTCAAACCCTGGGCATTGGTCAGCAATGCCTGGCGCGCGGCGTTGTCGTTGGAGTTGCCGGCCAGGGTCTGCAACGACGCGAAGAACGATTGCAGGGTCTTGGTCACACCGGTGCCGCTGTCGGACAGCAACTTGTCGACCTGGGTGGCCTGCCCCAGATAAGCCTGCGCATCGCTGTTGAGCGAAGTGGTGGTCTGCAACTGTGCATCGAGGTAGCTGTTGTACACCCGACGCACATCGGCCAGCGTGGTGCCGGTGCCGATGAACACATTGCCATACTGAATAGAATTCTTGCTGTTCTGCACAGTTTGCTGGCGCGAGTACCCGACGGTATCGACGTTGGAAATGTTATTACCGGTAGTCACCAACGATGCGTGGCTAGCGGACAAACCCGACATTCCGATGTTGAGCAAACTCATGGTTCAAACCTTATAAATTCGTTGAAACGCCCGCCGCAGCGTAGTTCTGGTAACTCGTCATCTGCTTGGCTATCTGCGAAATCTTGCTTGCGTAGTCCGGGTCGGTTGCGTAACCGGCCTTCTGCAACTCGCGTACAAACTGTTCTGGGTTATCGGCCGACTTCAGCACATCTTGATAGCGATTATTGGTCTGCAGCAAAGTAACAAGGTCGTGGAAACTGTCCTTGTAAGAGTCATAGGAACGGAACTCAGCCGTCTCCTTGACCATCTCGCCATTCCTGAATTCGCTGGTGATCGCCCGTGCCGAATTGCCTTGCCAGTTACTGCTGGCCTTGATGCCGAACAGGTTGTGGCTGCTGCTGCCATCCTGCGCGCGCATGACCGACTTGCCCCATCCGGTTTCCAGTGCGGCCTGGGCCACCAGGTAGCGCGGATCGACGCCAATGCGATCGGCCGCTTCCTTGGCCATGGGCAGCATGGTGTTGACGAATTCGTCGGCGGAACTGAAGGCTTTCTTCGCCGGAGCCAAAGGAATTTGTGCGATGGCGCGACCATGAATCTGCAGGGAACCGCTCGACGCCGCTTGCGCATTCGCCAGCCAGTCGCCGTTGTACAAAGGCCCGGCACCGCTGGTTGCTACGCGCTCCGGCAGTTGAGTCTTGTTGACCGCCGCAGGTGTCGTCGTGGCGGAAGGCACCAGGCCTGCCAGCAAGCGATCGGCCAGTTTCGGTGGCAATGCCAGGCGCCGCTGATTGATCAGCGCCATGTCATTGTGATGCGCGCCCTCGCCTGTCGGCGCCTTGACCGAACGCGAAGCCCACAACGGACGCTCGCCGTTGACCCGCGACAGCGGCCCGTTGATTGCCACCGTGCCCGCCGCGATTGGTGTTTGCGCAGCGGCTTTCGCGGCCTCCTGCTTGGCGGCAGACAAGGTTGCTGCCTCACCCGGCGCCAGCGGTTTGTTCTTCGACATCTGGCGCATCAGCACGTCGGCCAGGCCGATACCCCCACCCTCGCGGGACATGGAAACGGCCAACTGCTGGTCGTACATTTCCTGGTATTGCTTGGCTTCTGCGGTGTTGAGCGGATTGTCCTTGCCCAGCGCTTCGGTGGCCGAGCGCATGGACTTGAGCATTTCGCCAAGGAACAGCGATTCGAATTCCTGCGCCACCTTGCGCATGTTCGCGTCGCTGTTCTTGTCGCCGACCTTGAGCTGATTCAGCCGGTTCAGGTCGGAGAACGCACCCGAATCGCTGCTGCTGACCCGACCACTCTTGAACATGTCCATATGATCGCCGCCCTTAGATCACGATCAGGTCGGCTTGCAAGGCGCCGGCCTGTTTCAGTGCTTCGAGGATGGCCATCAAGTCACCCGGCGCCGCGCCGACCTGGTTCACCGCACGGACGATTTCGTCGAGGGTGGTGCCCGGACCGAATTTGAACATCGGCTTGGCTTCCTGCTGGGCGTTGACCCGCGAGCGCGGCACGACCGCCGTCTGACCATTGGACAGAGGGCCGGGCTGGCTGACGATCGGGTCTTCAGTGATGGTCACGGTCAGGCTGCCGTGGGTGACGGCGGCCGGGGAAACCTTGACGTTCTGGCCGATCACGATGGTGCCGGTGCGCGAGTTGATGATGACTTTCGCCACCGCCTGACCCGGATCGATTTCGAGGTTTTCGAGGATCGACAGGTAGTCGACACGCTGGCTCGGATCAAGCGGCGCGGTGACGCGAATCGAGCCGCCATCAATAGCCTGCGCCACACCAGGGCCGAGCATGTCGTTGATCTTGTCGACGATGCGCTTGGCGGTGGTGAAGTCGGAGCGGTTGAGGTTCAGCGTCAGGCTGTTGCCCTGGTTGAATCCGCTCGGCACCGCACGCTCAACCGACGCACCGCCAGGGATGCGACCGGCTGACGGAACGTTGACGGTGATCTTCGAACCGTCGCGACCTTCGGCGTCAAAACCGCCGACCACCAGGTTGCCCTGGGCGATGGCGTAGACGTTGCCGTCGATACCCTTAAGCGGTGTCAGCAGCAACGTGCCGCCGCGCAGGCTCTTGGAATTACCGATCGACGAAACGGTGATGTCGACCTGCTGACCCGGCTTGGCGAACGCTGGCAGATCGGCACTGATCGACACCGCCGCGACGTTCTTCAACTGCACGTTGCCCGAACCCGGCGGCACCTTGATGCCGAACTGCGAGAGCATGTTGTTGAAGGTCTGCAGGGTGAACGGGGTTTGCGTCGTCTGGTCGCCGGTGCCGTTAAGCCCGACCACCAGGCCGTAACCGATCAATTGGTTGGAACGCACGCCGGAAATGCTGGCGATGTCCTTCAGGCGCTCGGCCTGAACGTTGAACGCTGCGGACATCAGGAACGCAGCCATCATGAGACTTCTGAAATTCAACGTAGCCACCTAGAAAGGGAACAGCGGGCTGAGGAAGAAACGGTCGAACCAGCCTGGCTGACTCGCATCGGCAAACGAACCGGTGCCCGAGTAGGTGATGCGCGCATCGGCGACACGGGTCGACGGCACGGTGTTGTCGGTGGCGATGTCATCGGCGCGAACCAGGCCGGCAATCCGCACCAGCTCGTCGCCGGTGTTGAGGGTCATCCACTTCTCGCCGCGCACCGCGATGATGCCGTTGGGCAACACATCGGCGACGGTGACCGTGATCGAACCGGTCAGGGTGTTGCCCTGAGCCGCCTTGCTGTCACCCTTGGTCGCGCGGTCACCTTCGTAGCTGGCACTCAGGCTCAGGTCGCCATCGCTGAACGGGTTGTTGGTGGTGGCGCTGCTGCCGAACAGCGAACTCAGGCCGATGTTGGCCTTGCTGTTCTTGCCAATTTGCGAGTTGGCGTTTTTGCTGGCCTGGGTCCTTTCGTTCAGGGTGATGGTGATGATGTCACCGACCCGGAACGCCTTGCGGTCGCTGTAGAGGTTCTGTTCGAAACCGGCCTGATAGATCGAGCCATTGTTCGCGGCCGCCGGCAACGGCGTGCGCGGCAACACCGGAGCGTAGTAAGGGTCATTGGGCTTGGGCGGCACAGGCACGCAGCCTGCGAGCGCGGTGATCCCACTCAGTGCCAGAACAAATGCATAGCGATTCATGACCCTACCTCACGGTGTTGCAGGCGACCTCATGGCCGCCTCATAGACTTGATTACAGATTCTGCGTTACGAACGAGAGCATCTGGTCGGCGGTGGAGATCACCTTGGAGTTCATCTCGTAGGCGCGCTGGGTGGTGATCATGTTGACCATCTCCTCAACGGTGCTGACGTTGGACGTTTCCAGGGTGTTCTGCAGCGTGGTGCCGAAACCGTTCAGGCCCGGAGTGCCGACTTGCGGCGCGCCACTGGCGGCGGTTTCCAGGAACAGGTTGTTGCCCACGGCCTGCAGGCCGGCCGGGT
>RCUS01001515.1_pt1 | contig 11884 bp, 16 predicted proteins | sample 2166221 | NCBI WGS metagenome assembly RCUS01 (sample SAMN09932758, study PRJNA488358) | compost metagenome | isolation source: compost soil in cyclohexanecarboxylic | place: Germany: Experimental Botanical Garden | reverse complement strand
CATTGCGGGCACCGGTGGACCATCCGCCGAGACCGGCGAACAAATCGATTGCTGTAGGCATTGTGGATCCTCGCCGGCTGGCGTGATTCGTTGAAGTGGGGTATTTGTGTTCGGCCCGGCATGGAGCCGGATCAAGGAGGCCGATGTGTTTAATTTGGACGCAGCATTGCTCGAACTCTCGAAATACAACTCTTACATAACCGATATTCGTAGAGAGGTGCAGCTATATGAGCAGATTTATTGCACTGAAGAATCCCTTGCCACAATCAACGCTAACTTAATGGATGTGTTCAAGATTGTTCAGAAGTCAATGTTTTTAAGTATTTTGACTCGAGTTTCGGCAGTGTTTGACTCCAAAGCATACAAAAAAGATGCGAATCTTTCTCTTGATTACTTCGAGGATAAATATCGCGGATTTGCTACCGAAAAATTACTTAGTGATTTTGAAGAAATAAAGGCCCGCTACGAGGCTCTAAACATAAAGGCTTTCAGAAATAAACTAATCGCTCACAACGACCTGAGTACCATTCTTGGAAATTCATCAATCGCCCACAGCATAGGGAATGGTGATGTAATGCAGTTGCTTGATGATGCGCGTAAATTCTGCATCGAACTTTGCCACTGCCTGCCAGGAGGAATGCAAACAATATTGAAGGTTGAGCCTTGGCAATTGAAAAAAGGTGATGACGGGTTCGAGTTGCTGCGCCGGCTGACTGTAGGTAAATAATGGTGGTTCAGGCCGGTCGCCCGGCCTGTTGCGCTTTACTTCGGATCGAATGCGCCCAGCGACAGAGTGGCGGCATCGCCGATATTGCGCTGCAGCACGGCTTTGAATTCCTGTGCGATGTCCTCGCGCTGAACTTCCTCCCCAACCCAGCGCAGTTTCAGCACTGGTTGCGCGCCGCTGGTGATAACCGACACGCGCAGGGTGATCTGCTGTTCGGTCAGGCCTTCGAACGGGATTGTGCGGAATAGCAGGGCGACCGGCAGCGTTTCTTTACTCCGCGCCTCGATCTGGTCCATCGCGCTGCGGCTGGCGCTGGTGTCGCCCACCGTGGTTTCCGATTCGCTGGTGGCCTTGATGGTGATCGTACGGACTGCGGCAATCGCCTTGGCCACCGGGATCGAATTGCCTTCGTCGTCAACCGGCGTCAGGTACTGGTGCCAATCTTCGATCCAGTCGCTCAAATCCTTCTGGCTGATGGCGCGGCCGCCTATGGCTTGAGCAGCGGTATAGCCGGCGGTTGCCTTGAGTTTAAGAATTGCGCGGTCATCCGCATGACCGGGTTCGGCGATGGTGCCCAAGTTGAACAGCAGCGCGCAGCTCATTTCATCCTGGTTGATGAAGCCTCGGGCACCCGACGCGGCGCGATCTGTCACGTAAGCGCTGAAGTCAGCGAGTGAATGGGTGCTGTAGATGCCACGAAAGCGGCTTCGCCCAGCTTGGAACTGCTCCAAATTAACGACTCGAGTGCTTTCCGGCAGGACCACGGTTGGGATCAGCGTGGTCAGCGATTTGCCGTTGGCTTCGAGTGCGGTATCGGTGATGAGCTGAATTGCTTCTTTTGTCAGAGACATCGGTTATTCCTTTCGAGCGGATGGGAGTGGATCAGGTGCGTGGCTTGATCGGTGCTTCGTCGCGGGTGAAGAGCTGGTCGTGTTTTTCAGCAAAGAGGGTGATTCTTCCGCCAGAACCCACATGCATTGGCGTGTCCAGGCTGGTGTTCTCGCTGCGGGTACCGCGTTTGGTCGGCACCTTGTAGTCGAGCTTGTGCTTGATCTTCACCTGGCTGGATTCGCCGATCTGGCTGAAGTCCAGGGTGATCACCAGCTTGCCGACCTTGCCGTGGTCGACGACCCCGGCAGCTACTTCAGAAAGGGCGTGGCCGATTTGGCTGGCGAAAGCGCCGCCGTTGAGCTCTTCAAGGAACTCGGCGGTAACCATGGCTCACCCGCGACAACTGATCCGCAAGCAGGCTGTTGCGGTGCTGCTGGGCGCTACCAACGCAGGTTCCAGCGTTTATGCCAGCCGAGTGAAGCCGCTGATTTCCAACGGATGGCAGAGCGAACTCCCCGCGATCATTGTTTACACGATGGACGATGCCGGGGAGGTTTTTAACCAGGCGCCACGGGAGTACCGGCGCCGGGTTGAGTTGGTGGTCGAAATCCATGCCGAGGGCAACGATGCGCTGGACGACACCCTCGATACGCTGGCTCGACAAGTCGAACGCCTGCTGCTCATGGATGACACCCTTGGCGACACCGTCAATGACCTGCAATACGTGCGTTCGCGCATGGTGCTGCTCGATCAGTCGGAGCAGTTGACCGGTGCCTGTCGCCTCATCTTCGAGGCTGAGTACTTCGACCGCCACCCCGACGACCTATTCAACGAAAGCCTGCCGGACCTGAACACGGTTACGACCGAGTACAGCCTGGACAACGCGCAGCCGGATCCGGCTGACCGCGCCAAAACCATCATCGAGGACCTGAACCCATGACCACGCGTGTGCTCGTGAAGCCGGCCGAGGGCCGCCTGGTGCGACATCCAGACACCTACGAACAGATCAAGCCGGAAGGCGTGACTGTGGAACTGAACAGTTACTGGATCCGCAAGGAAAAGGCCGGTGACGTCGTTATCGAAAAGGCTGCGGTACCGGCCGAAACCAAAGGTGAAAAACAATGACCATCGGATTCGATACGATCCCTGGCGCCGGCACTCTTCGTAAGCCCGGTGTGTACAGTGAAATCGACAACAGCAAAGCGGTGCGCGGTCCTCAGCCTGTCAGCTATCGTCGATTGCTGATCGGTCAAAAGCTCGCCTCCGCGCCGGCCGCTGCCAACACCCTGATTCGCATCACCAGCCCAGCCCAAGCCGACACTCAATTCGGCAAGGGCTCAATGCTCGCGGGAATGGTCCGTGCCGCGATGGCCATCGATACCTATACCGAACTGCAAGTGCTGCCGGTCGTCGACAATGCTGCCGGCGTTGCGGCCACCGCCACCCTCGCGTTCACTGGTACCGCGACTGCCTCGGGCACCATCGAGTTGATGATTGCTGGCCGCCGCGTGTCCGTTGGCGTGATCAGCGGGGATACTGCGACAGCCATTGGCGCAGCCGTGGTCGCGGCGGTCACTGCTGCTGATGACATGCCCGTCACCGCCACTGCCACAACTGGTACCGTCACGCTGACCAGCCGCCACAAGGGCGAGGCTGGCAATACGCTCAACGCCCGGGTGAACTACTACACCGGCCAAGTTTTGCCAGCAGGTGTTGCGGTCACCATCAGTGCCTTCGCTAGCGGTGCCGGTAACCCAGATTTGGGCACCGCGCTCGCCGCCTTGGGTGATGAATGGTTCCAGGTCTGGGGACTGCCGTATTCCGACGCAGCAACGCTGGCCACGGTGAAGACCGAGCTCAACAGCCGCTTCGCCTGGGATCGCGAGATCGAGGCGCATGCCTTCACTGCCGCGCGCGGTACGCAAGGTTCGCTGGGAACGCTGGGTGACGCTCACAACAACCAGCATCTGGTCATCATGATGGCCAACGATGAGCCCATGCCTGCGTATGAGAAGGCGGCCGAAACCATGGCTATTGCCGCTCTCTATGCAGCGATTGACCCGGCCCGCCCGATTCAGAACCTGCAATACGCGTGGTGCCTGGCGCCGGCGGCCGCTGACAAGTTCACGAATCAAGAGCGCAACCTGCTGCTGTTCGATGGTATCGCCACCAGCAAGGTCAACAACGACGGCACGATGGTCGTTGAGCGGCTTATCACTACCTACAAAACCAACACCGCCGGCGGCCCTGACATCAGCTACCTGGACAGCGAAACCCTGTTCACTCTGATGTACATCCGTCACGACTGGCGCGACTACATTCTGCGCAAGTACCCGCGTCACAAGCTGGCGAACGACGGCACTCGCTACGGCGTTGGCCAGCCGGTTGTCACCCCGGTGTTGATGAAGGCCGAAGCCGTATCGAAGTTCCGCGAGTGGGAGCGCTTGGGGTTGGTCGAAAACATGGCCGACTTCAAAGCCAACCTGATCGGCGAGCGAAACGAAAGCGACCCGAACCGCATGGACATGCTGTTGCCGCCGGACCTGGTCAATCAACTGCGCATCGTAGCCAACAAAATTCAGTTCCGCCTGTAACGGCGACCGCCAGGAGAGAAACACATGGCAGGTAAAAACCGCATCGGCGGAATCATCGCCGTCAAGGTCAATGGCGATATCTATTTCGCCAAGGGTAACTGGACCTACAACCTCGGAAAACCGAAGCGCGAAGGCGTGGTCGGTGCCGACACGGTCCATGGCTACAAGGAGACCCCTCAGGTTCCCTTCGTCGAAGGCGAGATCACCGATCGCAACGAGCTCAGCCTCGAAGATCTGGTAACGCTCGACGACGCCACCATCACGCTGGAGCTCTCCAACGGCAAGGTCATCACCCTGAGTGAAGCCTGGTACGCGGGTGAGGGCACCGGCAACACTGAAGAAGGCAACATTGCTTGCCGTTTTGAAGGCATGTCTGCCGAGGAAGTGAAGTAATGGCAAAGGAAAAAGTTCTGCCACTGGCTGAGCAGGTCACCTTCGGTAAAGACACTTTTACCGAGCTGACCGTCACCCGCAAGCTGAAATACCTGCGCGGTCATGCGTTGCGTATCACTTCTGATGGCAAGGGCAACGGCGGCGCGGATATGGATTTTGCCACGCTGATTGACCTCGGCGCCAAGATGGTTGGCCATCCTCCTGCGTTGCTCGACGAGCTGAGCGAGGACGATCAAGCCGCCGTCATCGGCGAGGCCCGCGATTTTTTGCTGAAGCACCTCGGGGGTGGGAAGGAGGCGTAACAGTCGTCGTCAAGGTTATGAGTGTTCAGCCGTCGGAAGTCATGGAAATGGATTTCGACGAGCTGAACTGGTGGCTTGAGCGCACCGAGGAATGGGTTGAATGGCAGACAAAGGCTACTCCCTAAGCTTAATCATCAAGGCCGTCGACCGAGTCACCGCTCCATTGCGCGGGATCTTCGGCAAGGTCAAGGCGGCCAGCGCCGGAATTACCGGGGCGCTCGATCGGGTTGGTCTGCCGGTCTTCACCAACAGCCTGAAAAATGTTGGAGGCGCCATCGGCGGGGTCGGCAACGCGGTCGCGTCCAGCACCAAGAGATTGCTTGTTCGGGGGTGTAACAGGCTCAACAGGCAGCCTTACCCAGACGGCGCACTCAATCACTACAAGGATTTGAATTATGAGCTTCCTCTCTGGCACCGTCCCGGAAAGACAGTACTTTCAGGGCGAGAAAGTTTTCGGCCCAACCTTCAACGATGAGCTCGAGGCATCCGGTGGGCTTGTTCCTGGGCACTACACGCAAATCTCCCCCGGACTTCAAGGGTCACCGGTGACGATCGAGTTCTTCGAGGACACTCCACCTGATGTCATTGACGGAGTGCTGGCCGTATATGACGCGCACGATCCGACGAAGGTCCCTCAAACCCAACAGCACTAGACCACGCCAATTGCGGGGTCTAGCGTTTATTGAGGTTATTCCGGAGGACAGAGTATTTTAGTCGCTCAATATGTCGCTTAAGATTTGCTTTGCAGCAATTTTAGATCCATCAATTGAAAGGTGGCTTCCATCTGAGTATAGAATCTTTCCGTCCCTGACGTATTCACATATGTCATTTCTGCAAAAAGACGGACTGGCATCATAATAAAAAGTATTTGCGTGATTGGCCGCGAATTTTTTTATTATCTGGTTCATTGCGTAAGTGTGGGAGCTTTCGACAGGATACTGCAAAAATGTTTCGCAAACCTGTGCGACATATCTTGGGCGTAAAAGACAGGAAGCAGCGTTCTTTTTACCAGGCAGGTACGGCTGGGCGCCTATGATGAAGAATGGACGATCCCCAATATCAGCGCGGGTTCTTGAAAGAAGATCCTCTATCACGGCCGCGTAAGGCTTACCTTTGCTTTCGCTGTTTACGCCTTCGAGATCCGCTATGAGGTTGCGATAACCATCCCAACTCTGCGCAAAAATAAAGGGTAAGTTGTTGCCTTTTAGCTCAGATAATGCAATTTGATATGCGTCTTTACATGCTTGGTTAGGGATGTTATCCAGTAGTCTGGTATATTCATTGGAAAGTACGCAGCCATGCCTGAAAACTCCGAACATGGAGGCGCCTCTTTCTCGTAAGTCTTTATCCAAGCCGCTTGCATATTGCAATGCGAAACTATCTCCAGCAATTATCGCGATCCTCTTTCCTTTGCTGTCGCCTAAAACAGATTCCAGACTATAGCCGTGTCCGCCATAGTTTTTTATGTGGAATTGTGCCGGTTCGGATGCAAGAGATAAATAATTGGCAGTCAGGTAGTTAGTTGGGATTCGGGAGCTGACGCCTTTGCTATCCACCACCAGCAACGCGCCGTAGGCTAGGACCGCTACAGAAACCGCCACCGCCACTGCCGATAGGCCAACAGGTTTAATGTATCGCGATTTCTTCATGAATAGGCGTTCTACGGAACCATAAAGCAAAGCGCCGGTAATAATGGATGTGGTCAGCAGTATTGTTTTTTCGGATAGGGTAATTTCTCTAAAAACGTAGTATTTGTAAAAAACCGCTATTGGCCAATGCACCAAATATACCGAATAGGATATGAGGCCGATCTTAACCATCGGACCAAAGCGTAGCAGCGCCCCAGCACGAGAGCGGCCGGCGTAAATGCATGCTGCGGCACCAAGGCATGGGATCAGAGCCCGAAGGCCGGGGAAGGGTGAGCTTGAATCAAGTGCGAAGGCGGACCCTATGATTAGGCCTAGACCAGAGATGGTGATCCCCGACTCGATAGTCTCGCTCGCTCGATGTCGTACAATGAAAACCAGTATTGCGCCTAGCGATAGCTCGAACATCCGAAACGGCATCATGAAGTACGCAGCCAAGCTGTCATGGGACAGCATGACTTGTGAGCCGATTACAGAGATTAGTGTAATCAGGGTTAAAAGGCCTACGAAGAATCTGTCAGATACCTTTATCGCGGCCCATACAATGAATGGCCATATGACGTAAAACTGCCATTCAGCAGCAAGAGACCATGTATGCAGTAATGGCTGTGTTTGAGCAGCTGCATCGAAATAGCCTTGGTTAAGCCAAAAATAGAAGTTCGATGCAGAAAAAATCGAATATTGCGCCGATTGAGCAAAACTACTGAAAGATGCTGGGTCCATCAGAATAAAGCCGGCACCGAAGCATGCCGCGACAGTAACAAGTAAAGCAGGATGCAGTCGAAGTAATCTCCGAACGTAAAAATCGAAGAACGAAAATTGATTTTTTGCAACTGAATTACGAATTACTTCGGTGATCAGAAACCCGGATATTACGAAGAAAACATCAACCCCAACAAAACCGCCAGATACTCCGAAATCGAAGTGAAACAGAAGCACTAAAAGGACGGCAATTGCACGCAGACCATCGATGTCCGGCCTATAGGCGGTGTTTTTGCTGTACATGAATTCCTACTCTACGCGGAGCTGCTGGAGCTGAAAATTTGAGAGGGCCGCCCTAGTCAGGCGGCCTTGGGAGATATCAGTTGTGCGACACCGCTTGATACTTTCGCATGAAGCGGCTGAAGAGGTAGCAGGCAAGCACTATCCCGGTATAAGCGATCACGAACGGTATGATGCTGTAGAGCCCAGTCCTAGGCAGTAGCATGATCTTCACGAAGAGCATGACATGCGCACCGAAAACCAAAGGATTGGTGGAGCTCACCAATCTGGACAATGCCGCTCCAAACCCAGCCGCTGCAATAAGATATAAGCCTGGAATCCACATTGTATAAGCGTAGAAGTCAGCAAGTAGTGACCAGCCCATACCTTGCCCGGTCTTATAGGCATCGCCAAGGAGTACTGTCTTGGAAAGAAATTGCCCAAAGTACAGTTGATCCAACGGAATCGAATTGCCGAATAGCGCCGCTATAGTAGGCGCGGCCGGAAAGATACTGTGGAAGTAAGCAATGGCTGGGTATGATTCCATTTGCGTTGCGAAGTGAATATAGAGTGCCGTATATCCTTGGTTGTCAATGAACCATGGAAGAAGTACAGCGGCGTGCTCGCTGAAATAGTAATTGCGCGCGCCTAACGATGCCAGCATCAGCAAGCCGACCAGAAGAATAGGAAGACCGATTAATGCAAGGCGGTCAATGCGTCTAACCTGGGTGTGGAATAACCAAACACACAGCAAGGCGAAACCCATGATGCCGCCGCGAACGCCGATCTTAAGATTGGCAATGTAGTAGATTGCCAGCAGGCCAAGCACGCACCATGAAAGCCATTTGGTCCTTGAGGCGAAGGCAAGGCCGAGCGCAAGCAGGAGGCCGTATTGCGCAGCCGTAGTGCCACGCGTAGTGAAGTCAGAGCCAGGTTGGTTCATTGAGGTATACCCCTCGGAATGAACGATTCGATACGCCTCTGGAAAGCTTATAGCGAAGGCAATAGCTGAAACTACGGCAAGAATTATGGCTGGGATCTTGAGCGAGGAGGCCCAATCCAAGCTTACTTGTTGAGTGTTTTCTTTCGGGTTTTTCCATAATGCATACATGTAGCCAGCGTGTATTGCATAAAGGCATGTGACGATATAAAGGGATAAGCGAAGAGCCTCCTTCGGACCCAAATCCATAATTATAAAGTACCACATGTTGATACCGAACATTCTGCTCTTCCACTTCTCAGCGGCCATTGGGTCAAAGCCCATTGCGTGAGCAATGTATCGGCCACCAACGAATAGAGCCATACAAGCGATGAAAAATGTGTAGGTGTGAACGACAGTGCGATGCACCATGACAGTAGAAATAGCCAAGTAGGCGAGGGTGCCTACTACGCCTATTGTTGTCCAAGTCTCAACCTGTTCGATGGTTGTACTTTCAGGGGCGAACAACCAAAGCAAATAAAACACGCCAATTAGCCAGGCGCTGGTTATTGCTATATGCCTAGGCTCCGAAAAAGTATCACTAATTATTCGTTTCATATGCTTCCTGCTTTTATTCAAGAACTCGGAAAGGCGGCATGATGCCACATGCACGATTTTTTGAAATCCGCAAATTTTGAATGGTGACTGAATTTAACTCACGCAAGGCGATCTGACATGCCCATCACTCAGCAGCAATTGCTGCAGATTCTCCCGAACGCCCGCACCCAAGCGGGCGTTTTCGTTCCTGTCCTCAACACGGCTATGCAGCGGTATCAGATTATTAGCGCCAAGCGCGTTGCCGCGTTTCTCGCCCAGATCGGTCATGAGTCCGGCCAGCTGCAGTACGTACGCGAGATCTGGGGACCAACCTCGGCCCAGCGCAAATATGAGGGACGGGAAGACCTCGGCAACACGGAGAAGGGCGACGGCTCTAAGTACCGCGGGCGTGGCCTGATTCAGATAACCGGCCGGGCGAATTACGCTGCCTGTGGTGAAGCGCTGGGCGTGGACCTGATCAGCCAGCCAGAGCTACTGGAGCTGCCGCAATATGCCGCGATGTCTGCGGCGTGGTTCTGGAAACAGAAGGGGCTGAACGATTTGGCAGACCAGGATCAGTTCAACACCATCACTCGGCGCATCAACGGTGGCCTGAACGGCTTGAAGGATCGTCTGGATATCTGGGCGCGAGCGCGGGCGGTGCTGCAATGAGCCTGCCGCTGCGCATCCTTCCTTATATAGCAACGGTCGCGGTGGTGGCTGGCCTGCTATTCGGCGCCTACCACCACGGCGTGAGCACCACAAACGCGACATGGCAGGCGCAATGGAACGCACGCGATACACGGGACGCCGAGGCCAAGGCAACCAACGAAGCTGCCGAGCGCACACGCGAGCAGGCCTACCAACAATCAATCAACAAGGCGGTTCAAGATGGTCAACGCACGATCGATCAAGTCACGGCTGATGCTGCTGCTGATCGCACTTCTCGTAACGGCATGCAGTTCGCAGTCGACGATCTTACCCGTCGACTTGCAGCTAGTGAAGCCAGCGGCAATTCCTGCACTGCCGCCGCAAGTAAGGCAGCTACCCGCGCCGCAATGGTGCTTGCCGACGTGCTCAAGCGCGCTGACCAGCGAGCGGGCGACCTGGCTGAAGTTGCTGACGAAGCCAGAGTCCGGGGAATGATCTGCGAGCAGGCCTATGACGGACTGCGGCACAACTGAAAACGCTGGCCGGCTGGACGTGCCTGGGCCAAAATCGCGCCCTGTTTTTTTCGTTAAAGGACCCACTAACAATGATCAAACGCTTCTGGATGAAAATAGCCCTGTTCTTCTCGGCCATGTTTTCCTTTCACGCGATGGCGGCGAACGTACTGATCGTCGGCGATTCGATTTCGATGGGCTACACGCCTTTCGTGCAGCAGATCATTGGCGACAAGGCCAACGTTTCGCACTACGACGACAATTCCCGTGACACAAACTACGGTCTGGCCAACATCGATACTTGGATCGGCACGACGAAGTGGGACGTGATCAGCTTCAACTTCGGTATCTGGGACATGGGCAAAGTTCACCCGATGTATCCAGGCCAAGGGCACGAAGGGCCGGTAGCAGTTCCACTGGAACAGTATGAATCGAACCTCGAAGCAATCATCACCAAGCTGAAGCTCACCGGCGCCAAACTGGTATGGCAGACCATCACCATAATTCCTGAAGGCGAGCCGAACCGGTACGCAGGTGATGAAGATCCCTATAACGCCGTGGCGGTCAGGGTGATGAAGGAGCATGGCATCCCTGTAAACGACCTGCACACGCTCACCAAGGCTTTCCCGGCGGAGCTGTTCCGTGAACCGCACGACGTGCACTACAACGACGCCGGATATAAGAAGATTGCCGAGAGTGTCGCGGCGAGCATCAGCAAGCAGATGTAACGATCACCCTCGCAGTATCGGCTCGGGGTACGTTCCGAGCCCATCGTCAGTCAGCAGTTCGATGATGGGGGAAAGGGTCGGCGTACGGCTTTTCCCCTTTGAGCATTCGCATCTGGGTGGTCAGTTCAGTGATGTGCTTATTGCTTGCCATCAACTCCCAATTGGTTTTTGTCTCTATTTCGCCGGCTCGTCGGTTGGCGTCTTCCAAGGCAGTCTTGGTCTTTTGCAATTCGGCTCTCAGTCCGACGCGCTCCTTGGCAACTTCTGCATGCATCTCGACCAGCGTGTAAATTTTCTCCCGGGCCTGGCGCAGTTGCAGGGTCAGTTCCTGGACTTCGTTCTCATAGATGCGCAACGAGTGCTGGCAGGTTTCGAGTGGCGTCGGGCTGCCGAGCCAGTCGTCGGTGTCTTCGATTTCGTGCGGGTCCATCGTTGCGCCTTACTAGTACTGTTTGTATATACAGTAATCGAGGCGAGAGGTTTCGGCGAGGACCGCGCGACGAAATGTTTTCACTCCGGCGTCATCATGACGGCGAGCGTCATCTTGATGAATTCCTCGTTCCGGTCGATCGCTTCCAGGGCACCGCGCACGTTTTCGGCAACGTCGGCCGCGCCGCGTTGTTCGACCCAATTGGAAAGTTCCATGATCGCGGCTTCGAGGGCGAGCTGGTTCTCGTTGATTTTGAAGAGCAGGGAAGGGAGTAGATCTGAGTTCGGCATGTGCTTTTCCTCCGTGGATCAGGGAAGCGTAGCACCGCATTCAAAGGATATTTAATGGTCGGGAGAACGCCTTGGGAAGGGAGACTACTGTAGGAATATACAACGCTAAGTTATTGATTCTTATAGGGTGATGTGGCGAAATTGAGCCCCCTCGAAAGCACTACATTTTCCTTTTATATCAATTGCTTGCGTCGGTTTCGGGGTCACCTTGACATGGTGGGGGTCGTTGGTTCGAGTCCAATCGCGCCTACCAAACAAAATCCGCTCTGCTGGGCGGTCTAGA
>RCUS01001512.1_pt1 | contig 11899 bp, 10 predicted proteins | sample 2166221 | NCBI WGS metagenome assembly RCUS01 (sample SAMN09932758, study PRJNA488358) | compost metagenome | isolation source: compost soil in cyclohexanecarboxylic | place: Germany: Experimental Botanical Garden | reverse complement strand
CGGCATCGAAACCCCGGCCCAACGCGCCTACGTGGAACGCCTGGGCTGCGACCAGTTGCAAGGCATTCTGCTGGGCCGCGCCGTCAGCGCCGAGAGCTTCATCCGCCTGCATGGCGGCGACGCTCATCAGGCCGCGCTGGAGGCACGCCTGTCTTCCTTCCACAACACGCTGGAGTGATCCTGCGCTTCACGGGCTTCATGTCCGTTTGAAGTTCCATATCCCGGGTAAACGCAGCGCACCCGGGAATACACACCGGCCTCCCCACCATCCAGATTCCCGCAGACCTCCTCACCGCAAGCACTCAGCTCCCCCGCTCTGCGGGGGATTCCACCGTCCTCAAGTCGGCGGGCCGAGCGCGATCGGAAGACCATTCGCCCGGCAATAATCGGAATATTCGCGAAACTGATCAGCAGCCGTTACAACACTGCGCACACGCCCATCGCCGTGCAGAAACTCCACTTCTCCGATGACGACCACAAGCGCCACCATCGTCTCGTCGGCTTCAATCTTCCACCAGTCCGTATTGTTTGAGGGCTCGTAGACGTAGTCACCGGGGCCAACCAGTTCGCCGGTGCACAAGCGCCGATAGCCAGCCAGGTTCCAGGCATGGATTTCGCCGGTATGCCGATGAAGCGGCATGACCACGCCCGGTTCCATGCGAAGCAGTTCCACGAAGCCTCGGTTTCCAGACATGAAGCACAAGGGCTTGGATGATTTTCCCGGCGTACCGGAAGGAATCCAGGGCATGTCGTCCGGGTGGACATGTTGGGCAGGCGCAAAACCCGAGAACAGGGCCGGTGTTGGTGGAACATCAATCATGGAATGTCTTCCTTCAATGGTTGATCGACAGATACGCGGCGATTGAGGCATCCACTGCCATGCGCGCGTCACCAAGGATGTTGCGGCCGCGGCTGTAGCCATAGGCACGATCGAATGCATAGTCAGCCAGGCGTTCCTTGATGGTGAGCACGTCTTTCTCCGGCAATGGAATCGCATTCGGGAAACTGTGCATGAACGACACGCGCCGACGGTCCATCGTCACCTGCAAGGTATCGCCGCAGAAAAGCGCACCCTTCCCGTCCACGCCGCCATCCACGTGCAGGGCACAGCTTCCAGCGAAATGGCCACCGCAGTGGATCAGGCGGGCATCGTTCGACAATGCATGCACCTTCCCCTCCCAGAAGCGAATCTGCGGTGCGGTGCGCTGCACCCATTGCCGATCTTCGGCATGCAGAAATATCGGAATGCCGCCCAGTGCATCGCTCCAATCGACCATCGCTGTGTAGAAGTGGGGATGGGATATCGCAATCGCCGCTGCTCCTCCCCGGGAACGGATATCCGCAAGGGCGGCGTCGGTCACCAAACTCAGGGACTCCCAGAGCACATTCCCTTCCCCGGTGGGAACCAGCGCCATGCGCTGCGGGATGCCGAAGCCAGGGGTGATGTCATAGCCGCGTATCCCATCGTCGTCCGCGATACGAATCGCATGGTCACGGGCCAACGCCGTCGGGGTGGTCCATTGCTGGCCACCCCAACCCACGTACTGACGATCATCCGTGCAGATGGGGCATTCGCCGGGCGGCGCGTGCATCTCGGCAAACTGGGTTCCACAGGTTGAACACACGAAACAAGGCATGACGGGCTCCGGCCATGGAGTTGACTCGGCGTCCAGATTGCCGAAATCATGGACCTCCAAAGGGACCAGAAATAGTAATTTCCATGGAACCAGTTTTCCCAATCCTCCTTGATCTGCGGGGAATCCCCGGCGGTCTGGGCCACGCCTTGCAGGTCCAGCTTCGCGATGCGATCACGGACGGCCGTCTACATGCCGGAATGCGCCTTCCCTCAACCCGGGCAGCGGCACGGGCCTTGGGAATTGGCCGGAACACGGTCATTGCCGCCTATGATCGCCTTGTCGCGGAGGGTTATCTCATCGCCCGGCCGGGCGCGGCGCCCGAGGTACTGCCGACACGTACGGTGGTCGGCAGGTCCACCGGTCTGGGAGAAGGTGAAACATCGCGGCATCTGTCTTCGCGATGGCAGCATCGCTCGCCCGACCCTGAGCACGCCGTCGTGGGCACCGGCAGCTTCCGCACCGGCATGCCGGATGCACGGCATTTTCCGCATGACCGCTGGCGACAGCTGATGCAGCGCAGCTTGCGAAGCTGGGGCCGAAACGCCTTCGTCTATCCACCAAGCGAAGGGATACGTGCGCTCCGCGAGGCAATCGCCAAGCATGTTGCGTTCACACGTGCGGTTTCCTGCGACGCAGACGATGTGCTCGTGACCTCAGGCGCAACACAAGCCTTTGACCTGTTGGCGCGCGTGTTCATGGAGCCCGGGCGAAACCGCGTTGCGATTGAATCACCGGGCTATCCACCGCTGGCTCGCGCATTCGAGGCTGCCGGTGCCGAGATCGTGCCGGTGCCCGTGGATGAGCAAGGCCTGTGCATTGACGCCTTGCCCACGGACGTGGGCGTCGTGTGCGTCACGCCATCACATCAATCGCCGCTTGGAATGATCCTTTCCCAGGCGCGTCGCCGCGCTTTGCTGGACCACGCGGAACGTTGGGACGCCATCGTCGTCGAAGATGACTATGACGGTGAGTTTCGATATGGCGGACGACCACTCGACTCGCTTCAAACCCTGGATTCCAGCGCGCGGGTGTTCTACGTCGGAACCTTTTCCAAAAGCATGTTCCCTTCATTGCGACTGGGTTTCATCATCGCGCCGCGCTGGGCACGCAACGCGCTTGTCGCTGCAAAACAGCTGTCTGATCCGCATGCAAACGACATTCTGCAGGCCACGCTCGCTGCCTTCATCAGTGAAGGCGACCTGGCGCGTCACGTCCGTCGCATGCAGCGCATCTACGCGGAACGCAGGGAAGTGATCCTGCATTCACTGGCGGGACCACTCTCCAAGTACCTGAGCGTCGTGCCTTCCGAAGCGGGCCTCCACCTTGCGGCCCATTTACGCGACGGCGCCGATGAACGCAGGATCATCGCTTCCGCCATGCGACATCTGCCGGGCATAACGACGATCGCACACCACGCACAGACAGCGGAGGCGCAAACCGGTTTGTTGTTCGGCTTTGGCTGCATCAGTGCGACAGAAGTCACCACATCCCTGCAGGCATTCTCGAGCGCGTTGCGCAGACGCTGACAGGCGAAAGCACGCATCGCGCCAGGCAAAGCAGCTTCTGCTTGAATCACTGCTTGAACCCCCACCGCAATCTCCGGCTCGGTTCTGCCAACGGCGTAATCACAGCATCACTGCGCCCGATTCAAAAGCAAGAATCGGATGGAAGCTGGCGACAGGGCTCCATAAAGTCAGCCGACACAAACGGAAGGAGTTCGAAATGAATGCACTCGGGAACAAGGTAGCCATCGTTACAGGAGCCAGCTCCGGAATCGGACGCGCGACGGCCAAGCTGTTCGCAAGCGAGGGCGCACGCGTCGTCGTGAGCGCGCGTCGCAAAGCTGAACTCGACACGCTCGTTGCCGAGATTGAGGCTGCGGGTGGTCAAGCCATCGCGCTTGCCGGCGACATTCGGGCAGAAAGTCTGGCAAAGGATCTGGTGGATGCGGCGGTCACTCACTTTGGCGGCCTTGATATCGCATTCAACAACGCGGGCGTGGTTGGCGAATCAAAGCCAAGTCCGGATGTATCGCTGAGCGATTGGCGCGATACGCTCGATATCAATCTGACCAGCGCATTCCTGGGCGCGAAGTATCAGGTGCCCGCGATGATTGCGCGCGGCGGGGGCTCGCTGATCTTCACCTCGTCCTTTGTCGGCCATACGGTGGGCATGCCCCACATGGCCGCCTATGCCGCCAGCAAGGCGGGACAGATAGGCTTGGTCAAAGCGCTTGCAGCCGAATTCGGTGCGAAAGGTATCCGGGTGAATGCCATCCTACCCGGCGGGACCGACACGCCAGCGAGCATAACCAATGCACCCGGCGCCACACCCGAAATCCTCGCATTCGTGGAGCACCTCCATGCGTTGAAGCGCATGGCCTTGCCTGATGAAATCGCGCGATCCGTTCTGCATCTTGCATCGGATGCATCGAGCTTCATCACCGGCACGGCGTTCCTCGTCGATGGCGGCGTGTCCATCAATCGCACCTGACACAGCGAAACGCCCCCGCCAGGCACGATGCCTGACTCAAGCCGCGCCACGAAGTGGCGTCGGCTTGAACGAATTGCAGCCGAGGCGTCGCAAACGTGCACATCCGCCAGGATTGGAGCGGCATCCGCTGCCGGTTCTGCCCAAGCGACCAGGCCCGACAACAACTTTGGTCACGCACCCTCCTTATTCAATGCCTGCGCTTCGTGGCGCAGCAGCTCACGCTTGCGCTCCACGCCCCAGCGGTAACCGGCCAGATCGCCATTGCGTCGCACGACACGGTGACAAGGAATGGCCACCGCGATGTGGTTCGTCGCGCAAGCCTGCGCCACGGCAGGCACCGCCTTGGGCGAGCCGATGCGCTCAGCGATCTCGGTGTAGCTCACCGTCGTACCTGGTGGGATCTCGCGCAGCGCGCGCCACACCCGTTCCTGGAAGGCCGTGCCCTGTATGTCCAACGGCAGGTTCAGGCCAATCGACGGCGCGACGATGAAGCCGATTACCCGCGCGATCAGCTGCTCGAAGTCGCCATCGCAGCCGATGATCTCGGCCTTGGGAAATTGGTCCTGCAGGTCGCGCAGGAGCCGGTCGGGGTCGTCGCCGAGCAGGATGGCACAAATGCCAAGCTGGCTCTGGGCCACCAGAATGGCGCCCAACCAGCACTGGCCCACCGCAAAGCGGATGATGGCCCCGGCCCCGCCAGCCCGGTAATCCCGCGCACGCATGCCCAGCAGCTGTCCGGAGGCTTCATAGAAACGGCTATTGGAATTGAACCCGCTGTCATAGATGGCGTCGGTGATGGACGCATCCGCGTTGCTCAGTTCCTCGCGCAGTTTGCGGGCCCGGTAGGCAGAGCTGTACGCCTTGGGCGTCACGCCGGTTTCAGCCTTGAAGACCCGATGGAAATGGAACGTGCTCATGCCTGCCTCTACGGCAAGTGCCTCCAGCGAGGGTGGTGCCTCCGACGACTCGATCATTCGGCAAGCCCGCGCTACCAGCGCGGCACGCTCCGCGGCAGCCGTGCCCTGGTCACCACGGGCGCGCCTGCTGCTGCGATATCCCTCGGCCTCGGCGGCTTTGGCCGAATCGAAGAACACCACGTTCTGGCGCTTGGGCAGCCGCGCCGTCGAACTCGGCCTGCAGTACACGCCCGTCGTACGCACGGCGTAAACAAAATGACCGTCGGCGGCGCTGTCGCGTGCCTGCACGGCAGCCCAGCGGTCGTCGTCGGTTTCGTAGGCAAGGGACGTATTCATGATGGAAGCTCTGCGTTCATCGATTACGGGGTCACGATACGCACGGTCAAAACCGCAAGCACTCCGATTCTTGCGATCAATGTTCCTCCGACGTCACCTCCCGCAACGATAGACGCCAGAGAGACCACACAGGCCCCTTCTGGAAAGGGCTTCAGGCCGGAACTGCTTCCAGCGTCTGCACCATCGTGGCCGACCCTCTCACCTACCCGGACGTTGGGTACTGCGGGCCCTGCATGGCATTCACCCCTCACGCGCCGTATGCAGCCGCTCGTTAAAAATCGGCCCGGCAACTGAGTCCCGTAATGAAAGCTGCTGATCGCGCACCCAACCATCGTGCAGCCATCGCCACGGCATGGGCAGGCGATCTACACGGGACAACCGAGTGGTTGGATACGTCACGAACCTCGATTCTGCCCCGGGCTCGTGGAGAAGGGCCGGACTGCCCGACGGCATCAAGATTCTCCGTCATCTGGAAGGGATCCGATGCACCAGCACTGTCGTCGCGGAAAGATGATTGCCCTGGCCATGCTGCTGGTCTGCGCCGACGCCACCCTCGCCGACGACGGCCCGGGGCACTGGATGACCGGCGACTGGAACGGTGCCCGGACCCGACTGGTCGATGCAGGCATCGACCTGCAGGTTTCCTACAACTCGCAGCTGGCAGGGAACCTGCAAGGCGGGTTCAATGATGACCGCACAGTCCGTTACGTGGACCAGTGGGCATTCCGCGCTGATCTCGATTTCGAAAAACTGTTTGACTGGCCCGCCGCCGATGCGCGTATCACCATCAGCAAACGCAACGGCCATGACCTGAGCATTGATCGTCTCGCCGACCCACGCGCTCCCTTGCTGTCATCGTCCGTGCAGAGCAGCTATGGATATGGCGATGTATGGCGCCTGAGCCACCTGTGGTATCGCCAGCGTTTCGACGAGGGCCGCGTGGAAATCAAGCTTGGTCGCCTGCCGATGGGCGATGACCTCGGTACTGCCGGGTGCGATTTCCAGAACCTCGCTTTCTGTGGCGCCCTGCCCGCCCACGGCACGGGAATCTGGATCAACTACCCGGTCAGCCAATGGGGCATCCAGGGCAAGTGGCAGTTCACTCCGGTACTCAACGTGCAGATCGGCGCCTTCGAGTACAACCCGTCACTGACAGGACCGAACGAAGGCTTCACGCTGGATACGGAGGGGCGCGTGGGCAGCATGTACATCGTGGAATTCGGCTGGACTCCCCGGCTGGGCGCGCGTGGGCTGGCAGGCAACTACCGGGTGGGCACGTATTTCAACAGCACCGATGCAGATGATCTGCTCATGGATGTCGAAGGCAATCAGCAACCACTCACCGGGCTGCCGTTCAAGCGCCACAGCCATCGACGCGGCGCAGGCCTGATCATCCGTCAGCAGCTTGCCCAACCCGATCCGGGCCAACCCCTGCGTGGCCCGGAAATCTTCTTCCACTACACCCGCAATGACCGCAACACGGCGCGTGTCGACGAACAGTGGCAGGCCGCCCTGCTCTACCAGGGGCTGTTCAATGCGCGCCCGGATGACAGGGCCGGGATCGGGCTGAGCAATGTGCACGGCAATCGGCGCGTGGTGCTGCTCCGCTCGCTGGAGAACGCGCTGAACGGCATCGACCCGGATGACCCGGCCTACCAGCTGCTGCCGCGGACCGAAGTTGCGGCCGAGCTGTTTTACCAATGGCAGCTGCGCCCCTGGCTGTCGCTTCGCCCGAACCTGCAGTACATCGGCAACCCCGGTGGCGTCGCGAGCATCGACGACGCATGGGTGATCGGCCTGACCGTCAACGCAGATCTTTAGACCCCCCGTCTTCCCACGGAGCTTCCCATGAACGAAAGAACCGTTGCACGTCCCGGCCGCTGGCTGGTCATGGTCGCCGCACTCCTTGTCCTTGTCATCGGCCTGCTCATGGCAGTCGGGGGCGTGCGGCTTGCCTGGCTGGGCGGCAACCTCTACTTCGTGCTGTGCGGCGTCGCGCTCACGGTGTCGGGCATCCTGATGTTGTGTCGTCGCCGCCTCGGCGCGGTCATCTACGCAGTCACGATGCTCGCCACTGTGGTCTGGGCGCTGTGGGACGTGGGGCTGGAGACCTGGCCGCTGATATCGCGGCTGTTCGCCTTCGGCGTGCTCAGCCTGATCGTGGCATTGGCCTACCCGGCCTTGGCGCGTTTGGATGGGAAGCCGACCAGCCGTCGCACCACCCTTGCCCTGCCCGTGGCTCTGGTCGCCCTGCTGGCCGTGGGGGCGGTACTGATGTTCATGCCGGTAACCCTGGTGGATGCGGGTAACGCCGCCTCGGTGGACCGTTCTGGCAATGCGGCCGTCAAGGACAACCGACGCGTGCAGGGCAATGACGTGCGAGGACTTCACTTCGCAGCAGTTGATCAGATCACCCCCGACAACGTGGCCCAGCTGGAAGTGGCCTGGACCGCGCGTACCGGTGATGTCGCCGTGAGCACCGGCTCCGGGGCCGAAGACCAGAACACACCACTGCAGGTCGGATCGGATCTGTTTGTCTGTACCGCTTATGGCACCGTACTGGCGCTGGACGTCGATACGGGCAAAGAGCGCTGGCGGTTCAGCCCGAAGGCCAACGCGCCCAACTGGCAACGCTGCCGCGGCCTGGGCTATTACGAGCAATCGGCTGCACCCGTCACCGGCACTGCCGAACCCACAACCGGCGGCGTCCAGGACCAGCCTGCGGTCGCATCGTTGCGGGAACCGCCATCACCAACCTGCAAGCGCCGGCTTTTCCTGCCAACCATCGATGCCCGGCTGATCGCCCTGGATGCCGACACCGGGCTGGCCTGCGACGGTTTCGGCAATGCCGGCGTCGTCGACCTGTCGGTGGGAATGGGTGAGATCAAACCCGGCTATTACCAGCAGACGTCCACGCCTTTGGTCGCCGGGGACCTGGTGGTGGTGGGAGGCCGCGTGGCCGACAACTTCGAAGTCGGCGAGCCGCCGGGCGTCGTGCGCGCCTTCCATGCCGTTACCGGAGAACTGGCCTGGGCCTGGGACCCCGGCAACCCCTCCATCACCCTGCTGCCCCCGGAAGGAAGCACTTACACGCGCGGCACCCCGAATGTCTGGGCAACCATGTCATATGACCCCGCGCTCGGCCTGATCTACGCACCCACCGGCAATTCCACGCCCGACTTCTGGTCAGGGCACCGAAGCGAACTGGACCTGGAATATTCCTCATCGATCGTCGCCCTCGATGTGGCAACCGGCCGTCCACGCTGGAACTTCCAGATGACGCACCGGGACCTGTGGGACTTCGACATTCCCGCGCAGCCACTGATCTACGATGTGCCGGATGGCCGCGGTGGCATGCTGCCAGCCTTGGTGCAGGTCACCAAGCAAGGTGAAATCTTCGTGCTCGACCGCCGGACCGGCGTGCCGCTGGCCGAGGTCGCCGAAAAAGCCGTGCCGCAGGGTTCGCTGCCGGGCGAGCGCTATGCGCCCACGCAGCCGTTCTCGGTTGGCATGCCGTCCATCGGCAATGCCACGTTGACCGAATCGGACATGTGGGGCGCGACACCGCTGGACCAGCTGTTGTGCCGGATCCAATTCAAGGAGATGCGCCACGAAGGCGTCTACACGCCCCCGGGCCTGGATCGTTCGCTGCAGATGCCCGGCTCTCTGGGCGGCATGAACTGGGGTGGCGTGTCGGTGGACCCGGCCACGCACACGATGTTCGTCAACGACATGCGCCTGGGGCTGGCCAACTACATGGTCAAGCGCAAGGATGTGCCGACCTCGGCCAGCGGCATCGAGATGGGTATCGTGCCGATGGATGGCACGCCCTATGGCGCGATGCGGGAACGCTTCCTTTCGCAACTCGGCATCCCTTGCCAGAAACCGCCGTTTGGCACGCTCACCGCGATCGATCTCGTCGGCCGCAAGATAGCCTGGCAGGTGCCGCTGGGCACCGTGCAGGACACCGGCCCATTCGGCATCAAGATGCGTTTGCCGATCCCGATCGGCATGCCGACCCTGGGGCCATCGCTGGCCACTGCGTCGGGATTGGTCTTCTTCGCCGGAACGCAGGATTACTATCTGCGCGCATTCGATGGCACGACCGGCAAGGAACTCTGGAAAGGACGTCTTCCGGTCGGAAGCCAGGGCGGGCCCACCAGTTATGTGTCCCCGCGCACGGGCCGGCAGTTCGTGGTCATCACGGCGGCGGGTGCGCGCATGTCGCCTGATCGCGGCGACTACGTGATCGCCTACTCGCTGCCGGCCCCGGCGAACTGAGGCCGGGATGCCAAAGCCCGATGTCCGCTGCACTCCGTGGATCCATATCCTTCGTCACAAGGAGCCGTCATGAACAACCTCGCCACCCTTCTGGGCCGCTTCGGCCTGGCATTGATCTTCATCATCTCCGGCTGGGGCAAGATCAGCGACTATGCCGGGACCCAACAATACATGGCAGCGATGGGCGTCCCGGCCGCCCTGCTACCGCTGGTCATTCTGCTCGAACTGGGCGGCGGCCTGGCCATCGCGGCGGGCCTGTTCACCCGTTGGATCGCGCTCGCTTTCGTGGTGTTCTCGATTGCAAGCGCGTTCCTGTTCCACAGCAGCGCCGAGGACCAAGTCAATTTCCTCAAGAACTTCGCCATCGCGGGAGGCTTCCTTGTCCTTGCAGCACACGGCGCGGGAAAGTTCAGTCTGGACGATCTGATCGCCCACCGAGCGCGGACCGGCAACAACGGATAGCCGACGGCCAAAGCATGGGCCGGACATCGGGACATGAAAAAGCCGCTGAATTCAGCGGCTTTTTTCTTCAGTATTGGCGGACAGAGTGGGATTCGAACCCACGGAAGGTTTAACCCTTCGCCGGTTTTCAAGACCGGTGCCTTCAACCGCTCGGCCATCTGTCCTTGCTGTGCTTGCTGTGCTTGCGCCCGGCGGCGACGTGCGTGGTCGGGCGCGCATTCTCGCATGCTTGCCGGGGTTTTGCTCAACCCGTCTCGATGGCCAATGCACCGACGGTCGAGGCGCGGATCTTTTCCTTGGCCCGCTCGCAGGCACCACCGCAATCCAGCCGCGAGGCTTCCAGTTCCGGCGGCAGGTGCTCGGCCAGGAAATCGATGAACACGCGCACCGCCGGCAGCAGGCCGCGACGGGACGCGAACACCGCATGACAGATGCCCTGCGGCAGCGACCAGTCCGGCAGCACCACTTCCAGTTCGCCGTTGCGCACGGCTTCGGCACAGATGGTTTCCGGCAGCATGGTGATGCCGAAACCATCCTTGACCATCGACTGCAGCAAGGGGAAATCCGAGCCCGCCACACGCGGCTGCAACTCCACCCGGTGCACTTCACCGCCCGGGCCATGCAGCTCCCAGCGCTGGCGCGCTTCGTCTTCGCTGATGCTCAAGGTGACGTGGTTGGAGATGTCCTGCGGCGAGGCCGGGCGACCGGCACGGTCCAGGTACGCCGGGCTGGCGACCAGCAGTTCCTGCACCTGGCCGAAGCTGCGCATCACCAGGCTGCCGTCGTCGTCCAGCCGTGAACGCACGCGCAGGGCAACGTCATAACCTTCGTTGATGATGTCCACGCGCCGGTTGGTGATGGCCAACTGCAGGCGCACTTTCGGGTACTGCGCCAGGAATTTCGGCAGCAATTTGGACAGTTGCATCTGCGCCAGCGATACGGGGACGCTGGCACGCACCAAGCCACGCGGCTCCGCGCTCAACCGGTCAACCACTTCACGCGCCGCCTGCGCTTCGGACAACATCGTCTGGGCATGTCGGTGCACGCTCATGCCGACATCCGTCACGGCAAATCGACGGGTGGAACGCTGCAGCAGGCGCACGCCCAGCTCGGTTTCCAGTTGGCTGATACGCCGGCTCAGGCGCGACTTGGGAATGCCCAATGCGCGTTCAGCGGCGGCAAAACCGCCGTGATCCACCACCATCGCAAAGTAGTAGAGGTCGTTCAGGTCTTGCATGAATTGATCCCGGGAATGGAACGAACTAGCGAATTCAACCACCTTCGTTCCGTATTTGCAAATCAGGCTGCAAACAGTCCTATTTAGAAATGTCGATGTGCCCTGTGGTCAGAACGGAAAGTTCTTGCGCTTCAATCGCTTCAAAGCGCAGCCACGAAAAAGCCCGCCTTGCGGCGGGCTTTTGGCTTGCGTCCAACTGCGCGGACCAGGGGATCAGCTGATGCGCTCGGCGCCACCCATGTACGGGCGCAGCACCTCGGGAATGGTGATCGAGCCGTCGGCGTTCTGGTAGTTCTCCATCACCGCGATCATCGCCCGGCCCACCGCAACGCCCGAACCATTGAGTGTGTGCAGCAACTCCGGCTTGCCACCCGGATGACGCCAGCGCGCCTGCATGCGGCGCGCCTGGAAGTCGCCACAGTTCGAGCACGAGGAAATCTCGCGATAGGTCTGCTGCGACGGCAGCCAGACTTCCAGGTCGTAGGTCTTGATTGCGGAAAACCCCATGTCGCCGGTGCACAGCAGCACCTTGCGAT
>RCUS01001510.1_pt1 | contig 11921 bp, 10 predicted proteins | sample 2166221 | NCBI WGS metagenome assembly RCUS01 (sample SAMN09932758, study PRJNA488358) | compost metagenome | isolation source: compost soil in cyclohexanecarboxylic | place: Germany: Experimental Botanical Garden | reverse complement strand
CAAGGACACCCAGTTCCACATCAACCCGACCGGCCAGTTCATCATCGGTGGCCCGGTGGGTGACTGCGGTCTGACCGGTCGCAAGATCATCGTCGACAGCTACGGCGGCATGGCCCGTCACGGCGGCGGCGCGTTCTCCGGCAAGGATCCATCGAAGGTTGACCGTTCGGCGGCCTACGCCGGTCGTTACGTGGCCAAGAACATCGTCGCTGCCGGCCTGGCCGAGCGTTGCGAGATCCAGGTTTCCTACGCCATCGGCGTCGCTCAACCGACTTCGATCTCGTTGAACACCTTCGGCACCGGCAAGATCAGCGACGACAAAATCGTCAAACTGGTCCGCGAAGTGTTCGACCTGCGTCCATACGCGATCACCAAGATGCTCGACCTGCTGCACCCGATGTACCAGGAAACCGCAGCGTACGGCCACTTCGGTCGTACCCCGGCGACCAAGACAGTCGGTGACGATACTTTCACCACCTTCACCTGGGAAAAAACCGACCGCGCCGACGCCCTGCGTTCCGCTGCCGGCCTGTAAGACTTCCCCGGCTGTACCAAAAGCCCCGCACGGTTCGCCGTGCGGGGCTTTTTCGTGGGCAGACATCAAAAGATCGCAGCCTTCGGCAACTCCTACAGGTTTATGTCGATCCCTGTAGGAGCTGCCGGAGGCTGCGATCTTTTGACCTTCCAGCATCGAAACACACTGAAAAACATCCGGCCGAGCGAGCTCAGAAATCCTTCCTAATCTTCAGGCAACCCATTGAGCAAGGAAGCTCACGATGCCTTTTAACCTGCACCTGTTTTTCATTTTTGTACTGAGCTTTTCCGGCTTGAGTGCGGACGCCGCCACATGCCCCGACTGGCCAGCCGAACGCGCCTCGAACGAAATCGCCGCACTGCAAAAACAGGTTGATACCTGGGACGACAGCTATCACCGCGAAGGCCGTTCACTGGTCGCCGACGAACTCTACGATCAGTCCCGCGCGCGTCTGAGCGAATGGCGCCTTTGCTTCAACCTGAGTACATCCGCAGAACCGTTACGCACTGCACGCGGCACGCTCGCGCACCCCGTCGCCCATACCGGCCTGGACAAATTGCGCGATGGGCAAGCGGTCGAAAACTGGCTGCGTGACCGTACAGATATCTGGGTCCAACCCAAGGTCGACGGCGTTGCCGTGACCCTGATTTATCGCGATGGTGTGTTCATTCAAGCCATCAGTCGCGGCGATGGTACGCACGGCCAGGACTGGACAGCTCCGGCGCAACAGATCGCCGCCATTCCCCAGCGACTCTCACAGCCGCTGGACCTGCTGGTGCAAGGCGAACTCTACTGGCGTCTGACCGATCACATTCAGGCCCAGGCCGGCAGCCTGAATGCCCGCACCACGGTTGCAGGTTTAATGGCCCGCAGGAATTTGAGCGCCGAGCAGGCGACCGGGATTGGCCTGTTTATCTGGGACTGGCCCGAAGGTCCGGCTAGTGTGTCGGAGCGCATCGAAAGGCTGGAGGAACTGGGTTTTCCGCCAACCACGCCGTACAGCCACTCCATCAACAAATTTGCCGATGCCGAGCAGTGGCGCGATCACTGGTATCGCTCGCCCCTGCCATTCGCCAGCGACGGTATCGTTCTGCGGCACAACCAGCGCCCACCCGCCGAACGCTGGCATGCCAAACCACCATTTTGGAGCGTTGCCTGGAAGTACCCCTTCGCCCAGGCACTGGCTGAAGTGCGCAAGGTCCAGTTCAAGATCGGCAGGACCGGGCGAATCACCCCGGTACTGGAACTGACGCCGGTGATGCTCGATGACCGATTAATCAAACGCGTCAGTGTGAGTTCCCTGCAACGCTGGCAAACGCTGGACATTCGACCGGGCGACCAGGTCGCCATCAGCCTGGCCGGCCTGACCATTCCCAGACTGGACTCGGTGGTGGCGCGCAGCATCGAGCGTGCGGAATTGAGTGTGCCGCTGGCGACGGATTTTCATGCGCTGAGTTGTTGGCAGCCGACAACGGGATGCGAAGGTCAGTTTCTCGCCCGTCTGACCTGGCTCAGTGGCAAGCAGGGTCTGGCCTTGCCCCACGTCGGCCCTGGCACTTGGGAAAAACTTTTTGTAACAGGCCGTCTGAACGGTCTGCTGGATTGGTTGACCCTCGATGCTCAAGAGCTTGCTACCATTGATGGTTTCGGCGAGCGCAGTGCTGCGCGCCTTTCGAGCAGTTTCGAGAGTGCCCGGCAACGCCCCTTCGCCCGCTGGCTCAAAGCGCTGGGCATGCCGCCGACCGGCCAGGCACGCCTCGCGGATTCCTGGCAGGCGCTCGCACAACGAAGCACCGAACACTGGCAGGCCGAACCTGGTATCGGCCCCGGACGCGCGACACAACTGAGCTCATTTTTCCGCGACCCACAGGTCCTGGCCTTGAGTGAAACATTACGTGAGGCAGGGATTGACGGCTTTTAGCCACCGACAATGCCTTCCCACCCGGGAACCCAATAGTACTGATGGGCTCAAACAAGCCATCGCCGCTTCGACCCGATTGCCTTTTCACATGGAGCTTTTATGAAATTTCTTTCACCGCTGGCCCTGTTGACCCTTTGCAGCGTAATGGCCGCTCCATTGATGGCCGCCGAAGACGCCCCGGGCCTGACCGGTTGTGCCGCCAAGAAGCAAGGCATCATCAACCAGATCGAACTGGCCAAATCCCATGGCAATGCCGACCAGCAGGCAGGCCTGGAAAAAGCCTTGAGCGAAGTCACCGCCAACTGCACTGACGCCTCGCTGAAGAAAGAACGGGAAAACAAGGTGCTCGACGCCAAGCACGAAGTCAGCAAGCGTCAGGCTGATCTCGACAAGGCCATGAAAAAAGGCGACCCCGAGAAGATCAACAAGCGCAAAGACAAACTCGCCGAATCCCGCAAGGAGTTGCAGGAAGCTGTCGACGAATTGGATAAATAAATCTAAAGATCGCAGCCTTCGGCAACTCCTGCAGGAGTTCGCATTCCATTGTAGGAGTTGCCGAAGGCTGCGAACTTTTCAGCAATCAATGATCCCGAAACTGTTTATGGCACGCACTGCAGGCATCTTCGACTTTCTGCACCGCCGGCCCCAGGTTGCTGGCCTTGTAGGGTTGGACCTGGCTGGCGATCACCAATTCACCGGTGGCGCTTTCAAGGTCGCGGGCCATTGCCTGAAAGCGTGTCTGCTGCTCCCAGACATCGCTCTTGGCGCTGGTGTGATCTTCCTCGCGCACTTGCGGAAAATGCTGCCACGGCTCACGGGACAACGCATCGAGTTTCACCGCGCCTTCGGCGAACTTCGGGCCATCGAACGCAATGCGCCCACGCAACATGCCGCCCAGGTCTTCGCCAGTATTGAGCATCTGCTTGAAAATGGCCTTGCGCTGGCCGAGCGGCGAGTTGGGGTCGATACCGCCACAAGCGGACAGCGTCAGGCAGGCCAGCAATACAACAGAAAGTCTTTTAAGAGTCATGGTGGCTTCAGGTCACGGGAAACGGCGGCCAGTATCCTCGCGTCATCGGCAAAGACCAATAGCCCTATTATCAACAAGGGTTGCTTGAACGCATGGAGCGCTCAGGCAACCGGCAAAGGAATCACTCCATGAACAGCCGTTTCAAGGCATGGCGTCACAGCCTGGCCTGGACCCTGCCGATGGTGGCCCTGCTCGCAGGCTGCACCGGTGGCGACAAGCAACAACCGAAAACCCATGCCCTGGCCACTTACTCCAGCGCTACATGGGAAGCGCTGCCGGCGGTGTCCGACACCGACCTGGTCGCCGGTTTCGGCTCCTGGCGCAGCGCCTGCACCCGACTCAAGGCCGACCCGGTCTGGGGTGGCACCTGCGCGGCGGCGGCCAACGTGCCGCAAACCGCCAGCGACATTCGCGGTTTTCTCAAACAGAACCTCGATGTCTATGGCCTGCGCGCCGCCAACGACAACCCCAACGGCCTGATAACCGGCTACTACGAACCGGTCTATCCCGGGAGCCTGACCCAGACCAGCGCTGCCAATGTCCCGGTCTATGGCGTCCCCGAGGACATGATCATCGTCGCCCTCGACAGCATTTACCCGGAACTCAAGGGCAAACGCCTGCGCGGTCGACTCGAAGGTCGCGTGCTCAAGCCGTACGACGATGCGGCAACCATCGAAAGCAAAGGGGTCAAGGCGCCGGTCGTGGCCTGGCTGACCGATCCGATGAACCTGCAGTTCCTGCAAATCCAGGGTTCGGGTCGTATCCAGCTCGACAATGGTCGCCAGTTGCGCATTGCCTACGCCGATCAGAACGGCCATCCGTATCGACCGATCGGCCGCTGGCTGGTGGAACAGGGCGAGTTGAAAAAAGAAGACGTGACCATGGGCGCCATCAGCACCTGGGCCAAGGCCAATCCGTCGCGCATTCCCGAACTGCTCGGCAGCAACCCCAGCTATGTGTTCTTCACCCGTAACCCGGATAGCAACGAAGGTCCGCGCGGCTCGCTGAACGTACCGTTGACCGCCGGTTACAGCGCGGCGGTGGATCGCAAGGTGATTCCGCTGGGCAGCCTGTTGTGGCTGTCCACCACCAGACCGGACGGCACGGCCCTGGTTCGCCCCGTGGCAGCACAGGACACCGGCGGCGCCATTGCCGGCGAGGTTCGGGCGGATCTGTTCTGGGGCACCGGCGATGCGGCCGGGCAACTGGCCGGGGACATGAAACAGCAGGGGCAGATCTGGATGCTCTGGCCCAAAGGCGCGACGTTGCCGCAAGTGCCGCAGGTGGCGGATGCGCAGAAGACCACCCCTTAAATGCTGCTTCGCCTGTTAGATAGCTTTCGCGAGCAAGCCCGCTCCCACATGAGATCACCATCGAACACAGAATCTGTGTCCACTGAGGATCAAATGTGGGAGCGGGCTTGCTCGCGAAGAGGCCTTGATTAGCGCCTGAGACTCAGACGGACACCACAAAGAAACTCACGATCAGCCCCATCCCCACGAACCACATCAACGACCGCAGCGTCGCCAGGTCCGTCAGATAGAAAATGATGTAGAGCAGACGACTGGTGATGAACAACACCGACAGCACATTGATCGTCACCAATTCGGCATTGCCCGCCAGATGCGCCACGATCACTGCAGCCGCAAACGCTGGCGTCACTTCAAAGCTGTTCAGCTGCGCCGCATTCGCCCGCTTGCCCAGACCTTCCAGGGAATCAAGAAACCCCCGAGGGTCATGATTGTGTCTCAAACCATATCCGCCGCTGATCTTGGCCACGCCCGTGCACACATACGGCAGGAAGATCGCGATCAAGATGCACCACAGAGCAACCGTCATAAAGCAGTCCCTTTTTCACGTTTCAGAGCAGTCAGAATTTCATCACCAGCATGCCGATCAACACCAGCCCGCAGGCCAGAAGCCTGGGTCGGCCGAAAGGTTCTTCCAGGTAGCGCATGCCGAACAGCACCACCAGAATCACGCTGATTTCACGCAGGGCCGCCGCTTCGGCAATCGAGCCCAGCTGCATGGCCCACAGCACCAGAGCGTAGCTGAACAACACGCAGAAACCGACCGCCAATCCCAACCGCCACTGTTCACGCCAGAACAACTTGAAGGCCGGCCGCTTGCGCACCCACGCCAGCAACGGGAACGGCCAGGCACTGAGCAGCGTGACCCAGACCAGATAATCCAGTGGATGCGACCAACGCCGCAGCGCCTGCCCATCGATGAAGGTGTAGCAACCGATACACAGGCCGATCAGCGCCACCACCGGCAACATCGACCACGGCAGGCGCGCACCACCTCCGCCCTGCCAGAGCAGGCACAACATACCGAGTGGAATCAGCAGGATCCCGAAGATCTGCTGGTTCGTCAGCACCTCGCCGGCAAAAACCAGCGTCAGCGCCAATACCACCAGCGGCGACAATCCGCGCATCAGCGGATAGACCAGCCCCAGATCGCCGACCCGATACGCCTGAATGAGCAAATAGCGGTAGAGCAACTCGAAGGCCGCCGAGGCCAGAATCCACGGCCATAGTTCCAGCGGCGGCAAGGACACAAACGGCAACATCATGGCGACAAACAGCAGCGCCACGCTGTCCATGCAGGCCACGACCAGCAACCGTTCCGCACTGAATTTGATCAGGGTATTCCACGCCGCGTGCAACAGCGCCGCCACCAACACCAACGCCGTCGCAAGCACGGCACACTCCTTATTGTTACCCCAATTTCCACCTGTAGGAGCTGCCGAAGGCTGCGATCTTTTGATCGTGCTTTTTAAAAATAAAAAGATCGCAGCCTTCGGCAGTTCCTACATAAAGCGGATGGAGATTTGATTCGCCATATGTCAGCGGCTGTTTATACTGCAAACGACCACGCCGCACTCAGTTGCACACAGACTAATTCCAATAAAAATCTGCCCTGGCCCGCTCTCGTCGAGAACGGTCTTCGGCATGCGTATGCCTGATCAGAGCGTCAAGACTACCGACAGAGACCTTGCGCATGCCACTCGCTTTGCTTGCCCTCGCTGTTGCCGCGTTCGGCATCGGCACCACTGAATTCGTCATCATGGGCCTGCTGCCCGATGTCGCCCGCGATCTCGCGGTGAGCATTCCCCATGCTGGATTGTTGATCACCGGTTACGCCCTGGGCGTGGTGTTCGGCGCGCCGATCCTCGCGGTCGGTACCGCCAACATGCCACGTAAAGCCACGTTGCTGGGCATGACGCTGATGTTTATCCTCGGCAACATGCTCTGTGCCCTGGCGCCAAACTACGCAACGTTAATGGCAGCGCGAGTGGTCACGGCGCTGTGTCACGGCGCGTTTTTCGGGATCGGCTCAGTGGTTGCAGCCGGGTTGGTCGCGCCGAACAAACGGGCCCAGGCGATTGCCATGATGTTTACCGGGCTGACCCTGGCCAACGTGCTCGGCGTGCCACTGGGCACTGCGCTCGGACAATACGCCGGCTGGCGCTCGACGTTCTGGGCCGTTTCGGTGATCGGCGTGATCGCGGTAATCGCGCAGTGGGTTTGGTTGCCGAAAGACATCGCCATGGACAAGGCCAACCTCGCCAGCGAGTTCAAAGTACTGGGCAAGATCAATGTGCTGCTGGCTCTGGGCATGAGCGTACTGGCCTCGACCAGTCTGTTCAGCGTATTCACCTACATCGCGCCGATTCTGCAGGACATCACTGGCGTCAGCCCCCACGGCGTGACGATCATGCTGCTGTTGTTCGGGGTCGGCCTGACCGCGGGCAGCATGCTCGGCGGCCGTCTCGCCGACAGCCGATTGCTGCCTTCACTGGTCGGTATGGCACTGTCCGTGGTGGTGGTATTGGCCGCTTTCAGCCAGACCAGCCACTCGGTTGTCCCGGCAGCGATCACGCTGGTGCTGTGGGGAATATTTGCCTTCGCCCTGTGTCCGATCCTGCAACTGCTGATCATCGATCAGGCTCACGAAGCCCCTAACCTCGGCTCAACCCTGAACCAGAGCGCGTTCAACCTCGGCAACGCGGCGGGTGCCTGGATTGGCGGATTGGTAGTAGCCAGCGGAGCCGATCTGGCGGATCTGCCCTGGACCGGCGCACTGGTCAGCGGTCTGACCGTCCTGACCGCGCTCTTCTATATCTACCTGCAACGCCGGAGAGCAGGGGAAGAAAAAAACCTGGTCCAGATTGAGCCGTGACCCGATCAGAAATTGGCCGCGGACACCCACGCACCGGGGACAGGCGTTGTGTGAATATTTTCCAAACCGTATAGCCGATTACTGACGCGCACCGGAATGGCCTATGCCAGAGCGTTTCAGGTATTTTTTTGCTGGTCTTCCCCGGCTTTATTGCCAATTGATGCGTGAGGTTTTGCTGCGCCGCATCGGGGCTAAAGTGTCGCTTCCGAACATTTATCAAGGAAGAGGCAAACATGACTGGTGCCATCAGCCAATCAATTTCGACACGTCTTTTGAGTGTCGCGAACACCACCGATCACAACTCACCCACAACCCCGATAGACAATGATTGCGCAGACTTTCAGAACGGTTCCATGCGTATCGGACAGGGTACGTGCGAAGTGTTGGTGCACTGCGTGACAGATCGAGCGCTGACTATCCGGCGCTATGAAGACGGCGTTGTCGAGATGGACCTGAAACTCCCCGACATCGAGCGCCTGGTACTCAGTGGTGGCGGCGCCAAGGGCGTCGCCTTCTCGGGGATGGTCAAGGCACTGGAGGCCGACCAGGTGCTGGACAAGATCCGCACTATCTCCGGCTCATCGGCCGGGGCCATTTCAGCGGCTTTTCTGGCCAGTGGCATGGGCCACGCAGACTTCGACAAGATGTCGGACGAGACTAACCTCGTCGCACTGCTCGACAGTCACAACAAGATTCTCGGGCCGATTCAGCACGTCAGCTCCGTCATCGGCAAGGGCATCGCAAAAGTCCCCGGCAAGGCGGGTAGCATTGGACGGCTGCTGCTCGATCTGATGCCTCGCCTCCAGTCCAAAGCCGCACCGCTGGAAGAACTGCTTCACGAGAAAATGGTTGAGTCTGTTCAGTCACGCTTCAAACACGCCCTTAACGATCCGCAGCGACAGCTTTCACAGGCCACCAAAGACTGCGTTGAGCAAATAAACACCAACGGCTATGTGACATTCGGCGATCTGGCGACACTCAGCAAAGAGCTGCCTGAAATCAAACAACTGAACATCACCGGAACGGCCATGCTCGACGGACGCCCGCAAATGGTGGTGTTCAATGCCAGTCTGACACCGGATATGGATGTAGCCCGCGCGGCCCATATATCAGGTTCGTTGCCCGTCGTTTTTCAGAAGCCTTCGGAACAGGGACTGCCCTTTCAAACTAAGGGAGAGCTAACGTCCTTCCAGGACGGCGGAATCATGCTCAACACACCGGTTCTGGACCTTTACGAACCTCAATTTCCAATGAGTCCGATTCCCGAAAGCGATCAGCTAATCCTCAAGTTCGAGAGCGGGAATAACGACACCAAAAAAGATCGTGGGACCGTGGGCTCGGCACTGGCCGATAAAATCGTCGGCGTTCGCTACGCGGCTCGGGACGCACAAGAAGCAAGCGGCCTCAAGGCCTTTGAAAAGCAAACAATCGTCGTTCCATTGAAGACTGAAAAAGGCGACTTTACGGGTACGTTCAATGGCACCGTCAACTTCAGCATGCCGTTGAAGCACAAAAACCACTTACAGCAAAAACTGGAAGTTGAGGTGAGTGAATATCTGAAACGCCATGAAAGCGGCGAAACCTACACATTCAACTCCATCGGTGGCGCACTTCTGGCCCTCGATGACCAAATGTTCGAAGCTGCAGCGAATGAACTGCAAAACGATCCCGGCTGCGCAGAAGTCATCGACTTCCGCCAAAAATCTCAACAGACGATGACGGACTTAAGCCAAGCCTTGATCGAGGCGAAAGCCACAGGCTCCGACAAGCTGAACCTCACTGCTCCACTGAAAGATGCAATTCACGCTCTTGATCAACTCGGCGACACGCCGGGCAAGATTGAATGGCTGGCGAAAAAGCTCAACCATGGAAACGTTCCGGATTACATGGAGCTGCTTCAAGCCGTTAAACGCATGGATGCCAAGGCAACAGGGCCAAAGTCTGCTGTTTTAACCGCAGCTATCAAAGAAATGGGCGCCCGCGACATCGTAACCAAGAGCGAAAACTTCATTCGCGAAGTGATCTATCCTTCCCTGTACCGTCTTGACCAGCCTGATTCAAACGTCAAGCTGTTAAAGGCAGCAATCGTTGACCTGCGAGAAACTACCAGCGCCGAGGGTTACAACGCTGTACTCAATCGGATTGCCGATCAGTACGTCTCGCGCAACTTCCCTAACTCGTCACGCCCGTTCAATTCGACAACAGTCGATCAAGCCCGAGCATGGGTGATTCCCGGCGGATAAAAACTACGTGCCATTCGGTCGGGCGAGCTTTTGAGGCCTCGCCCGGCTAGTGTTCATCAGACTCCGGCTCGGCTTGGTTTCCCTTATCTTTTGGCGCGCCGGACTCACTGCGGATTTGCGCATGGCTGATCAACGCGAAAATAAAGCTGCCACCGATGATGTTGCCCGCCAGCGTCGGGCCGGCAAAGACCAGAAAAAAATCCTGCCATGGCAATTCACCGGCGAATACCAGGTATGCGACCTCCAGCGAACCCACCACGATGTGAGTGAAATCCCCTAGCGCCATGAAGTAGGTGATGAGGATGATGATCCACATCTTGGCGCTCTCCATGGAGGGGATCATCCAGACCATGGTGGCGATCATCCAACCGGAGATAATGCCCTTGGCGAACATCTGGCTGGCATGGTTTTCCATGACCTTGCGGCCGATGTCGAGGAAGGCCACGTCGGTCTTGCTGTCGAAAATCGGCAATTCCAGCATGACGTAAGCCACCAGCAAGGTGCCGCAGAGGTTCCCGAACAGCACCACACCCCACAGCCGCAGCAATCGACCGAAATTACCCAGGGTGGGTTTGCTCATGATCGGCAGCACGGCGGTCAGGGTGTTTTCGGTGAAGAGTTGCTGACGGCTGAGGATCACCGCGAGAAAGCCGGCGCAGTAGCCGAAACTGGCGATCACCTTGAAACCTTCGTCGTCCGGCAGGCGGGAATTGAGCAAGCCCATGGCCATCAGCGACAGGCCCATGGTCAACCCTGCCGCCAACGCCGACCACCACAGAGCGGCAATGCTGCGCTCAAGTTCCTTATCGCCTTGAGTCCGGATGATTTCGTGCAGCACCGCCGCGCGCGGTGGCTGGTTTTTTTCGACCTCGTGCTGTTCTTTTGCCGAGAGATCGGGGGTCTTGCCGTCTTTTCGAGTGTCCATGGAACTCCTGAACCGCTGGCGTGCGATGTAGTTACGACCCGCGCGGTTCAGATTCCGTTCGTCTTGCTCGAATTAATCGACGCTGCCGTCATCCTTGAACTGGTCCTTGACGTACTTGATCTCGGTCCGGCCATGGGGAGCGGGCAAGCCGTCCTCACCCAGGTTGACGAAAACCATCTTCTCCACCGTCAGGATGCTCTTGCGGGTGATCTTGTTGCGCACTTCGCACTTGAGGGTGATCGAGGTGCGGCCGAACTCGGTGGCGGTGATGCCCAGCTCGATGATGTCGCCCTGACGCGAAGCACTGACGAAGTTGATTTCAGAAATGTACTTGGTGACCACGCGCTGGTTGCCTAACTGGACGATGGCGTAAATCGCCGCTTCTTCGTCGATCCAGCGCAGAAGACTGCCGCCGAACAGCGTGCCGTTGGGGTTGAGGTCTTCGGGTTTAACCCATTTGCGGGTGTGGAAATTCATATTCACTCCTGACCGTCTTGCCGATTGATGCCCGCAATCATGGCAGAGCCCGCGCCAGAGCTCTATCAAGCATCGACTATGGCTTCGATTACCGTTCGGACATTGACCAACAGAAACCCTTTGGAAGATCAGCATAGCCCGCTATAATCGCCCCCGTTTCAAAACGGTAACTTCCACTTGATACCGTTTTCCCGCCACCTGTCCGAGGGGCGCTGCAGCAGGTTCAACCTGTCAGGCTCGGATGGGGCGTTGCTTGGCTGTCATCAGCCAGACACTAAACGCACAACGGCGCCCATTCGCATACATTACGAATGGAGGCTCTTCATGAGCGCTGTCAACACGCCTGCAGATTTCACCGACTACAAAGTCGCCGACATGTCCCTGGCTGCCTGGGGCCGTCGCGAAACCATCATCGCCGAATCCGAAATGCCAGCCCTGATGGGTCTGCGTCGCAAGTACTCCGAAGAGCAACCGCTCAAGGGCGCGAAGATCCTCGGCTGCATCCACATGACCATTCAGACTGCCGTGCTGATCGAAACCCTGGTTGCCCTGGGTGCCGAAGTACGCTGGTCGTCCTGCAACATTTTCTCGACTCAGGACCAGGC
>RCUS01001508.1_pt1 | contig 11927 bp, 15 predicted proteins | sample 2166221 | NCBI WGS metagenome assembly RCUS01 (sample SAMN09932758, study PRJNA488358) | compost metagenome | isolation source: compost soil in cyclohexanecarboxylic | place: Germany: Experimental Botanical Garden | reverse complement strand
CCAGTCATCCTGGCTCGGCACCAGGCTAAAGCCGGCAAAGGGGTCGTAGAGGTTCTGTACGCGCTGCTCGATAAAGCCTTGCGGATTGTCGATCAGGCTGCTGCGGTCAGCGCGCGAGAGCATCGCCAGGCGCCCTTGCAGCAACTGTTCACGCAGTGCTTGCAGGTCAGTCTGCAGGCTCCATTGGACCTTCTCGAACAAGCCACTGGCCTGCCATTGTTCCGCCAGGCGCTGGGCCAGGGCAATGGCCTGGTCACGCTGGGGGTGGCCGACCAGTACCAGCATCTCGCGGTTCAGCGGCTCTTGCATGCGCTGCTCGGCGCGTTGCACCAGCGGGTCCTGGGTGGCGCCGGGCACCAGCGTCATCAGGTCGGCAGACAAGGGTGCAGCGCGGTGCCACTGCCAGCCGGCCAGGGCCAGCACAGCGATCAGCAGCAGCAAAAACAGCCGTGGCAACAGGCGCTCACTCGGCAAAATCGCGGCGCTCCGTGTCGGTCAGGCTGGCGCTGCTGCTCGATGGCATGCGCAGTACCGTGCTGTCGCCCTGGGTTTCCAGCAGCTGGATGCGTTCGACGTAGCGCCCGCCGTCGATATCGATCTGCTTGAACACCTGTTTGAGCAGCAGCGAACGCGGGGTCAGGCGCAATTGCCAGTGCTTGGCATCGCCTTGCAGGCTCAGCTCGAAGTCACGCTGCAGGCCGCTGCTGTCGCCTTGCAGCACGGCGAAGAACAGGCGGTTCTGCTCGGCGCCGGCGCTCTTGCCCGGCAGCATCTGCCAACCGGACGGGTCGCGGCGGGCGATGCCCTGGGCGTTGAGGCGGTAGTCCTGCTTGAGCGGTGTTTGCAGCAGCCAGAGCAGGCCGTGGTCACGGGCCAGGACGAACTGGCCCTTGCTGAGCAACGGCTGCGTCAGGGCGCGCAGGTGTTTTTCCTGGATGAACGGGCCCTTGATGACTGCAGGCTCGCCCAATTGCTTGCTCAGGTCATCGAGGCCAAAGGCCTGAGCCAGGGTGCAGCTGGCAAGCAGGCCGATGCACAGCAGGCTACGCAGCAGCGTGTTCATTTGAGCACCTTGTTCACGGCGTCGAGCATCACCTGCGGCGAGGCCAGTTGCATCTCGCCACTGGCGATTTCGACCGCGACCTGCACGGAACTGGCGCGGGTCATGCGTTCGCCGGTGGCGGCGTCGCTGATCAGGTAGTTGATCTTCAGGCGGTTCTCCCACTCCACCAGGCTGGCACGCACGTTCAGGCGCTGGCCAAAGGTGGCGCCACGCATATAGCGCAACTGCAGGTCGATCACCGGCCAGGCGAAGCCGGAGGCCTGCATCTGCAGGTAGTTGTGTTCGAGGCGGTCGAGCAGCGCGCAGCGCGCTACTTCCAGATACTTGACGTAGTGGCCGTGCCAGACCACCAGCATGCTGTCGACATCGAAGAACGGCACCAGCACTTCGGTATCGACGTGCAGCACTCCCTGACTACGCATGCAGCCTCCAGTGTTGTTCGGCAATTCGGCTCAGGCACAGGCGCAGGTCGCCTTCCAGGGCGCGGTCCTCGATCACCGGGGCGAAGTCTTCGAGCAGCGCACTGTGCATCTCGGCCAGGGCCGGTGGCAGGTCACGGGCATCGGCTTCGCGGCTGCGCAGCCAGACGCCCTGGTTGGCCGCCAGCAAGGTCGCGGCGGCAACCTGTTCGGTCAGTTCGAGCGTGCGCAGGGCATCGCGGGCGGCGATGGTGCCCATGCTCACCTTGTCCTGGTTGTGGCATTCGGTGGAGCGCGAGAACACGCTGGCCGGCATGGTGTTTTTCAGGGCTTCGGCGGTCCAGGCGCTGGCGCCGATCTGCACGGCCTTGAAGCCGTGGTTGAGCATCGCCCGCTCGGCGCTGGCGCCCGACAGGTTGCTCGGCAGACCGTGGTTGTAGCGCGTGTCGACCAGCAAGGCGAGCTGGCGGTCGAGCAGGTCGGCGACGTTGGCCACCAGGTTCTTCAGGCTGTCCATGGCGAAGGCGATATGGCCGCCGTAGAAGTGGCCGCCGTGCAGTACGCGTTCGGCTTCGGCGTCGATGATCGGGTTGTCGTTGGCGCTGTTCAGTTCGGTCTCGATAAAGCCGCGCAGCCAGCCCAGGCTGTCGGCTAACACGCCCAGCACATGCGGCGCGCAGCGCAGCGAGTAGCGGTCCTGCAGGCGATGCAGCGGCGCGGTCGGCGCGTCGATGGCCAGGTCATGGCGCAACCAGGCAGCCACCTGCATTTGCCCCGGATGCGGCTTGGCGGCGAACAGGCGCTCGTCGAAGTGTTCCGGGTTGCCTTGCAGGGCGACCACGTTCAGCGCGGTGATCCGTGTGGCGAGTTTGAGCAGGTAATCGGCGCGGGCGTACGCCAGGCAGGCCAGGCCGGTCATCACCGCGGTGCCGTTCATCAGCGCCAGGGCTTCCTTGGGCCGCAGCACCAGCGGCTGCCAGCCCAGTTCGCGGTGTACGTCAGCAGCGCTGCGGCGCTCGCCGCGGTACATGACTTCGCGCTCGCCCGACAGGGTCGCGGCCACGTAGGACAGTGGCGTCAGGTCGCCGCTGGCACCGACCGAGCCTTCCTGGGGAATCAGCGGCAGGATGTCGTGGGCAAGAAACGCCTGCAGGCGCTCCAGCAACTCGACGCGCACGCCGGACACACCATGGCACAGCGACTGCAAGCGGGCGGCCAGTACGGCGCGGGTGGATGGCGCATCGAGCAACTGGCCGAGGCCGCAGCCATGGAAGGTGTACAGGTGCTTGGGCAGGGCCTCGACATGCTCCAGTGGCACCGCCACCACGCACGAGTCACCGTAGCCGGTGGTCACCCCGTAGATCACCCCTTCCTTGTCCAGCAGCGAGTCGAGGAACTGCGCGCCACGGGCAATCCGCGCGCGGTAGTCGCTGTCGTCCTGCAGGCGGGTTTCGGCCTGGCGGTGGGCCAGGGCGAGGACGTCTTCGATTGCCAACGGCAGCGCGCCGAAGGTCACGGGCTTATGCGGATGCATCGTCATCGGTCTTCCAGAAAGGGTAGAAATTGAACCATTGCTGCGGCGCTTGCAGGCAATAGTGGCCCAGGCGTTCGGCGTAGCGCCCGGCCCAGTCGGCGATCACCTGATCGCGCTGGCCGCGGCGCCACTCGATGGCCTCGGCGAAGGGTTCGAGGAGCACCTGGTAGCGGCCTTGCTGCTTGAGGCAGAAGAACAGATTGAGCCGGCACTTGAGCAGCCCGGCCAGCAGCCACGGGCCCTGCGGGAAGGCGGCGCGGTGGCCGAGGAAATCCGCCTCGACCGTACGCGCGCCATGCAGCGGCACGCGGTCGCCGGCAATCGCCAGCCATTCGCCGCGGTCCAGGCGCTGGCTCAGTTGCAGCATGATCGCCGGGTCCAGCTCGCTGACCTGGATCAGCCGCAGGTTGGTCGCACCCGATTCACCGAGCAGGCGATTGAAGCGTTCGGCGTGCTTGGTGTGCACCAGCACGTTCATGGTCACCTGCTCGCCAAGCTCGGCCAGGGCGCGGCAGACTTCAAGATTGCCCAGGTGCGCCCCCACCAGCATCTGTCCGCGCTCGGCGCGCAGTTGGCCGCGCAACTGCCCGGGGTCGACGATCTCGATCTGCTCCAGGCGCAGCTTGCCGTTCCATACGTCGAGCTTGTCCAGCAGGGCATCGGCGAAGGCCATGAACTGGCCGAACACCCGCGTGTGGCTGGGGCGCAGGCTGGCTTGCCCGCTCCAGTCGGCCAGGCGCTGCTGGTATTGCCAGATACTCTGCCGGGCACGGCGGCCAAACACGAAGAAGTACAGGACGATGCCATACAGCACCGGGCTGAGCAGGCGCCGACCGAGCAGCTTGATGCCCAGGGCGGTCAGCTTCATCAGCCAGAAGCTGCCACGTTCCTGGTGTTCGGCCCAGTGTTGTTCGCCGTTGCTCATGCCTGCCACCGCCGCCAGAGGATGGCCGGGGCGCGCAGCAACATGCCGAAGAACAGCTTGGTGTGCATCTTCGAGATCAATGCGTTGTCGTGGAACAGGCGAAAGTGCGAGAGGCCGTCGGCCGGGTAATGCACCTTGGTGGGCAGCCAGCGCATCGGCTGGTTGCGCCAGGCCAGGCGCACGAGGATCTCCGGGTCGAAGTCCATGCGCTTGCCGAGGTTCACCGCCTCGATCAGCGCCAGGGTCGGCGGCAGCGGGTAGACCCGAAAACCGCACATCGAATCGGGAATCTGCAGCGACAGGCTGTTGATCCACACCCATACGTGGGTCAGGTAGCGCGCATACAGACGGCCCTTGGGCACGCTGGCGTCGTACTGTGGATAACCGCAGATCAGCGCCTGTGGATACGCCTGCGACTGTTCGAGAAAGTGGCTGACATCGGCCAGGTCATGCTGACCGTCGGCATCCACCTGCAGGGCATGGCTGAAGCCCAGGCGTGCGGCTTCGCGCAGGCCGGCCATGACCGCGCCGCCCTTGCCCTGGTTGACCTTCAGCTGTACCAGGAACACCTGCTGGTGCTCGGCCAGCTGGCGCAGCACGGTGGCGCAGGCCGGGCTGCTGGCGTCATCGACCAGTACGCAGGGCAGGCCGGCTGCGAGCAGGTCGGCAACCACCGCCGGCACCGCCAGTTCGTGGTTGTACACCGGGATCACCGCACAAGGCTTATTCACCGACGGCCTCCAGCACGATGCGGCCGCTGGAGCAGGGCGCTCCGGCGTTGCTGTAGGCGAAGTAGAGCTTGCTGCGTTCGGCATCGAAACGCAGGGTTAGCTGCAGCGGGTCGCCGGGGCGCACCAGTTGCTGGAATTTCAGCACTTCCATGCCGGCGAACTGGCGCGGCCGGTCGAGCAATTGTTGTCCCAGGGCCAGCGCCCAGTCGACCTGGACCACGCCTGGCAGCACCGGGGTCTGCGGGAAGTGACCGTTGAAATAGGCCAGGTCCGCCGACACTGCCAGTTGCAGCTGTAGCTCGCCGTCCACCTCGGCCTGGCTCAGGACGTCCGGGCCTTTCGGCCGTGGTGCCAGCAGCAGGGCTTCGAGTTCGGCCTGGGGCAGTTTGCCCTGGGCGTTGAACGGCAGTTGCCGCAGCAGTCGCCAGCGCCGGGGCAGGGCCAGGGCTTCGCAGTGCTGGCTGAGGTGTTGGCGCAGGCCTTCGGTGACCGCACGGCGGCCCTGGTTGCGCAAGGCATACAGGCCTGCGGCGCTGAGCACCAGCAGGGCGCCAAGGCTGGCGCGGTTTTCCTGGATCACCGCCAGGCGCGCTTCCTCGACCCAGACGTGCTCGACCAGGGCCTGTTCCAGCATCGGCAAGGAGATGCGTTTTTCTTCCAGTTTGACGATGCGGTCCAGGCGCCCGAGCAGGCGGAAGCGACCGTCAGCGGCGAACTCGACGGCATCGGCGCTTTGTTCGATATGACCGGGTGGCAGGTAAGGCGATTCAATGCGCAGCGCACCGTCCTGGTTCTGGCTCAGGCGCACCTCGGCAAATGGCTGCCACAGGCTGTCGCCCTGGCGCCAGGCGATGCCGCCGGTTTCCGAGCTGCCAAGGATTTCCGTCGGCCATTGCTGCAAGCGCTGGTGCAAGGCCTGGGCGGCGCTGGCCGGCAGTTCGCCGCCGGAGGAAAACACCCGGCGTACCGCACTCAATGCTGGCCAGTCGAGGTTGTCGCCCATGCGCTTGAGCAGCGCCGGGCTGGCGACCCAGGCGAAAGCCGCGTGCTCGCGGCTGGCGCGCTGCAGGTCTTCGGGGAAGGGCAACTGGCGGCGCACGAACGGGCGCCCGGCGCACAGCGGCCAAAGCACGCGAAACAGCAGGCCGTAGATGTGCTGGGTGGCGACGCTGCCGATGATGCAGGCAGCGCCCAGGTCCTTGCCCCACAGCTGTTCCAGGGCCTGCACTTCATTGGCCAGCTGGCGCAGGCTCTTGTCGATGCGTTTGGCTTCGCCGCTGGAGCCGGAGGTGCACAGGCTCAGCTGGCAGTTGTCCAGGTCCAGGTCAGCGGCGGCCAGGGGCGCTTGCAACAGTGCCTCGAGTGCGGTGTCCTGCGCTTGGTCGCTCAGCCACAGCTCGACCTCGCCGAGCCAGCGCTGGCGGGTCTGGGCTTGCAGGTCGGCAGGCAGCAGCACTTGCACCCCGGCGCGCCAGGCCCCGAGCAGCGCGACGGCCAGTTGCGCGGCGTCTTCCAGGTGCACGGCAATGCGCTTTACACCTCGCTGCTGAAGGCCTGCGGCCAGTTGCAGGGCTTGCTGGCACAAGCTCGCGTGGTCCAGCGCCGGGGCGACGCTGACCGGGCGCGGCGCGCTGGCCGGATGCAGCAGTTGCTCAAGGGCAATCCATTTCATGAGCGTCCTCGCACGCGTTGTCTAATCAGCCATTCAATGGCAAACAGCAGGCCCATCAGCCCGTAGGCGATCAGGCCGTTGTACAGGGTCCACCAGCTCAGTGGCGCCCACAGGGTCAGGGCGGCGGCGACCAGGCCGTTGGCCAGGAAGAACAGGCTCCAGACCTTGGTTACCTGGCGCGTGTAGTGAATTGCCACGGCGGGCAACTCCGGCTCACGCAGCCGCGCCAGGCGCTCGACCAGCGGTGGGCCGAATTTCAGGCTCAGGCCAAACAGGCCAAGCATGAAAGCGCTGATCAGCACCGGGTACCAACGCAGCAGCTGCGGGCTGTTGAACAGCGCCAGCAACGCGCAGAAGGCAATCGCCGCCACGGCCATCCAGTGTCCGCCGGGCCGCCGCGGTTCGCTCAAGGCGCGCGCCAGCCACAGGCCGCCAAGCAGCAGGCCGAACTGCCAGGGGGCAAAGTGGGCCATGCCAAAATGCACCGCAAAGGGGTACAGCAGACCGGCCAGCAGCAGGCCGAGGCCGATCAGGCGTTTCATGCCGCAGGGTTGACCAGGCGGTACACCGCCTCGACCACGTCATTGACCGTACGCACGGCCTTGAACTCGTCGGCGGCGATTTTCTTGCCGGTCTGGCGCTTGATGTGATCGATCAGGTCGACGGCGTCGATGCTGTCGATTTCCAGGTCTTGATACAGGTTCGACTCCAGGCTGATGCTGGCCGGGTCCAGTTCGAACAGTTCGACCAGGGCGTCGCGCAGGGTGTTGAAGATGTCTTCGCGGGTTTGCATGGTGCTGTCTCAGGCTGCCTGTTTGGCGGTGACGAAAGCCGCAAGGCTGGCCACGCTGGTGAAATGGTTGCGGGTGTCCTTGGCGTCGGCGTCGATCTTGATGCCGTACTTTTTCTGGATCGCCAGGCCGAGCTCGAGGGCGTCCACCGAATCCAGGCCCAGGCCTTCGCCGAACAGGGTCTGCTCGTCGCCGATGTCCTGGGCGCTGATGTCTTCCAGGCCCAGGGCGTCGATGATCAACAGCTTGATGTCGTGGTTAAGGGTGTTCTGTGGATCGCTCATCTTCGGCGAGCTCCTTGGTGAAGTGCTGATGCAGGTGATCATTGAGTTTGCGCGAGGCCTGCGGGGCAGGGCCTTGTGCGGCGAAGGCCTGCGGGTCGATGTCGGCACCGACCTGCAGGCTGAAATGCACCCGGCACTGGGGAATGCGGTACCAGGGTTCGGCCTTGGTCAGGGTGCTGGGGGTGACCTTGATGGTGACCGGGGTGATGATCTTCGCACCGCGCAGGGCAATGGCTGCGGCGCCGCGATGAAAGGCAGGCGGCTGGCCCGGCTGGGTGCGGGTGCCTTCGGGGAAGATGATCAGGGTCTGGCCGCCTTGCAGCGCCGTTACGGCGCTGTCGAGCATGTCGATGCTGCCGTCGTTGCTGATGTATTCGGCCGAACGCACCGGGCCGCGGGTGCAGGGGTTGTGCCAGAGGCTCTGCTTGACCACACAGTTGGCCTGGCGCACCAGGCCGATGAGGAACACCACGTCGATCAGCGACGGGTGGTTGGCGATGATCATCTGCCCCGGGCGGCCGAGCTTTTCGGCGCCCTTGACCTCATAGGTGAGCACGCCGCTGGCGGCCATGAAGCGGATGAAGCGCCAGAACAGCCAACTGATGGTGTGCCGGGCGCGCTGGCGATGGCGTGCGGCATCGCCGGGCAGACAGGCCAGCAACGGGAAGACCAGCAGGCGCAGGCACAGGCCGCCGATGCCGAACAGCAGGAAGCTGATGGCGGTGGCGAGCAGGCGCCAGTAATAGGCGTCACGCGGTCTGCTTATGGCTTGCGTTGCCAGTTCCATGTGCGGCTCTTCCAGGTGTGGGTACAAGTGCGTTGGCCAGTGAGCAGGCAACGCAACCAGCTCAAGGCATGGGGTTCTGTTACCGCAGCAACGGCGGTTTTACCGCCCAGGTCCAGTTGCCAGTCATCGCCGGGGGTCAGCAACAGGCCCAGGGCATAGGCGAAAGGCACGTCATCAATCCTTGGGCCATAGGCCGCTGGCGGCTGTTCTTCGGTGACGATCAACAGCACCGCGGGCGCGCCTTCGCGCAGCAGGCAGGCGGCTTCCATTACGCCTTGTTCGAAACCGTCGCCGGCAGCAGCCAGGGCGGTCATTTCACTGGTTTCGCCACGCATGATCGACCACAGGCCGATGACCGCGTTGTGTACCGACAAGCTGAACTGGGTTGGCGACAGCGGCTGCTCATTGGCCAGGTCGCTGAGGATTTCGAAGGTGCGCGGGGTTTCGCCATGCCGGGAAACGAACACCAGCGGCAAATCTTGCAAACCTTCGGCCAGTGGCCAGCCCACGGCAAAAGCCATGCGCGCCAGGCGGCTTAGACGACGGCGTTGCATGGCCGGCAAAAACGACACATCCGGTGCCTGTTCAGCCATTTCTGGCAAGTGGTTTGCCTGGCTCCAGGCCTGCCAATCGGCAGCCGTCTGCAGGCCTGGTGCCCACGCGCGCCACTGGCTGATATTGAATGTGATCACTTTGCTGTACTTCCCGCCCTGAGGGACTTCCTTGCCGAGGGAGTAACTCGGAACAACGACCTGACAGGGTGTGGCGCAATCGCCGAGTGGCGCGCATTATCCCGGTGCCGTCGGCGTGTAGCAAATACTGGTTACAAAACTGCAGTTTGAAACAGACCTCGAATGTTCTGCTTCGTCAGGTAAGCCTGGTTTTTTCCCGACCAACGGCGGTCACGGGTTGTCGGTCGATTCCTCGACAACTTGAGCCCGACGGTGCTGGTCAAGTGGACCCTGCGCACACATACTCGGTCATCCCCAGACACACGGAGGTCATTCCATGCGGCGCGTGGTGTTCAATCAGAAAGGTGGCGTTGGCAAATCCAGCATTGCCTGCAACCTGGCGGCGGTGAGTGCCAATGAAGGCTATCGGACGCTGTTGATCGACCTGGATGCCCAGGCCAACTCGACCCAGTACCTCACCGGCCTGACCGGCGAGGACATTCCCATGGGCATTGCCGACTTCTTCAAGCAGACCCTGTCCTCCGGACCGTTTGCCAAGAAGAACAAAGTCGATATCTACGAAACGCCCTTCGACAACCTGCATGTGGTGACCGCCACCGCCGAGCTTGCGGACCTGCAGCCCAAGCTTGAGGCCAAGCACAAGATCAACAAGCTGCGCAAACTGCTGGATGAGCTGGATGAGGACTATGACCGGATCTACCTGGATACTCCGCCGGCGCTTAACTTCTACGCTGTTTCTGCGTTGATCGCCGCTGATCGTGTATTGATTCCCTTCGATTGCGACAGTTTTTCCCGCCAGGCGCTGTATGGCCTGCTGGCCGAAATCGAAGAACTCAAGGACGATCACAACGAAGAGCTGCAGGTCGAAGGCATCGTCGTCAATCAGTTCCAGGCCCGCGCCAGCCTGCCCCAGCAGATGCTTGACGAATTGATCGCCGAGGGCCTGCCGGTGCTGCCGGTGTACCTCAACAGCTCGGTGAAAATGCGTGAGTCACACCAGGCCAGCCTGCCGCTGATTCACCTGGAGCCGCGGCACAAGCTGACCCAGCAGTTCGTCGAACTGCACGCCCTGCTCGAAGAAAACGCTTAAATCCCCTGGCTGCGCAGCCACTCCAGCAGTTGCTGGAGTGGGAATGCACCGCTCTGGCGTGCCACTTCCCGGCCGTTTCTGAACAGGATCAGGCTGGGAATCGAACGAATCGCCAATTGTCCGGCCAGTTGCTGGTTGGCTTCGCTGTCCAGCTTGGCCAGGCGACAGCGCCCGCTCAACTGGCTGGCCGCCTGGGCAAAGATCGGCGCAAACGACTTGCACGGCCCGCACCAGTCGGCCCAGACATCGACCAGCAGCGGCAGGTCGCCCTTGATCTGACTGGCGTAGTCGCCCTGTTGCAAATCGAACGGCGTGCCCAGCAGGACCGGGTTCTTGCAGCGACCGCATTTCGGACTGTCGCCAAGGCGCTCGCCGGGGATGCGGTTGAGGCCGTTGCAGTGGGGGCAGGGGATGAGTAGTGGGTCGCTCATTTGAGTTCCTGAGAAGGTAGAGATTGTTGAAACACTAAGAACATTCTCGGGCAAAGACAAATACCACGCCGCATGTTTGCCGATCATCCGGAATGTTTTGATAAATATCGCAGATTGCGATATTTGTGCAGTACTCCCAAGCTCCTTCCTGAAAGCACGTTGCGATTTGGGTGTGGCATGCATGTGATAACGGAGAAACGCATCTGGGAGGCGAAGGCGAAATGGCCGCGAGCGGCCTTGGCGCTGGACGCTTGGTATCGACTGGTCAAAGCCTGCCATCCGCCGGACTTTGCGGCGATGAAGGCGACCTTTCCTGCAACTGACAAGGTAGGGGCGTTGCATGTATTCGATATCGGTGGCAACAAATTGCGGTTGATCGCGGTTGTGCACTACAAGACGCAGCGCTTGTACATCAAGCACGTGCTCGATCATGGCGAGTACGACAAAGGCAAGTGGAAGGAGTGAAGGCGATGAGCCCACTGATCAAACAGGCAGCAGCGCATTGGCAGTTCGTTTCGCCGTTGCTGCGCAAGCCGGCCAGCGAAGCGGACTACGATGCACTGGTCGAATCGCTGGATGAACTGCTGGTTCTGGTCGGCGAGGATGAGAGCCATCCCTTGGCAAGCCTCGCCGTACACTTGGGGGATATGCTGCAGGCCTATGACCATGCTCATCGGCCTTTGCCCCGGGCCAGCGGCGTCGACACGTTGCGCTACTTGATGCAGGAGCATGGCCTCAAGCAAAGCGATCTGCCTGAGGTAGGTTCGCAATCGGTAGTGTCGGAGGTACTGGCGGGCAAGCGTCAGCTCAATCTGCGTCAGGTGCGTGAACTGGCTCGACGTTTTTCGGTACCGGCGGACGTGTTCTGCTAACGCTGAGGGGCGGTGAGGCCCTTCACGACGAGCAACTGATCTCCAGGTGCTTGCCCCACTCCGGTGGCCGCTGGGCGTAGGCTTGCATTCCCGGCTGCTCGTCGAATGGCTTGCTCAGCACCTGGTGCAGCCGGCGTACTTCCTCGTAATCGCCCCCCTCAGCCGCCTCGATGGCGCGCTGGGCCAGGTAGTTGCGCAGGATGTACAGCGGGTTGACCGCATGCATGCGTTCGCGCCGGCCTTCGGCGTTGCCGGGCTCGCGCTGCAGCCGCGCGAGGTAGTCTGCTGACCACAGGTCAAAGCCGGCCAGGTCGATGAAGTCGTCGCGCACCACCTGCAGCGCCTGCTCGGCGGGCTGGTCGCCGAGATTACGGAAAAACAGGGTGTAGTCCACCGCGCCCGGTTGCATCAGTTGCAGCAGGCGTTCGATCAGCGGCTTGTCGTCGTCTTCGGCCCGGGTCAGGCCCAGGCGCCGGCGCATCAGGTCCAGGTACTGGGCCTCGTACAGCGGCAGGAATAGCCCGAGGGTTTCCTTCAGCGCTTCGACACTGATGAACGGCGTCAGGGCCTGGGCCAGGGCGCTGAGGTTCCAGTGGGCGATGGGCACCTGGTTGCTGTAGCTGTAGCGGCCTTGGT
>RCUS01001506.1_pt1 | contig 11937 bp, 12 predicted proteins | sample 2166221 | NCBI WGS metagenome assembly RCUS01 (sample SAMN09932758, study PRJNA488358) | compost metagenome | isolation source: compost soil in cyclohexanecarboxylic | place: Germany: Experimental Botanical Garden | reverse complement strand
ATGAGCGGTTCAATCGGATTCGGGAAGCCGAATCCCTGGTCCGGGACAATCTCTGGATGCTGTATACTTGTCATCTCAACAAAAAAGCGAAGCTCAGCGACAGCCTGCTCGGCAGACATACCGGCTCGTTCGGGTTTCTTGATATCTCCAGGCTTTGGGTTAAAAATACGGGTGCCAAGGAGACTTAATCGGTTGAGGCAGGGTAGCCCAGTGTTCTCCAAATCTCGCGTACCCGTTCCTCGCCATCGTAATAATCGGATTTTTCGCCGAGATGATAAATGTCCTGATCGGGCAGGATATTGATTTTGCCTGAATCGGGATATTCGGCGATGTCGAGTCCGTTCAGTGTGGACAGATCGAGGTAGGTGCAGGGCTGGTCCGTATGGTTGTACAGCTGGTGTGCTCCGGCAGGTCCCGCTTCAAAGAACAGGATATCGCCTTCCTTGACCTCCGTAATGCCTTCCGGCGCGCGAAGCAAAGCCTGTCCAGAGAGGATGACGAACATTTCCTCGGCATTGCGGTGAAAATGGTACGGGTAAGAGAATACGCCCGGCTCCAGCCGGCGAACATCAAAATCGAGACGGGAGGCCTTGACGGACTTCCATAAATCGTCGGTGCTTGAAAAAGCGAACTCCGGCAGAGGCGCAGATCTCTTGTTGAATGACAGCTCATTTGTATGAAAAATAGATGCCACTGTACTCACTCCTAACGGATTGGATGAATGCTGGTCTTCTTGTATTATTGTACCATTTTGACCCAATATCAGGCGTGAAAAAAGGCTCTCCCGGTCTATCCTGATCAACCGGAAGAGCCTTGAAATAATCGGTTAAGCTGGGGCTGAACATGTTGACTGAAGGGTGGCATTCGGGTTTATTTACTGCAATTTGCCGACATGTCCGCCCTCAAAGGACTCAACTGTAAATGCTGTGGTCGGCTTTGGCGAACTCGGCGGATTTCTCCTTCATGCCTTGTTCGATCGCTTCGGCATTTTCCAGATTATTCGCCTTGGCATAGGCCCGGATATCCTGCGTAATCCGCATGCTGCAAAATTTCGGCCCGCACATGGAGCAGAAGTGGGCTGCCTTAGCCCCTTCGGCGGGGAGCGTCTCGTCATGGTACTCGGCGGCCCGTTCCGGATCGAGCGAGAGCGCGAACTGGTCTCTCCAGCGGAATTCAAACCGCGCCTTGGAGAGGGCGTCGTCCCGCTGCTGCGCGCCGGGATGGCCTTTGGCCAAATCGGCGGCGTGCGCCGCGATTTTGTAGGCGATGACGCCTTCGCGGACATCGTTCTTGTCCGGGAGGCCCAGATGCTCCTTGGGTGTCACGTAGCAGAGCATCGCCGTGCCGAACCAGCCGATCATGGCCGCTCCGATGGCCGATGTTATATGATCGTAGCCCGGCGCAATATCCGTCGTCAGCGGCCCCAGGGTATAGAAGGGGGCTTCCTTGCAGACCTCCATCTGGCGGTCGACGTTCTCTTTGATCTTGTGCATCGGCACATGGCCGGGGCCTTCAATCATCACCTGGACATCATGTCTCCAGGCGATTTCGGTAAGCTCGCCGAGCGTCTCCAGCTCGGCGAACTGCGCTTCGTCGTTGGCGTCGGCAATCGAGCCGGGACGGAGGCCGTCGCCGAGCGAGAAGGCGATGTCGTACGCCTTCATGATCTCGCAAATTTCCTCAAAGTGTGTGTAGAGGAAATTCTCCTCGTGATGCGCCAGGCACCAGGCGGCCATAATGGAGCCGCCGCGCGAGACGATGCCTGTGACGCGCCCCGCGGTCATGGGCACATAGCGCAGAAGCACACCCGCGTGGATGGTGAAATAGTCCACGCCCTGCTCCGCCTGCTCGATTAGAGTGTCGCGGTACAGCTCCCAGGTCAGATCCTGCGCCTGGCCGCCCACCTTCTCAAGCGCCTGATAGAGCGGAACCGTGCCGACGGGAACCGGGGAATTGCGGATGACCCATTCCCGGGTCGTATGAATATGACGGCCGGTAGACAGGTCCATGACAGTATCCGCTCCCCAGCGGGTCGCCCAAGTCATCTTCTCGACCTCCTCCTCGATGGAGGAGGTAACGGCTGAGTTGCCGATGTTGGCATTGATCTTCACAAGGAAGTTCCGGCCAATAATCATCGGCTCGCATTCCGGATGATTGATATTGGCGGGGATGATCGCGCGGCCTGCCGCCACTTCATCCCGGACAAAGGAGGGGTCGACATTCTCGCGGATGGCGATGAACTCCATTTCCGGCGTGATGATGCCCTGCCGGGCGTAGTGCATCTGCGTCACATTGCCGCCGATCTTGGCTCGCAGCGGTTCTCGCTTAAGGCCCGGATAGATTATTCCGTCACCTTGTTCAGCTTCGCTTCTGCGCAGTCCGTTGTCCTCCGGCTTAATCGGCCGGGCCGCATATTCCTCCACATCATTCCGCTCCAGGATCCAGCTTCTCCGAAGCGGCGGAAGTCCCTGACGGATGTCGGCTGGCGAAGGCTCGCCCCCGGACGGTCCGCTTGTGTCATAGACCCGGACCGGCGGATTATCCACCGTTCCTTCCGCGCTCTCCGTACGGCTGAGCGCAATTTCTCTCATCGGCACCCGGATGTCTTCGCGGGAGCCTTCCACATACACCTTTTGACTGGCCATTCTACGATTCCTCCTCATAGTTAGTGAAGCGCAGAGGAGCCCGTACGCCAAAAAGACCGCATCCCGAAAGAAGCGGTCTTTGTACATACAAAGCCTGTAACGATTCCTCCGCTGGCATTACCCAGATCAGGTATTACGGTCGACGACATGCGGTCATCCTCTCAGCCTGGCCAGTTCCAAGCTCCCGTGTGCTATGATGTTGTCCGTTTACAGATTACCCCAAACTATACAGAAGTGCAAGATGCTAACGGCTTATTTGTCTAGTAATCTCATGCGAGAGCTTCAGAGACTCGGCTGCTCGGCTTAAGGATAGCGGGGAATTTTCATTGGGGGATGAAGCCCCGCTTCTCTCGCCCAATACCTGAAGAGCATGCTTCAGACTTTCGGCGTAAGGGTCTACAGCATTAAGCTCAACCTTGTGCTCGCCATCCGGCGTATATGCCAGTAGGGAGGATTCGCCGTTGTCGCAGTTCTCGTGGTAGACGAGCTTGGCGGATTCGAAATACGCCTCGAAGCCCACGGTAAAGGGATAACGGGGCGGCAAGCCGGAGGAGGCTGTAACCGTAACGCGGGGAGACGCGTTCCCGTATCCGATGACTGCATTTACCAGAGACTCTCCGGGATTCGGGAATTCCGTGCCCCATGCATATTTAAGAGCGGGCTCCGAAGCCAGTGAAGCGGCGAAATCCAGTTCATGGATCATCAGCTGAAGCGGCAGCTTGGATAGGCCGAGATCACCCCATAACGGAGCCGTCTCTCTTACCAACGATACAGACAGCAGGCGTCCGTACGTGCTCTGAAGTGCGCACTCCCGCAAATAAGCATAGGCAGGGTCAAACAGGATGAAGCGGTTGACCAGCACCTTTTGACCATACTTGACTTCCGCCTCCAGCATCTGCTCCGTTTCTTCCGGCGTACAGCTGACCGGCGTTTCGCAGAATACCTGCTTGCCGTATGACATCGCTCTGATTGCAACCTCGCAGTGTAGCGGGGTGGGCAGGCAAATATCGATGATGCCGATGGACGGATCGCGCAGCACCTGATCCAGATCCGTGCTGATGCCGACCCCAAGCTCCGACTCCAATTTTTGCAGCTTCTCCTGATTTCGGCCGAAGACTGTTATGCCCTCCACACCGCTCATTTGTTTAAGCAGCTTCGCATGATATGCGCCGAACCCTGTTCCTAGAACTCCAATTTTCATCCGCTGAACACTCCTTTATCTCAGATGATTCCATGATATACTTCAATCGTTGACAACAGTCTGGCAGCAATGAAGGCATCCGAAATACAATTTTTCCGTTCTGCGGAATGAAGGAGGAGATCTGATTGAGACTGCATCGGCTTGTAGCGATCCTGCTTCTGCTGGAATCGAGGGGCCGAATCAAGGCAAGAGAGCTTGCCGAGGCGCTGGAAACATCGGTACGTTCCATCTACCGGGACGTGGACACCCTTGGCGAGGCGGGAGTTCCCATCATAAGCACATCCGGGCCGGGAGGCGGCCTGGCTCTAATGCCGGGGTACACCCTTGATCTCAAAACGATACATAACGACGACATCATACAGCTGTATCTGACCGGTCTCGGCATCCGCTCCGGGGGAGGAAGCGAATCGGGTCAGAGGCTTCAAGCTGCGCTGCTCAAGCTGGAGAAAACTCTACCCGAGTCCTACCAGCCTGATCTTCATAGGGCAAAATCAAGGTTCTGGTTCGACGACACCCCCTGGTGGAGCGAGAAGAAGCCATTACCCTGTCTGGAGACGATCCGTGCCGGAATATGGAAATCGTTGAAGCTGAAGCTGCAGTACCGGAAGCCCGGCCGCGAAAGCACAGTGCGAATAGTCCAGCCATACGGACTGGTTGTCAAGCAGGGGGACTGGTATTTGGCTGCATATTGCGAGACCGCTCAGGATTTGAGAATCTTCAGATGTGAACGTGTGGAACAGGCGGAGCTTGAGGAGGAAGAATTTGAAATCCCGCCGGATTTCAGACTGGAGACCTTCTGGAAGGAGAAGGAGGGGGGCTTCAAGCAGCATCGGCGGGATGAAGAACGATATCCGGTCGTACTCAGGATGGATGATCCGGCGCTGCTTCTGAAAGCTGATCTGGATATTTTGGATATCAACCGCCAGGATGGGGAGACGTGGGTCACGGTGAATATGTATGGCTATGAAGTCGCCTGCCGTGATTTGCTGCCCTGGATCGGAGTTGCGGAAGTGATGGAGCCAGAGGAGATACGGACGTATGTCAGGGAGAAGCTGGAGGAAATGCATAGCCGCTATGCATGATTAAGCCGGGAGCTGGATGTGACGATACACGGCCAGCAAGAGGCGTTCTTCCGGACATTCTCTGGCCGCGTATTCTCGAAATATGGTTCAGGTTCAACATAATTTGGCGCCCTTCTCCGGAACAATCTGCGACACAGAACGGATTGTCGTGCTGAAGGGCGACCGGGTGGCCGAGGCCGGGAATTACCCGGCCTTTTTGCCTTGGCATTTTTTGCACACATTCAGCGTCTCTCCCGTACTGCCTTTGGCGGTGTACAAAAGCTTGATCCGGGTGCTTCCGCAAAAGGGACAGGTTCCCCTGCCTCGTGAAGGCATGCGCCACAGCGCCTTGCCCCGTTTGTTCTTCGACATTCCTGATTCCCTGCCTTTATCACAAGATAAAGTATCATATGCGGAAAATTTATAAATTGCAACTGTCGAATTAACAGAGAAACTATAGAATTTTGTGATATAATGCCAGCAAAACTGACTGGAAAGCGTGTCCATAATGACGATCAAGCCTATTAACTGCAAAAACTTGAATCCGAGCCCCTCTCCCGAGACCTGCATGGAGCACTACGGTTGCATTTATGAGAATAATCATCTCATAACTCTGCTGATCGATCCTAAAGACGGGAGCATTGCGGATGCCAACAGAGCGGCCTGTTCATTTTATGGCTACAGCCTCAAGCAGTTGAAGAAAATGAATATTTCCGATTTGCGCACGTTGGCTGGCGATCCCGGAAGCTCCGGGTTTTTATCCCTGGCGCTTGAAGATGGGAACCAGGAATCGGGTACAAATCGGAGGTTTCAGCTGCGTCACCGGGTTGCGGATGGAGGGGAAGCCGATGTTGAGATTCATACCGGCTTCATAACCATGCTCGGCAGAAATTTGTTGTATACCGTAGTTCATGACATCAGCGACCGGGTACGCTCCGAACGTCTGCTCAAAGAGAGTGAAGAGAGATATCGGGAAGTGGTCGAGCTCTGTCCTGACGCCATACTGGTTCATCGAAACGGGACAATTGTATTCGCCAACAAGCGAAGCGAAGCTCTGTTCGGTGCCCGCAGGGACAAGCTTGTAGGGAAGCGTCTGGAAGATTATTTAACCGGCTCCGGCATAACCTCACAGGATTACCGCAAGATGCTCCGGCTGAAGTCATTGAGAAGGAGCACGCGTCTTCAGGTAACCGTAATCCGTCATGACAACCGCTCCTTTGATCTCGAAATCGCAGGCGCTCCGATTACGTTCCGCAGCGAGCCGGCGGTGCAGCTTGTACTGCGGGATGTAACGAAGAGCAGACAGGAGATCAGACGTGCCGTTAAGCTGCAGGAGCGTCATTTCGCCGGGGATTTTCCGCTTCCCGATAAAGCCGATTTCATGAAGCTGTACGTGCCGGCCGAGACGCTGAGCGGGGATTTTTATTTTTTTCACCGGATTAGCGGCGATGAGGTTATCGGTCTGGTCGGCGATGTGATGGGCAAAGGCATCTCGGCGGCGCTAGGCATCTCAGCGGTCCGTATGCTGTTCTCGGACTTGGCTCTGCGTATTCACGATCCGGCTCGTCTTCTGTCCGAGCTCAATCGGCGGGCGCTGAAGCATATGGAGGAGGATTATATCTCTGCGTTGTGCTTTCATCTGCAATTCACCCAAGGTCTCTTGACTGCCTCCGGCGCCGGCATCAATGAATTTATTCACCAGGCCCGGAGCGGCGCTGTGACGAAACTGATCGTACCGGGTGCACCGGTAGGGATGTTCCCGCACAGCATTTTTGAATCCTCGGTCGTTCCGTTTGTTCCCGGAGACCGCTTATGCTTCTACAGCGATGGATTAGAGCTGCTTGACGGCGGCGCCGAAGGGGAAAGAAGGTATTTCGATTACGATTCACTGAAGTTCGCGATCCATGAATCTGTATTGAAGGATGACTGCACATGGTTAAGTCTGCTAATCAAATAAATAGCGGTGACCGTCTTCCCGGAAAGGGCAAAGAGGTAATCGTGTACGGCCTGGAGAGGCATTCAGGTGTAATCGATGGAATCATCCGGGATCTTCAACTGGAGGAAGCCGCTTTCGCCGTCAAGTTAATGCTGACCGAAGCTGTGACCAACGCCTATAGCCATGGCAACGGCTGCTGCGATACCAAGCCGATTACCATTCGCTATTCCCTGTCTGATGGACTTCTGTCCGTGCAGGTTGAGGATGAGGGCGGCGGGATTGATCCCGGCTTTCTCTCAGACACCATGGAAGAGGTGGATCTGCTTGCAGAGAGCGGCCGGGGATTGTTCTTGATCCGCAGCTTCGCGGATGAAGTTCTGGCGGATGGCCGGGGCATTACCATGGTTAAGCGTATTTAGCACCGGCACAGCCGGATATTCATTAGCTTGACACGGAGGAATGATTACACTGAGTCTAAAAGTTAAAATAAGCATATGTCTTGTGCTGATTATCAGCGTCCCACTTCTTATATCCGGGTATTTCAGTTACAATCAATCTTCGGACGCTTTGCAGTCCGCCATTCAGGACGAACTCCGAAAGACGACCGCTTCAGCTTCGGAAGCTGTGGAGAGCAAGCTGGATACCGTTCGCCACGATTTGGAGATTGCGGCCCTGAACGCTGATCTTGCTCGACTGGCCGTGAATCCGGACAATTCGGAGCTTCAAAGTGCCGTATATCGCTATGCCGCCGATGTCCAGCAGCAGAACAAGGATCTGATTGAGCTGCTCATCATCGCGGATACTCAGGGACAAGCCCTGGTAACTAGCGCGTCGAACACACCTGACCTGAGCGTAAGCGACCGCGAGTATTTCAAGCAGGCGCTGCAGGGCAATTCGGCTATCAGCGATGTTATCGTATCCCGGGACAGCGGGAACCCGGTTGTCGCCATTGCGCTGCCTCTTAAGAGTGGAGGAAGTACGGCGGGTGTCCTGATCGGAACCATCCCGTTCACCGCCATCTCATCTCCGGTTGATGATGTGAAGATCGGTGAGAATGGCTATGCCTATATGCTCGACAAGAGCGGGCTCGTGCTGGCTCATCCGGTGAAAGACAAGATTATGAGCGAGAACTTTACGGATAACGGGCATAAAGAAATGAACGATTTGATCAAACAGGTAGTAGCGGGCAGCAGCAATGAAGGATTCTATACCTTTGAAGGCATACATAAGTTTGTAACCTTTCAGAAGGCGGGGAACTGGCTGGTTGCAACAACTGCGGATTACAAGGAATACATGGCACCCGCATTTAAAATCCGGACGGGTACGATCTGGATCACCGCTGCGTGTATTGTGGCAGCTATCGTGGTTGCCCTGATCCTTACCCTGCTTGGCATCCTGCGTCCGATCAAGCGTCTCCAGGCTGCCATGAAGGTAGCAGGCGAAGGCGACTTGAGAGTCCGGTCCGACATCAGAACGGGAGACGAGTTCCAGTCGCTGGGCGAGTCATTTAATCAGATGGTTCAGAAGCAGGAGGAAATGATCGGAAGCATCCAGGCTGGCTCCCTTGCTCTGATGAACATGTCGGAGGCACTGGCCAGCTCGTCCGAGGAATTCAGCGCGTCGATTGAAGAGATCAACTCCAGCTCTCAGGAGATTGCGGCGGGGGCGGAGAACAGCAACCGTTCGGTGCTGGAAGCTTCCCAGGTGCTCGTTCAGATGTCCAGTCTGGTTCAGCTGGCCCAGAGCAAAGCGAGTACGGCGAATACCAATGCGACTGCGGCCAATGAAGCCGCTCAGGATGGCAGAGTCAAAATCGCGGATACCGTTAAGGCCATGGAAGTGATCCATGCCAATACCGGAGAGACAGAAACCATTCTGGAGGCAGTTCATGCCCAATCGGCGCATGTCTCCGAGATTATCGGTGTTCTTAACGGTATCGCCCGTCAGACTAATCTGCTCGCACTAAATGCGGCGATTGAAGCTTCGCGTGCCGGAGAGCATGGAAGAGGATTTGCCGTAGTGGCTGGCGAAGTTAGAAAGCTGTCCGACGAATCGAACCTCAGAGCTACCGAGATTTCGGAAATGATCAGCGAGATGGTGAACTCGATCTCGACAGCCGTAACGGCAATGCGCGGCGCTTCTCAAGCGGTTGAGGAAGGCCGTGGAGTCGTGCATGAGACCGACCAGGCTTTTATGCGAATAATGGAAAAGGTGCAAAATATCGAGGGCAATGTTGATGAAATCGTGGATATTACCCGGGATGAAGTCGCCACATCGGATCAGATCATCAAGCTGATCGATTCCATGGGTTCGGTGTCGGAGCAGGCGGTATATGCGAGCGAGAGCGTGGCCTGCGCAATTGAACAGCAGGCGTCGACTGTCAACCAGATCGCCGCTTCGGCACAAGAGGTTAGCGCAACTTCAGTGGAACTGGAGCATCTGGCGGAGAACTTTATTATACGAGGTGAACATCATGAATGAAACGGTGATCCGGATTCCGCAGGAATTTTCCGTCGAGAAAGCTTGGCTATTCAGAGATGAAATCCGCGGCCTTATTGAAGAAGGAACGCTTGTCTTTATGCTGGATTTCAGCGATTGCACCTTTATCGACAGCACGGGGCTCGGGGTGATTGTCAGCTCCTACAAAAAATGTGTGGAAGCGGGCGGCACCATCCGCCTAAAATCGCTCTCACCCAACGTGATGAATGTCTTTCAGCTGACGAGATTGAATCATGTGTTTGAGATCCTTACTTAAAGACATGGCAGTATAGATACAGAAGTAGTTTGAAAGCTTCTCTTTGGCGGTTATCCGCTGGAGAGCGGCTTCTTTTTTTTGGGAAAAAAGGCGAATCGTCCTTTACAAATTGACAGGATGGTTATATAGTTAGTTACATGAGTAATGAACCAGCAAGGTTGTCTGGAGGTGCGACAAATGGATGACAGCCGACCGATTTTTCTGCAGATATCAGAGAAGATCGAGAATGACATATTGGAAATGAGGCTGCCGGAGGAGAGCCAGGTTCCATCCACCAATCAGTTCGCGGCTCTGTACCAGATCAACCCGGCTACGGCGGCCAAGGGTGTGAATGTGCTGGTGGATGAAGGGATTCTCTACAAGAAGCGCGGCATCGGCATGTTCGTGGCGGAAGGAGCGAGAGAGAAGCTGATGGAGAAGAGGCGGGAGCATTTCTATGAGCAGTATGTGGTGGCGCTGCTTCAGGAAGCGAAGAAGCTTGGTATTTCGGTGGAGCAGGTTACCGCGATGATCTCGAAAGGAGCCGGGGACAGATGAATATGATGACCGTAAAAGGTCTGACCAAAAGATACAAGGACTTGACTGCCGTCGAAGACATCTCCTTCAATTTGGAGCAGGATCGGATCTATGGACTGATCGGGAGGAACGGCGCAGGGAAGACGACATTGATGCGAATGCTGACTGCCCAAATGGAGGCCAGTTCAGGGGATATCCGGATTTTCGGTGAACATCCCAGGGAGAATAACCGGGTGCTCTCCCAGATCTGCTTTATCAAGGAGAGCCAGCAATATCCGGATCATTTTAAAGTTCGCGATGTGCTGGATGTCGCAGCCAAGCTGTTCCCGCAGTGGGACGCGGGCATTGCGCAGGGCTTGATGCGGGACTTCGACCTTCCCGAGAAGCGCCAGGTGAAGAAGCTCTCACGCGGAATGCTCTCCAGTCTCGGCATTATCGTCGGTCTGGCCAGCAGAGCTCCATTGACGATGTTCGATGAACCGTATTTGGGGTTGGATGCGGTAGCCAGAGAAATTTTTTACGACCGGCTGCTTGAAGATTATCAACTCGTCCCCCGAACATTCATCATCTCGACTCATCTGATTGACGAAATCAGCCGCATACTCGAACATATCCTGCTCATTGACAAAGGACGGCTTGTGCTCGATACAGAGACGGATGAGCTTCGCGGAACCGCTTATACCGTGACCGGGCCTGCGTCCGCCGTTGAAACCTATCTTGAAGGGCGCAAAGTCATGAGCCGCGAACGCATCGGAGGCTACATTAAAGCATCGGTCCGGGAGACTCTCAATCCTCAGGCACAGAGACAATCGATGGAGCTGGGTCTCGATCTATCCTCCGTATCGCTGCAGCAGCTTATTGTATATATGACCGGGAAGAGGCAGGATGAAGCACAAGGGGAGGACAAGGCGTTATGAACCGGATCCGGGGTGTTTGGGGACTTCAAATGAAAGGTATTAGAGGGGCGCTTTACAATCCTTGGCTGATCGTTACCGCAATCTTCGTATTAAATTATCTGGGAATTCAGGTAGCGAGTGCTTCAACAAGTACAGATAGCAGCTATAGTGGATCTATCGCAACGCTCTATATTTACGCTTTTGTATTCAGCATCGTTCTCGTCAGCCAGACCTTTCCTTACGCAATCAGCATGAGCGTCCGCAGAGCGGATTATTTCAATGGAACCCTACTGTTCCTGGGTTTCACCAGCGTTGTCACAACGGTGATCATCCTTATTCTGGGTGCTCTGGAGCGGTGGACCTCCCATTGGGGCGGAACCATCCAATTCTTCAACCTGCCGTATATAAATGTGGGAGGGATATTCCGGCAGTTCTTTGTTATCTTTGTCCTTATGCTGTTGTTTAATCTCTGCGGATTTTTTATAGGCTCACTTTATCGGCGGTTTAAAGGCATTGGAGTGTGGATGTTCTTCGGTGGTTGTGCCGTAGTCTTCGGGCTTCTCATTTATATACCGGGAGGCCGGGAGCTATTGTTGGACGCTGCGAATTGGATAGGTGATCATGATGCGTCCACGATGGCTGTAATTACCATTCCTTTGCTCGGGATTCTGGCGCTGGTATCATGGGCATTGCTGCAAAAGGCAGAGGTTTGATATTTGGTAACATAATAATTATTATGTCAACTAAATGATTTGGATCATTTGAACAGCGCTCTGTGAAGGGCGCTTTTTTCTTTGGACCATGCACTCGATCACCATGTAAAATGAAGAGAGGCCCGCAGGGACCAAGTTCTTCATCGGAAAGAGAGGCATGAGAGATGGAATCCATAACGATCAGACAAGTGAGCTGGGGAACACCGGAATACCA
>RCUS01001504.1_pt1 | contig 11944 bp, 9 predicted proteins | sample 2166221 | NCBI WGS metagenome assembly RCUS01 (sample SAMN09932758, study PRJNA488358) | compost metagenome | isolation source: compost soil in cyclohexanecarboxylic | place: Germany: Experimental Botanical Garden | reverse complement strand
ACCGGTAAGTTAGGAACCCGGCAGGGCCGAAGCCCTCCCGCGCACAGCCACCATATAACGTGATGGTGTTTTTTCTTAACTTGTCCGGGTCGCCAAACCCGATCACCGAATAGTCAGTGACCGAGCGAGCCTAGTGTGAAGACCTTCCCCGGGCAAGCTACTGAAGCCGACAGATTACGTAGGATATGTCCTAGGAAGCGGAGCTGGCTAGTCACCCTGAAGACTCAACAACGCCTGCTCCAGCGCATTGATCGCCGCTTCAACCTGCGCCACCGCCTGCTGGAGCTGCCCAAACGTGGCCTGCGGGTCCAGGCACACTGCCTCCAATTGGCGGCAACACTCAACCAACAGTTCACCTTTGACTACCCGTGCAGCACCTTTGATCCGATGCGCCAGCTCGGCCACCTTGTCGGTATCGCCCTCTTGCAACAAGGCCGACAAGCGCTGGCAGTCGTTGCGATTGTTGTTGATCAGCTCGTTGAGTATCTGCCGAAACTTCACCGGCTCGCTGCTGATCAGCAGCTCCAGCGGGCCAAGGTCGACCAATTGCAAAGTGGCTGGTCCGGCGACCAACAATTCCCCGGTTAAGCTTTGCTCCGCTTCACCGTGCTGGTAAGCCATCAGACGAGCGTCCAGCTCATCAAGCCCTATGGGTTTGATCAGGCATTCATTCATCCCCGCTTCAATACACAGCCCAATCTCTTCGGGCTGCGCATCGGCAGTCAGGCCAATGATCACTGTGGCCGGCATAGCCCCTTGAAGCTCAGCCTGGCGAATGGCACGGGTCAGGTCGACACCGTTCATGATGGGCATATGGCAGTCTGTGATGACGACATCAAATGCCTGCTCTTGCCAGCGTGCAAAGGCTTCCTTGCCATCCTCTGCCTCCCTGACATCATGACCGAGGAAACTCAGCTGTTGATGAAGCACCTGGCGATTGACCCGGTGATCATCGACCACCAGCACCTGTAAGCGATAACGCTGCCCCGTTTTTATCAGTGCCGGTGTGAAGCCGACGCTGATGCATTCGAGCACCTGAAGACGCAGTTCGACATCCACCCGCGTGCCACGGCCCAGCGCACTGGTCATGCTCACCTGGCCCCCCATCATTTCGCACAGCGAGCGACAGATCACCAAGCCCAGACCGGTGCCTTCGTTGGGCTGCACATTACGCTGAACCTGAACAAAGGGACGGAACAGGCGCTGCTGGTCAGCCGGGCTGATGCCAACGCCACTGTCCTCAACGCTAAGCCGAACGTTGATCAGGTTGGCGTCGATCAACACGCCAGCAATGCTGATCTTGACCGCACCCTCCTCGGTAAATTTGATCGCATTGCTCACCAGGTTGGAGAGGATCTGCTTGAAGCGCAGGGCATCGACCAATACATCACAATTGATGCTTGAATCGATTTCCAAGATCAGCTTCAGACGCTTCTGTCGGGCCAGCCCTTCGAATACACGCGCCACCGATTCGACCAGTTCACGCAAGTTGGCGCGGTTGGGTGACAAGCTCAGGCGTCCGGACTCAATGCGCGCGATGTCGAGGATGTCGCCAATCAGCTCCAGCAGGCTTTTTGCCGAGGTGTAGGCGATCTCGATACTGGCCCGGTCAATGGGAACACTGTCAGCACGTTTAAGGGCCAGTTCCAGAATGCCAATGACCGCATTCATCGGTGTGCGAATCTCGTGGCTCATGGTCGCCAGAAAGCTGGTTTTCGCCCGGCTGGCGTCCACCGCCTGGTTCTTGGCTTCCTTCAACTGCTGCACCAAATGGCGATGCTCGGTGATATCCAGCCAGCCGCAGATCACGCCCTTGGTCACCCCACGTGAGTCTTGAAAGGGTTGTACCCAGTGTTCGATCCACAGGTCCCTGCCGTTGGCCTGAATTTGATGTACCGACTCGATTGTCTGGCCGTCGCGTATGGCTTGCAGGTAATGCTGGTGAAAGTCTGGGATGCTTTCGAAATGCTCCATCGGCAGTTCACGCACCGTCTTGTTCAATACCTGCTCGGCGCTCAGGCCAACCGCTTTGAGGTAGCTGCGGTTGCACGACAGCATCCGGCCGTTGAAATCCCGCACATACAGGGGCGGCGGCATGCAATCGGTCAGGGTTTGAACGAACTGCAACTGGTCATTGAGCATCTGCTCAGCCTTGAGGCGGGCTTTTATCTGGCGGCGCAAATAGACTACCCACACCAGCGAGAGCAACAGCAATACGCCAGCGGCGGCAATGACTTCACTGATGACGCGCTCGTAATTACGCCAGGTCTGGCCGCTCATCCCGGGCGGTGAACGCCAGCGGTTGGAAATCGCGTTGAGTTCATCCGGAGCAATGCTCTGCAGGACTTTGTCGATAATTGACTGCAGTTCGGCATCGCTGCGGCGCATGGCAAAGTTGACCTTAGCGGGCCCTACGTCGAGCACGTAATTGATCGCCAGTTTGTCACGGAACAGGCGCTCGATGTAGTAACGCGCTGCGGGTAGCGCGACGACGGCGGCATCGGCCTTGCCTTCATACAGCAGGTTCATGCTATCGAGCGATCCGCCCGCCTCGACCAGTTGCGCATCAGGGTAGCGTTTGCGTAGCTGTCGAATGGCCACGTGCCCGGTCGCAATAGAGACGCGTTTGTTGGCCAAACTGTCCAGTTTGCCTTGTTGCTCGACAGTGCTGAGCAACACAAAAGGCCCGGAAATTATAGGTCGGCTAAAGCGCAGCTTGGTTTCACGTTCAGGGCTGGCCGTCATGATTGCCAGGTCCGCATCACCTTTTTGCACGGCATCAATCATTTGCGGAAAACCGCCACTGCGCGACGTCACTTGAAAGTGCAGCCCGGTGCTCAGGGTCACCACTTCGAGAAGATCTGCTATGCCACCGGAAAATACCCCGCTGGAGTCAAAATAGGCACCGGGTGCCAGGTCATCATTGATCACCAGGCGTGCCACCGGGTGGCGTTCGATCCAGCGCAATTGCTCATTGGTCAGGTTAAGAGGCTCTTCGCTGGGGATGAAACTGTTGCCGACCCAGCGTTTGGCCAGGTTACGCAACTGCACTTCACCGATGGCGCCGATGGCCACATTGAGTAAGTGCTGCAGTCGGGTGCTGTCTGCGCGCAAGGCATAGCTGTAGCCGCCCACTGACAGGTCGGTAAAACGCTCGAAGCGGACAAAACCATAGAATGAGCGGTTGATCCGGTAGTAGGCGCTGTACAGGTCGTCCAGGTACACATCGGCCTGGCCGAACGATGCCGCAGCGATGGCCTTGTCGTGATCGGCATAGACCCGAAAGTCGGCACGGGGAAAGCGCTTGCGTAAATCCTCGCTGTGCGCGGCCGTGGTTGCCACGCGCAGCCCCGCCAGGTCGATGGGCGAATGCCGGGGTTCGGCGCTGCGCTTGAACAGCGCGAGCCGATCTCGGGCATAGGGTGTACTGAGGATCAGGTTTTCCCGTGGCTGGTGACTGCCATGGCTATTGATCATATCGATACTGCCCGCCTGCAAGGCCTGCAGCGCCTGCGCATCGCTGGCGAAAGGGATGATCTTGACCTGTACGCCTAGCAACTGCGACACCAGCGCGGTTGCATCGGCACTGATGCCTTCGTACTGGTTGTCTTCGGCATTGACCGCGAACGGCGCGGACTCACTGGGCGATATGCCGAGCCTGATTTCACCCTTGTGCCGCAACCAGTGCCAGTCGTCAGTGGAAATCGCGATGTCATGACGGTCGATATGCAACTGACTGGACAGCACTTGCAGTGGAAGCGGCAACGGCGCGGCGTGCAATGAGGCACTGAACGCGATCAGGCAAATGGAAAGCCAAATAGGACGTAGATACATGTGTGAGGGAAACCGAAGGTGCCTGAAGACTGAGTCAGCCATGTGAGAGGTATTCATTTGCGAATAGAATGCGCTGTTGGACAGCGGTCATGGCTGTGCGAATGATAGCTCAAAGCGGCCCATTTAATTCGATCAACTGCGCCCCGCCTGCTCCGTGCAGTAATCGACAAAATGGTTCTGCGGCATAGGACGCGCAAACAGATAGCCCTGGGCATAGGTGCCACCGAGTTCGATCAGGCGTGCTTGTTGTTCAGCATTTTCCACCCCTTCAATGACCAGTGAGAAGCCCAGCGCCTGGGCCAGGGCCACCGCGCAACTGATGATCGCGGCACTTCTGGGTTGAGTCTGCAGTTTGTGTACGAAGGCGCGATCGAGCTTTATCTGACTGAACGGCAATTCGCTGAGCCGATCCAGTGACGAATACCCTGCCCCGAAGTCGTCCATGGCCAAGCCGCAGCCCATGATGCGCAAGCGCACCAGATTCTCCAGGCTGCTGGCCGGGGCACTGATCAACCCGGACTCGGTGATCTCGAACATGATCTGTGTCGCTGGAACCTGAAAACGCTTGAGCAAGGCCGGGATACGCTCAGTCAAAACGCTACAGGCCAATTGTGCGGGGTGCAGGTTGAACGCCAGGTTGATGGCTCGGCCTTGAGACGCCAATCGTTGGTGCAGGGTCAGGCCCTGGGTCAACATCTGGTAGAACAACCGGTCGATCAGGTGGTTCTGCTCCATGACCGGCAAGAAATGCGCTGGCGTCAACACGCCCCACTGTGGGTGCGTCCAGCGCGCCAACACTTCAGCGCCTACCAGCCGTTGCCCTTGAAGGGTGACTTTAGGCTGGAAGTAGGCCTCGAACTCGCCATTGTCCAGGCCTCGTTCTACATCCTGCAGGGAGGGCAGCTCGGCAGACTCGAGCAAGCGTGGCGCAGAATGGTTATGGGCTTGATAATGCGAGGCCAAGCGTTTGAAACCCTCCAGATTGAAGGGCTTGCCCAGGTCACCGAGGAATGTCAGCCCAAGGCAATGGATCATCGCAATAGTCGCCTGACGCAAGATCGGGTCCAGCTCGCTGCACAGTACCACTGCACGCACTTTGCCCAGGCTGCTGACGTGGCGCAGAAATGCCAAGCCATCCATGCCGGGCATTTTCAGATCACACAGGACAATGTCGACCTGGGCGCAGCCGTCCAGGATCGCGATGGCTTCGTCACCATTGGCTGCTTGCAAAATCGGGCCCGGCAGCAGTTTTTCTAACGCTGTCACGGTAACCAGTCGCTGAAAGGGCTCATCCTCCAACACCAGCACAGTCAAGTTTTGCATTTTTTGTTCTACACACAAAGGGGTGCTCAGTGTGTGGACAGGGGGGCGGTTGGCACCATGCGACTTTTCCCATGCGTCCTCAGAAATTTCCTAAGCTTTGTTACCTGAGGTCAGGATTCTGCCCAATCCCGCCAATGGTGTTAATCTTTCACGGCTGATGTAACCCAGCCCAAGACAAGCCAGAAACAAGGTTAATTGAAATTATGCATAGCGTATTGATCGTCGACGATCATCCGGTGATTCGACTGGCCGTCAGGGTCCTGCTGGAAAAGCACGATATGCGTGTAGTGGGCGAAGCCGACAATGGCCTGGATGCCGTTCAACTAGTTCGGGAGTTGACCCCGCAAGTGGTCATTCTGGATATTGGCATTCCCAAACTCGATGGCCTCACGGTTATCAGCCGTATCAAGGCGCTTAATGTGCGCAGTGAAATACTGGTGCTGACATCGCAAACCGCCGACGCCGTTTGCCGGCGCTGCATCCAGCTCGGTGCTCGCGGCTTCATTAATAAAGAAGAAGACCTCGGCAGCCTGATTACCGCGATCAAAGCGGTGGAGTCGGGTTATAACTTTTTCCCTTCATTGACCTATGACAGTGTCAATTCGACAGATCAGCTCACTGAACTTGAACAGATACAGTCCTTGACCGATCGGGAAGTTACCGTACTGCAGTACCTGGCCCAGGGATACTCCAACAAGGAGATCGGTGAAAAGCTCTTTCTCAGTAACAAAACGGTCAGCACCTACAAAACCCGTCTGTTGCAAAAACTGGGTGCTGCTTCGCTCGTAGAACTTGCCGAGTTCGCCAAGCGCAATGCACTGACGCCTTAATAGGCAGCGCTGAAGGCCTGTAGGAAATTTCCTAGGGCCGCGTCGGCAACGTCCTACTCACTTCTACCATCTTCACTCCTAGACTTACTCCAGCTCAACGGTACACAGATACCGGGGCTTCGAGAGTGTTCCATTGAGTCCCCTTCAAGGACATCAATTTAAACTTAGGAGTGTGAAATGAAAGTTAGTACCTTGGCCAGCGCAATCATGGCAGTTACCCTTGCGGCGACGTCTGCGGCAAGTTTCGCAACCGATAAAGGTCACGGAAGAATCACCTTCGAAGGTTCGATTATCGACGCGCCTTGCTCTATTTCTCAAAAGTCGGCCTACCAGACCGTCGAGATGGACCAGATCTCCAACGTTGCCCTGAAGAACGGCGGCAAATCCCACCTGACTCCATTCAAGATCGACCTGATCGGCTGTGAGCTTGGCACGATGAAATCCGCCACCGCCAAGTTCACCGGTTCGCCAGCGGGCAACGCTGACCTGTTGGCCATCCGCGGCTCCGCCCAGGGCGCTAGCCTGGCGATTGCCGACCACACCGGCGCACTGATCAAGCTCGGCTCCGAATCGCCTGCACAGCCGCTTTCCGATGGCGACACCTACCTGCAGTTCAACGCTTACCTGCAGGGCGACATGGTTGAGCCACAAGGTGGTGGCACAGCCATACCAGCGGCTATCGTTCCGGGCACCTACGAAACCTTCGCCAACTTCACCCTCGACTATCAGTAACACGCATCGTTACTGAGGTGACCCGGAGCACGTACCCAGTGCGTGCTCCGGGGTGCTTGTGGAGGTTTAGATGATTCGCTCAACCACAGTGCTGCTGATACCGCTGGCGCTGTTCGGGCTTGGCGAGCCCGCTCGCGCCACTGAACCATTACCTGGCGGTGCGCAAAAGGGGCGCGTGCAACTGGTCGGGAGCATTGTCGACAGCGCGTGCAGCATCCGTGTAGGCAATGCCAATCAGGCCGTCGCTTTCAAACCTACTGCACTTGGCGGACTAGTGCGCGGCGCCACCTCTGATCAACAAACCTTGAACATTTACATCAGCGATTGCATTGCTTCGAATTCAAGCGCCGATGGTGATCCTTCACAACGCTTCCGGCTGACGTTCGAAAGCGAACGTGAAGGCAAACACTTCGGTGTTCAGGGCGCCGCCCGAGGCATTGCATTACAGATAAAAGATGAACAAGGGAAGTTGATTTCACCTGGCATGTTACTGGAACACAGCACACCGTCTGCGGACATGCTGATGCTTAATTACTCGCTGACCCTCGTCGGTAGCGGGCATGCACTGGAAGCGGGCGATTATCACGCCACGATCAAGCTGAGTATTCAGCACTTCTGAACTGCCGATACTGATTGTGCAGTAGCGCTCAAGGATTTAGTCACGTGGATCATCGTAAGGTACTGGCTACCACTGCATTGTACTGCGTGGCGGCGTGGGCAAATGCGGCCGAAGAATTCCAATTCAACACCGATGTACTCGACGTCAAGGATCGCGAGAACCTTGATCTTGGGGTGTTTGCTTCGGCCAACTTCATTATGCCCGGCCAATATACCCTGCTGGTACAAGTGAACCGCGATACGTTGAGCGAGTTCCCCATTGCTTATTTCCCTGCCCAGGACGATCCGAAAAGCAGTGTTGCCTGTCTTTCGCCGGCGCTGGTCAGCGAATTGGGTTTAAAGGAACAGGTTGTCAAAGCCCTGACCTGGTGGCACGACGGCGCCTGCCTGGACTTCAGTAGTGTGCCTGGCATGCAGGCACGCGGCGACCTGGGCACTTCGGGGCTGTACCTGAGCATCCCCCAGGATCAGCTGGAATACACCGCGGCCAACTGGGACCCACCCTCGCGCTGGGACGAAGGGATTTCCGGCGTGCTGTTCGATTACAACTTCAACGCCCAGACCACCGATCGCAAGCGCGGCGAAGGTCGCAGCGACAGCCTCAGTGGTAACGGTACTGCAGGTGTCAACCTGGGCGCCTGGCGTTTGCGCGGCGACTGGCAAAGCCAGATGCAACACAGTGCTGGCCAGCCGTCTCAAGACCAGTTTTCCTGGAGCCGCTTTTATGCGCTGCGCGCTGTGCCGTCACTGCGTTCGAGCCTGATTCTTGGCGAAGACTACCTGGACTCGAACCTGTTCGGCAGTTTCCGCTACACCGGCGGCAACCTGAGCAGCGACGATAATATGCTGCCCCCCAACCTCAGGGGATACGCCCCTGAAGTCAGCGGTGTGGCCCGCACCAACGCACGCGTGGTGATTCGCCAGCAAGGCCGGGTGCTCTACGACACCCAGGTGCCGCCGGGCGCTTTTCGTATCCAGGACCTCAACGATGCGGTCTCTGGTCAGCTTGATGTGCGCGTCGAAGAACAAGACGGCAGCGTCCAGGAGTTCCAGATGGACACCGCTAGCATCCCCTACCTCACCCGCCCAGGCACAGTGCGCTACAAGCTGGCCGCCGGCAAACCCTCCGACTGGGAACATCAGATGGATGGCCCGGCCTTCGCCACCGGTGAGTTTTCCTGGGGTGTAAGCAATGGCTGGTCGCTGTATGGCGGCAGCCTCGGCGCCAAGGACTATAGCTCCCTGGCCGTGGGCGTGGGCCGCGACCTGATGGCCTTCGGTGCACTGTCATTCGATGTCACCCAGTCGCGGGCGACGCTCCCGGAACACGATACGCTCAGCGGCAAGTCCTACCGTGCCAGCTATTCCAAGCGCTTTGACGAGTATGACAGCCAAGTTACCTTCGCCGGTTACCGGTTCTCCGAGGAGAACTACATGAGCATGAACGAATTCATCGAAACCCGGCGTGGCGGCCAGCCGCTGAACCAGAGCAAGGAGCTGTACACGACAACGGTAAGCAAACAGTTTCGTGATTCCTCGCTCAGCGTGTACCTCAACTACAACCACCAGACCTACTGGAACAGCCAGGCGAGCGATCGCTACAGCCTGTCACTGTCGCGCTATTTCAATGTGGGCGGCTTGAAGAACCTTAGCCTGTCGCTGACTGCGTACCAGAACAAGTCCAACGGTACCTCCGATGACGGCGCCTACCTGTCGGTCAGTATTCCTTGGGACAGCACCGGTTCGTTCAGCTACAGCTCATCGGTCAACCGCGGTGAAAGCGCCCACAGCCTGAGTTACTACGACAGTCTCGATGAGCGTAGCCGTTACATGCTCAGCGCCGGCAAGGCCTCAAGCGGGGCAACCGCCAGTGGTTTCCTGTCTCATGACGGTGACCAGGCCCAGGTAGTGGCCAGCGCCAGCTATCAGGCCGGTGAATACACCTCGGCCGGCCTGTCCCTGCAAGGCGGCGCCACGCTGACCGGCCAGGGCGCGGCGCTGCACCGTAGCAGCGTGATGGGTGGCACCCGGTTGCTGGTCGATACCCAGGGTGTGGCGGGCGTCCCAGTGCGCGGTAACGGCGGGGTCAGCCGTACCAACCGCTTCGGCAAGGCGGTGATTACCGACGTTAACAGCTACTACCGCAACCAGGCCAACATCGTGCTGGACGACCTGGCCGACGATGTCGAAGCCACCCAGTCAATTACCCAGGCCACCTTGACCGAGGGCGCGATTGGCTACCGCCGTTTCGATGTGATCGCCGGCCACAAGGCCATGGTCATCATTCGCATGGCCAATCGCATCGTTCCGCCCTTTGGCGCGACCGCACAGAACAGCCGCGGCCAGGAAACCGGCATTGTCGGCGAAGAAGGATCGACTTATCTGAGCGGCATGAAGCCGGGCGAAACCATGTCGGTGCATTGGGATGGCGCCGCGCGCTGCCATTTCACCCTACCCGACCAGGTCCAATCGCCTGCACGACAACTGGAGCTGTTGTGTCAGCCCGTCAGCGAGGCGGACAACGCCGCCGCTTAATTTTTTTGCAACAGGTACCTCTATGAAAACCCGCTTCAAACGCAACACCCTGTCGCTGCTCGCCGTTTTCGGTGCGTGCACCGCACAAACCAGCCTGGCTGCCGTGTCGCTGGACCGCACCCGGGTGATTTTTACCGGCACCGAAAAATCGGTCAGCCTCAGCATCAGCAACCAGAACGGCCAACTGCCCTACCTGGCCCAGGCCTGGGTCGAGAACGAGCAGGCTGAGAAAATCACCGGCCCCCTGGTGGTGGTGCCGCCGATCCAGCGCCTGGAAGCCGGTGCCAACAGTCAGGTGAAGATTCAAGGCCTACCTGAACTGAGCCAGCTCCCCCAGGATCGGGAGTCGCTGTTCTATTTCAACCTGCGCGAAATTCCGCCACGTAGCGATAAACCCAACACCTTGCAGATTGCCCTGCAAACGCGGGTCAAACTGTTCTATCGGCCAGCGGCAATTGCTCCAAAGCGTGGGGTGAATGAAGCCCCCTGGCAGGAAAAACTGACCCTGACCCGCCAGAACGACCGCTATCTGGTCAATAACCCGACACCCTTCTACATCACCGTAATCGATGCAACGCGCGACCCCAAGGCCGACACCGTGACCGGTTTCAAACCCTTGATGATCGCCCCCAAGGCCCAGCAGGACCTGGGTTTGAGCAGCAAGACGCTGGGCGAAAAGCCAGTACTGACCTACGTCAATGACTACGGCGGCCGCCCGCAATTGCAGTTCAGCTGTGTGGCCAGCACCTGTACCGCCAGTCCCGTCGACAACAAACGCTGACTCCCGAGCCCTGTCGTATTCAAGTGAGTGCACATCATGATGCCTGGAACCCGTAGCTGCCTGGCAGCCTTGCTCTACAGCGCAAGTGTTTCAACCTTGTCTCATGCCGCTGGCACCCTTGCGCAGACAGCCGAGGTTCAAGTGACCGGGACCTTGCTTGAAAGCGCCTGCTATCTGGACCCGCGCTCCACCTATCAGACCCTGGCGCTGGGCGACCTGAGCACCGCCCGACTGTTGCGCGTGGGCGATCAGGGTACCCCTGTGGCCCTGCACCTCAAGCTGCACGGTTGTGTGCGCAGTGACGGCGGTCGACGGGACAGTCAGCATGGAACCCTGATCTGGAGCGCCATCGAACCGGTCCTGGCACTGACCTTCAATGCCGTAGCCGATGCCGACAGCCCCGAACTGATCAAGGTGGCCGGGGCCGAGGGCTTCGGCCTGCGCTTGCTCGATGTCCAGGGCCGCGACGTGCGCCTGGGCCGAACCGCCCCGGCGTGGTTCGTCTCGCCAGGCGATAACCAGCTGACCTATTACATTCGCCCTGAGCGCACAGCGGCCCCTTTGCGCCCGGGCGCCTTCCGCGCCAGCCTGAATGTGAACCTGGCGTATGACTGAGGCCCCTGCAATGACTACCGCACGTCCCGCACTGCTGGCCATGCTGCTTGGCTGTGCATCCATTACCCACGCTGACGAGCAGCAGGTGGTGACGATCGAGGGTGTCGTCTATGCGGCGATTCCTTGCGTGATCAATAAAAACGCGCCCATTACTGGCCCCTTTGGCGATGTGCAGACCGCCGGTATCGATGGCAATTACAAGACCATCACCCTGGAGTACGCGCTCGACTGCAGCCGCTCGGCGACCAATGAACTGCGCATGCAGGTACGCGGTGACCCCGCTTTCGATCCCGCGCTGCTGTTGGTGCGGGGTTATGACAACCTCGGCATTGCCCTAAAAAAAGACGGCGTACCGCTTGCGCTTAATACCTGGGCTGACTTCGACACCCGCAAAAAGCCAGTGCTGCAAGCCGTCCTGGTCAAACGAGAAAACAGTGTGGTCCAAGCCGGCGGCTTAAATGCCGGTGCAACCCTGGTGGTGGATTATCGATGAACACCCTACGGCGCGTTTTGCTCATGCTGTCGCTTACGACCTTGCCCCTGCCGTACGTTGGCGCGGAAAACATGAAGTTCACCGGCAACCTGCTGGCGCCGCCCGGCTGCACCGTCAGCGACAAGGGCGGGCGTATCGAGGTGCGCTTCGAGCGCAATATCGCCGTCAACCGCATCGATGGCG
>RCUS01001503.1_pt1 | contig 11947 bp, 13 predicted proteins | sample 2166221 | NCBI WGS metagenome assembly RCUS01 (sample SAMN09932758, study PRJNA488358) | compost metagenome | isolation source: compost soil in cyclohexanecarboxylic | place: Germany: Experimental Botanical Garden | reverse complement strand
GATCTGACTCCAGCGATAACTGAACCAGCCGTTGCGTATCACCAGGCATTGCTGGTGGGTGGCAAACTGTCGCGCCACCGCTTCCATGCCGAATGTACCGCTGCCCGGCACCACCGCCACAGCCTGGGCGTTGTAGACCTGCTTCAGGGTCTTGGAAATGTTCTTCATCACGCCTTGAAATGACTGCGACATGTGGTTGAGCGAGCGGTCGGTGTAGACCACTGAGTACTCGACCAGCCCCTCGGGATCGATACCGGGATATAGCTTTGACATGGGGTGACTCCTTTGGCAGAGATGTCAGTGGTATCGACCCTGCCCTAAGCCTTGGCAAATGACAAGATTGCTCGGGGCTGATTGCGGCTTCAATCGGTGCGGGGCGCACGCTGAAACCGGCCATTGCCTTTATCAGTGACTGATCGGCAGCTTGGATAGCAGGCCGCCCTTCAATCGCGCAGTCGCTTTTCCATCGGCTGATAGACCAGCCCGGCAAACTCGCCCACTTCTCCCGCCTTTACAAACCCGTAGCGTTCATACGCAGCCACTGAGGACAGCGACGCCCTGACCGTCACCACGTTGACCCTGGCTTGCTCCAGCGCCGCTTGCAGCAGGCGCTTGCCAACGCCGCGGCGTTGCCAACCCGGCGCAATGAACAACATCGCCACATGGCGCCCTTCCTTGAGTTCGATCAGCCCCGTCAGGGTGCCCCCTGCGACACCCACCAGCAGCAGGTTGTCGCCCACCATGCGTTCGGCAAACGCCTGCGGTGCGGCCGCTTTGCCGAAGGTTTCCACGCCCTGCGCCGACAGCGAGGGCGCAACCGCCAGCATGAACGCCTCCAGGCACAGGGCACTGGCGTCGGGCAGGTCGTCGTGGGTCAGCTTGCGTATCTGCATGGTCGTCGTCCGTGACTTGAATAGGGGTACTTCTATACCAGACATTCGGTCACGTTGGACATCCGCCGTTTGGATCTCGCGCGGCGCCCGCCTACGGTCAGGGCATCGCCCTGGTGCACGCCTTGAATCAATCCGCACCACAGGGGCCGCGCAGCGGCCCCAATGGCCTTCACTGACTGGCATCAGCTACCAGCCTGACGTTTTGCTCGGTTGCTCGTGTCATCTGAAATCCTTGGTGGTCGTCGCTTGATGACTGGACCCATCCTTGAAGTCCCGGCGTTCTTGCTGGAGCGCAAGGTGCTGTGGTTCCTTCGCGGCGGAATCACCGCTCCACAGGCGAGACTGCTCTGCCAGGAAGTTTTCCTTGAACGCTTGTGGACGCGTGGAGCCGTCTTCCGCATAGGCGGTACCTATGACGCCAAGCAGCAGGCTACCCAGGGCGATGGATTTTATAAGTTTCATGATAAACCTCGGCTTTTGAGTCCGCCTGAACGGCGGCCTTGGTTGATGAATCCAGGTGATGGCGCGTTTGCACACACGTGCTTTACTTCAACTGTTGATGTTCATGGTGCCTGCTCCTGTTGGTGGGGTAACTGAAGTTTTTCGACAGGTTCAGTTTCTCACCAAGGGGATGTTTGAAAAATACAACGGGGGTGGTGCAACGGTTGTAGTAGCCGCAGCGTGAGTGTCCAACATGAGCAAATGGCACGAACTCCATAATGCCGCAGTTGAACTTTTCGGATTACCCAAGCCCTTTTCTTCAGCGCAGGACGAACAGGGTTTTCTCGACACCCAGACCACTGAAAATCTGCGTAGGCGACGCTTGTTCATGTTCGTCGCCATCGCGGTCTGGGCAGCTTTTGGCTACTGGGACTATTACCACTACAGCCGCCACGAACACGCGTTGTCGCCGACGGACTTCCACTGGATCCTGGCCTGGCGCGTCGTCGGCACGCTGTCGCTAAGCGCAGCGACAGCGGTGTCATTCACCGCACGGTTCAATGACGAACGCTGGGTGAACACGCTCATGGTGCTCACCGTATGCTTTGCCCAGACCTGCCTGGTGGCCATGGTGCAGATCGTGCCCGCACCGTTGAATTACAACTATTACTTTGTCGGCATTGTCCTGGTGATCTTTTTTCAGCACGGCACCTTGGCACTGTTGGCGCGTTATTCGCTGTTCAGTACCGGCTATTGCGTGCTGTTGCTAGTGGTGCAGGAGTACACGACAGGCGCCCTGCAGATTAACTTCTTTCCGGCCATGTTTTATTTGCTGTCCTTTACCTTGGTGGCGTGGACCATAAGTGTGCGGGCCGAGAAAGTTGCCCGTGAGGGCTATCTCAAGACCCTGGCGTTGAACAGAAAGAATGAAAGCCTGGAACTGGCCAATAACCGCATCCGCCGCGAGAAGCAGAAGGCGGACGATGCGCTGAAGGCGTTGTTCGATCAGGAGGCAAAAAAAGCCGCGCAGATCCGCGAAAAGACCGAAGTGTTCACCAGTGGCGAATCGCAACCGGTCATCGAGCCGTTCTCCTTGAACGGACTGATGATGGAGCTCGAATGCCTGCACAAGCCCTTGGCTCAGGCCAAGGGCCTGCGCCTCAAGTTGCTGCAGCGCCGGCGCGATGCCGTGCTCAATTCCGACCGCGAACTGTTCAAGCGAATCCTCGGCAATCTGATTTCCAATGCGGTCAAGTACACCGAGCGCGGCGGCATCGTGGTGGGCAGCGTGGCGGGCAGAACGACGCTGCGCATCGATGTGGTCGATACCGGCATCGGCATCCCCGATGCCTTCAAGAGCAAGATCTTCGAGGAGTTCTTCCAGGTCGATAACCCCGAGCATGACACCCAGCGTGGCCTGGGGCTTGGGCTTTCGATCGTGAAGAACTTCATCGATCGACTGCCGGGGCATCGGCTGAGCTTCGCCAGTCGGCAGGGGCGCGGTAGCCGTTTTTCGGTCGATTGCCCGCTGTGCGTGGGCAAACAACTGCCGTTGGCCGCCCGTTCGCCGGTGGCCCACGTCAACGGCAAAGACCTGGCGATTGCCGGTGCCTATGTGCTGCTGGTCGATGATGACCGGCGCATCCTCGACAGCTTGGCGAAATCGCTGACCCTGCAAGGGGCCATCGTGGCCACGGCCGAAGATCGAGCCTCGCTGCAGGATGCGCTGGAGCGGGCGCCTGACCGCTACCCGGATCTGCTCATCTGCGACTACAAATTGCGCGACGGCCTGATTGGCCTGGCGCTGATCGAGCACGTCAGGGCGTTCTACGATTGGGCCCAGGTGCCGGCGATCCTTTACTCGGCAGAGCTGCTGCGCCAGCCGCTGAACGATGATTACCTGTCACAGTCGGTCGGCAAGGGCGAAAACGCGGCGACGCTGATGGCCGCGGTTCAGCAGCTCTTGTCTCGTGGTCGGCTGGCCAACGCTGGAGAAGCAGGGGACGACAGCACCCCCAGCACCTGACCGGTCTTGGCGAACAGGCCTTGCAGGCCATAGAGGTCGATCACGCCGAATTTGCTGTAGAGCTTGCTCAGGTACTGGCGCACGTTGACCGGGTTGATCTCCAGGATTGCCGCGATCTTCCACGGCGCGTTGCCTTGCAGCGCCAGGCGCAGAATATCGAACTCGCGCGGCGTCACGCCCAGGTCCTTGGGGCCGAGTGGAGTGACGGGGCGGTCCTGGACGGGGAGGGAAGGCACTGGCGCCTGGCCGCCCTTGCCAATCGCCTCGCTGGGCAGGTAGACGCCGCCACTCAACGCGCGGTTGATGGCCTCCAGCATCACCTCATGGGCGCTGGACTTGGGCACGAACGATGAGGCACCGCGACGCATGATCTCATCGACGAAGCGCCGTTCGGACTCGGCCGACATGACGATCACCGGCGCCACCACGCACCTGGCGGGGTCGGCGTCGGACGGCTCCTCGCGGCCGGACTTGAACAGCGACAGCAGGCTCAGGCCGTTGTCGGGCGTGAGGTCGTTGCTGGTGGGGGAGGTCGGGATGCACAGGTCGAGGAAGATCACGTCGAACGTGACGTTGCGCACCAGCGCCAAGGCTTCCGAGGTGCAGGAGGCTTCCAGGACTTCGGCGTCACGGTGCACGGCCTGGATAAGGCTTTTGACCCCGGCCCTGAGGATGCCGTGATCGTCTATCAGCAGAATGCGCATCGGCCGTCTCCGGGCGGGGGAAAGTGTATGCAGTATCGCTGATAGGGGGAGATTCGTACCTACTACGGCTGTAGTGTCTGAGTGAGCACTCGCTGTTTGATAATGATTCTCCAATCACAACGTCAGTGTGCAATTGAACCTGAATAACGTGTTTGACGAGAAATATTATAGGGCGATTTTTAGTGAGGACATGGGCAATTATTACGGCGCGCCCCGTAACTTTGCCGTCACCCTCCGTTACGAGAATTAAGTGCACAGGCCGGTGGTGCAGACAGTCGCATGTGGTTAAACGCCGATGCGCTCACACGCCTGGCAGGCGTCATACACTACCTGGATGTGGGAGGCCACCAACCTTCCGAGGCACCGGGTATCGAGCGTGTCCTCGCCGGCTTGAGAGAGAGCGTCGGCGATGACGATCAGCTGACAACAGTCGCCGGGGGCATCTTCGATGGCCTGCTGACGGCTTTCGCGAGTGAGGAAGCCCAAAATGGTTGACACCCCCTCCGCAGTGAGCAAGCAGCGGCCATCGCAAGCGGCTCAGCAACCGATCGGCCTCTATGAAGCTTTCATGTTCTGGCTCAAGTTGGGCTTCATCAGTTTTGGTGGGCCCGCCGGGCAGATCTCGGTCATGCACCAGGAACTGGTTGAGCGCCGGCGGTGGATCAGCGAGAAGCGCTTCCTGCACGCGCTGAACTACTGCATGTTGCTGCCAGGGCCTGAGGCTCAGCAGCTCGCCACTTACATCGGTTGGCTCATGCACCGCACTTGGGGCGGGGTGATTGCCGGCGCATTGTTCGTGCTGCCTTCGCTGTTTGTCCTGATTGGTTTGTCCTGGGTCTACGTTGCCTTTGGCGAGGTGCCGATAGTCGCGGGGATCTTCTATGGCATCAAGCCGGCGGTCACGGCCATTGTCCTCCACGCTGCCCACCGGATAGGCTCGCGAGCCCTGAAAAATGGCTGGCTGTGGGCCATGGCCGGTGCTTCGTTCGTGGCCATCTTCGCCCTCAACGTGCCGTTCCCGCTGATCGTGCTGGTGGCTGCCATCATCGGCTATGCGGGTGGTCGCTTCGCCCCAAGCATATTCGTGATCGGTGGCGCTCATGGGGGCGCGAAGAACAGCTATGGCCCTGCCGTGATCGATGACGATACTCCAACACCTGAGCATGCCCGTTTCAGCCTGGGGCATCTGGTACGCCTGCTGCTGATAGGTGCCGCGCTCTGGATCCTGCCCATGGGGCTGTTGACGCTGTCATTTGGCTGGGACGGAACCCTGACGCAAATGGGCTGGTTCTTCACCAAGGCCGCACTGATGACATTTGGCGGTGCATACGCTGTGCTGCCCTATGTCTACCAGGGCGCTGTCGGGCACTACGGCTGGCTGTCTCCGACCCAGATGATTGATGGCCTCGCCTTGGGAGAAACCACGCCAGGGCCGCTGATCATGGTTGTTGCCTTCGTCGGCTTCGTCGGTGGCTACGTGTATCCAATGTTCGGTGCGGGACACCCATTCCTTGCTGGCGCAGTCGCGGCGAGCCTCGTTACCTGGTTCACCTTCCTGCCTTCGTTCATCTTCATCCTTGCCGGTGGCCCGTTGGTGGAGTCGACTCACAACGAGATGAAATTTACCGCACCGCTGACGGGGATCACGGCCGCGGTAGTGGGCGTGATCCTGAACCTTGCCATGTTCTTCGGCTACCACGTGCTTTGGCCGAAAGGCATTGGCGGAGCGTTTGACTGGCCTTCTGCGGTGATTGCGGTTGCAGCTGCGATTGCTTTGTTCCACTTCAAGCGAGGTGTGATTCAGGTGCTGTTCGCCTGCGCACTGGCCGGCCTGGCGGTGCACATGCTGCGTGTATGAACCCAGGGATGTGCCCAGCCAGTCTTACCATGATCGGCAAAAATGCTGAGGTCGGATTTTCTCTCGCGAACGTTCGCTATCGGTCGAGTTAGGACAGCCGCGACTGGCAGCTATCGCCCCTAAGGACATTCAGATGGAAGCCCCAGCTATCTACGTATAGGCTGTGCGCTTCGAAATGGATTTCCAAGTGAGGGCAAGTGGCTGATGGCAAGTTCCGAAATTCACGAGCGGTTGAACAACCGTCGATTCACCGTCGCTAACAACACTCAAGGTCTATCGGGTGACGGAACGGTATTTCATTATCTCGTCGACGGTGGCGCCATCACTGGCACTTACCAGGGAGGCCGGATCCGCATGGGCTCTCAAGTGGGGCGGGTGACGGGAAGTAACACTATCGAGCTCCTTTATCACTGCATCACCAATGAGGATGAGATCCTCGCTGGCTGGTCGCGCGGCGAGATTGGCCAAGACCATCATGGGCGCACGACGCTTCACTTTGTCTGGGGATGGTTATCTGGTGCAACGGGTGGGGGCGAGTCTAATTACGTCGAGCTTGTCGACTAGCTAACCCCTTGCAAAGCAGCGATTCGCGAACGTCTGCTTTGGGTCGACAGCAGCCGTTCACCGCGGATCGCTATCGGCTCCTGGCGTCTCCTTCGCACTCGTATGGCTTGACTCTGAAGTGGCTACAGCCTTCACCCTGGCAGGACGTTCGTCTCTAACAGGAAGTGATCATGGACAACCGTATCCCGCCGCCGCTGGTCGCCACCCTGTTCGGCTTGTTGGCGTGGCTTGCCGCAGGGCACTTACCAGGCGCCCTGGCGCTGACGTTCGAGTGGCGTATGGGGCTGACACTGGTTGTGCTGCTGACAGGTGCAGCTATTTCTTTAGCCGGTGTCCTTTCCTTTCGCCATGCACGTACCACGGTCAATCCATTGAAGCCGCAAGCGGCTTCGGCTCTGGTTCGCTCTGGCATCTACCGATACACACGCAACCCCATGTACCTGGGCTTCGCCGCAGCCCTGACAGCCTGGTCGATCTTTCTCGCCTGGCCGCCAGCGCTGCTGGGCGTGCTCGGTTTCGTGTTCTACATGAACCGCTTCCAGATCGGGCCGGAGGAGCGCGCCCTTGCCGGCCTTTTCGGCGCAGAGTTCACGCAATACTGCAGCGAGGTGCGGCGTTGGCTATAGAGAAGCAGGCTCGCTACCAGTCCTGTGCACGTGGCTCAGGCCCAATCAGGGATGGAAACAGTGGCAGCACTTCTTCTGCCAGTTCCTGGATGATCTGCTGCGGCGGGCGCCGGGCCATCTGCATGCCCAGCGCGGCATGGTTGACCCCTGCCTCGCGCCACGCGTGCAGCAGCTCGATCAACCCATTGCGACCGGTGCGCAACACGTAGCCACCCTGTAGCGGCGTTCTTGGGAAGTTCGGGTCTTCGTCCAGGTCAATCCACTCATTGGTGACGTGCGGCCGGAAGCCTCCCCCGGCAATGAGCGCCCGCCAGGCCCGGATTTTCTCGCCCAGGCGCCTGGGCCCCAAGCGGTCGTGGGTGGCTTCGGGGTAGGTAATCCAGCCATCGGCCTGTTCGCCAAGCCACTGCAAGGATTGGCGGGACGAGCCGGTTACCAGCAATGGGATGCGCCCGGTGACGGGGCTGGGTAGCAGTCGCGCACCCTCGAGCTGCCCCAGCGGCGAATGGATCGGTGTCTGCTGGCTGCTCAATAACTGCCGGACGTAATCCACGCTTTGCGCGAAGCGCTCGCCACGCAGGTTTCGATCCAGGCCATAGGCCGGGAACTCCACGGGGCGATCGCCCGAGGCAATGCCCAGCACCAGGCGCCCACCCGACAGGCAGTCCAGGCTGGCCGCAGCCTTGGCCAGGTCGATGGGATGGCGCAGGGTGAAGATCGCGCTGCCGGTTGCCAGGGCGATGTTGCGGCTATGGGCCGCCAGATAGGCCAGGTAGGTGAACGGGTCGAATACCTGGCCGGCATCACCGAAGGTCGGGTCATACAAGGGCACATCACGGGCCCACACGGCAGCGAATCCCAGGCGGTCGATGTCACTGACCAGTTGCGCCTGCCCGCGCAGTACCGCCATGTCGCCCTGGTAGAAACGCAGCGGCAGGAAAATGCCCAAGGTCAATTGGCCATCGGCGAACATGCGGCGATAACCGGGATGCTGGGCGAACGCATCGGCGCTGGCGCCGTTGCTGTGGGTGAGGTTCATGGACATTCCTTGGGCGGTGGTTTCAGGGGCCAGTGGCAGGCGCGGGAAGACGGATGCCGCGCTGCACGGCAGGGCGCTGTTGCATCTGGCGGTACCAGCGATTCAGGTGCAGATAACGGCTGAAGTCGAAGCCCACCAGGGCTGCAATGTGCAGCCAGGCGAAGCTGGCGATGTCGGCGATCGAATAGGCCTCACCGGCCAACCACGCATGGGTGCCGAGCTGCTGGTCGAGGACTGCAAAGGCGTCCTCGGTCAGGGCGCGGTAGCGTTTCTGCGCCGAGAGATTGGGCATGGCCTCGAAGCATTCAAAATGCACGCGCTGCCCCAGCAACGGGCCCATGCTGGCGCTGTGGTACATCAACCAGGTGATGGCCGCCCAACGTGGCTGTGCTGCCTGCTCGAGCAACTGGCCACTGGATTGCGCCAGGTACAACAGGATTGCGGCCGACTCGAACAGCACGATACCGGCCTTGCGGTCGACCAATACCGGGATCCGGCCTGCCGGGTTAAGCGCCAGGAACTCGGCCTGGCGATGCTCGCCGCGGTCGATGTCCACATGAACGAGCTGATAGGGCAGCCCCATTTCCTCGAGGGCAATGGTGATCTTGAAGCCGTTGGGGGAGCTGTCGGTATAAAGCACAAGTGGTGCATCCTGCATGCTGCTCACCTTAAAAAAACTGATCCGGGTTTGTTTGGTTGCACGCTATGCTAGGGCCAAGGCTTCTGGCCCTCTAACGATAATTTCTCTTACTTGATTAAGTTTTTCTAAGGTTGGAGTTACATGGGTGCAGTCCTGCCATTACTTGCGTTGCGCGCTTTCAGCGAAACCACGCGCCTGGGCAGCCTGAAGGCGGCCGCCGAGCGCATGGGCGTTACCCCGGGCGCCATCAGCCAGCAGATTCGCCTGCTGGAAGACCGCCTCGGGGTCATCCTGCTGGCCCGCAGCCGTTATGGTGTGCAACTCACCGAGGCCGGGGCGAGTCTTTACCCAGGGCTGTCGCGCGGGTTCGGCCAGATCGAGAGCGCGCTGCTCGAGCTTCAGGCCGTCGTCCGGACCAATACCCTGACGATCAGTACCCAGCCTTCGTTCGCCTCCAGCTGGCTAGTGCCACGGTTGCCCGATTTCAATGCGCAGTACCCGCAGATCGATATACGCGTGCAGTCCACCAGCGAGCTTGTGGACCTGCTGAGGGAGCCCGTTGACATCGCGCTGCGCCATGGCCTGGGCAACTACCCCGGCGTGGAATCGATCCCGCTGATGGCGCCAGTGCTGTTACCGGTCGCCAGCCCCGGCCTGCTGGCCGGCGGGCCTGGGCTGGATGAGCCGCAGGATTGCCTGCGGTATCCGCTGCTCCAGGATGCCGATCGGGCGGACTGGACGCTGTGGTTGCAGGCCCATGGTGTCGAGCCCGACAGCCGTAGCCGCCGAGGCCCGAGTTTCGATGAAGACCTGCTGTTGATGCGAGCGGCCGCCAGTGGCCAGGGTATCGCCCTGGTGCAGGCGCAGCATGCCGAGGAAGACCTGGCCAGTGGCCGGCTGATGGTCGCGCTGGACCTGCCCTGGCCGTCGCGCTTTGCCTACTACCTCGTGGCGCGCAAGGAGAACCTGGAGCGGCCGCATCTGCAGGCGTTTGTGGGTTGGATTCGTGGGCAGATTGGGGCGGAACAGGTCAGTCCCGACTGACTTTTCATGATCCATGCTGGCGGTTGAGCTGGGCGTCGGGCATGGGCAAATTCATTGCTTGAGGGTGCCCGTTCTCGACCCACAGCGGCGCTCCACCAGAGCCTGCCCGGCTAGCGCTCTAGTCGTGAGTCGCTCCAGCGCTTCTGCTTCGGGGCGATTCAAAATCAGCTAGCCCGATGTTGAGATCTTTGCTTGGCCCTGGCTTTTCGGGGTTGCTGTACGTCCGCAATGGGTCGATAGCAGCCGGTCGTGAATGGCCTCTATCGACCCAAAACGGACGCTTGTGAAGGGCAGCAATCGGCCAGAAGCGGACGGCTGCTAAAGGCCGGGGTAGTGAGGATTGATGGGAGGAGTTCTGTAACCTACTCTTCGTCATGCAAGCATACTACGAAGTCAGAGAGATGAAGGGATGGTGAATATAACGCACCGGTAGATGGAGGAACTTATGGCAGATGACCCGGCTTCCAAGTCTCGTGATTCAGCTACAGAACTGGAGGCCGAGAAATTTATACTGGAAAAAGCTCGATATCGAACCGATTTATTAAAGGGGGTCTTAATCGCGACAGGCGCCGTCATTTCATTTGCCGTTATTGATCATGGAAAACTCAAGCTGGAACAGTTTCGCGTAGCATCCGAAAACCAGCGCGAACTACTCAGCGCCTACCTGAGGGCAACCGAATCCCCCGATCCAGAAGTTTGGAAAAGAAAACTAAACTTGATTATTAATTCTCCAAGCGATGAGTCAGCGAAGAAATGGGCAAGGCGCGAACTGGTGCATATTAACAATTTCGCGGAGCTTGATTCGTTATATCGCGAGACTCTAAAAGTTGCATCGCAACTGGTTGACCCCAAACAACTGAACGAGCGGAATCGTATCTCGGCACGAGCTAGATATGAGCAGCTCTATTGGGCGGATTTGCCATACGCAAATGAGAGCGAAAAAGTTGAACTGGCGATGATTGCGTTCCGGGGATAACTTATTGAAGCGGAGAGCAACCCTAACGCGATAGATAAATGGGAAACATTAAATAATTATTTGATTGAGCTATCGATAGCGCTCAGGGAGTCTACACCTAAGCCCCCAGACAATACCCACCACAATCCAGATAGCGTGATTAAGTCAAAATTACGAGAGCTATAAACCATCCGCTGTGCGCCGCAACCTGCCGTACTGCGTGGCCCCTTGTGCGAGCTGCGGTTTGGCGATCCGACTTGTCCCGCGATCGGGTGCCTTAGCACCCGCTATGACGGCAGGCCTGACCTCATCGCGGGAGCTCGCAGTGCCTAATCCAGCCGAGCCAACGAGCACCATGGATCGTTACCGCCTCAACCTCAATAGCGGTATGGCGAAAATAAAACGAAGCCGCTTGTACTATAATCCACTGCGTGAATTGTAGCGGCAACGCGGGAGCACAGCCATGGGAAATTCGACTGAGGAACCGATAAAATCGCGTGCAGCGCTGTTCGAGCAGGTTTTGCGATGTCTGGATCGCGAGGAAAATTTAATACACTATAGGATGTCGTGGGGACTGCAATGGAATTTCGCTTGGCTTGCTGCCTTAGGTGCAGTTTTATTTGCAGAGCAAAATAGTTTATTCCCGATGGATGACAAGCTTGCGACCACAATAAAATATTTTATTGTATTCCTAATATCAATTTCAGGCGTAATTGTTAGTGTCGTATCATTCATCGGGATACAGGCAGCGCACAGCCAAGTTAAATTCCTTATAGATCAGCTGGAAAAAAGACTACAAATACATCATCCGGACGACTGGGTGAGCTCAGAGTTTATTCGCCCATATGGGCAGCGTGATAGTGTTCACCCAATTGCTCGAAAAGTCTCTGCGTTCTTTCCATTGGCGTTTGCATTTTTGTGGGCATTGATTGTTGTTTATTCATTTTTTCAGATCTTCACTTTCAAATTAGCAACCTGACTATCGAGGATTTCTTTGGGTCGAAAGCAGCCGTTCGAGAGTGACCGCTATCGACCCATTACGGACGTTCAACAGCCCCAAAAAGCCCTGGCCAAGCAAAGATCTCAACATCGGGCTAGCTTGTGAATCGCCCCGAAGCAGAAGCTTAGGAGCGACTCACGATGATAGCGCTAGCCGG
>RCUS01001501.1_pt1 | contig 11957 bp, 18 predicted proteins | sample 2166221 | NCBI WGS metagenome assembly RCUS01 (sample SAMN09932758, study PRJNA488358) | compost metagenome | isolation source: compost soil in cyclohexanecarboxylic | place: Germany: Experimental Botanical Garden | reverse complement strand
ATACAACAATGTAAAAACAGAGGAGAAATTATGATGGAATTATCTGTAGTATCAAAAGCAAATATGTCAATTGTCGATAAATTGATTCAAGCTTTACCTGATTGGGAAAATATCATCATTAAACGACACATAAAATTTGTTGAATCATATGTTGAGAATAATTTTAACCTAGAAAAAGTTGGAGAAGAATTTAATTATTCAAATAATGATATGTTATCTATTTTCTGGAGAATTCAAAAGAAATTAACAACTGAATATGATGAAAGAATTGAAAAAGGAATTATAGCTAAACCAATTGTGTTTATTTCAAATAATTTGCAGTGATTGTTTACACAACACACTGAACATGATATAATAAAAATATATCATGGAGGTGAAGATAATGAAAAGACCGCAAGATTACCCATTAGCAATTAGAACGGCGATGAACTGGAAACTCTATAGAGGATATATCAAACAATATCAAGATACAAACTATGAGTTGTTTGAAAAATTGATGAAATATACCGCTATGTGCGGATTTAATAGAGGTGTTGAACAATTCACTCTTGAAGAAAGCAGAAGAAATTTCCGCAGTAGAAAAGAAAGAGAAAAGCAATTAGTTGATTTAGCTAGTTTAGATGTTGTTACATTGGAACAAATGTTGGAAAAACAAAAGAGAATGGAAGAAATTGCAGAAGCTCAAAAAACATGGGTTTATGAGCCACAATGGAAACCAACCGCAAATGAAATTCTTAACAGAGGATATCTTCCAACTTTTGAAGAAAAATACTCTAGTGAAACATTTTATAGAATTTACCATGCATACGATAAAGTGTGCTATGTGGCAATAAGTGCAGTTAAGGGATATAGAACAGAAGTATATGTTGATGTTGATGCAAAAAATGTTAAAGATAGATCGTATAATACTTTTAAAACGTTGATATCCGATTTGCCAAATCTTTATGATGAAATGCCGGTTAGAACAAAAAAGAAAAGAAAAATTGCTAGAGTTCAAGTCGATATTGATCATGTTAAGAAAGCTATGGGAATTGAAGACGGAACTTCAAACAATAAAACCCCAGATATTCCAGATGACATTTTTTAGGAGGAGAAGAAATGATTGCATTTGTACCGGGAAGTTTTGATCCAATTACTTGGGGACACTTCGACATTATTAAAAGATGTTCTAATCTTTATGATGAAGTTGTTGTGGCGGTTTTGAATAACAGTAAGAAAGATTATACTTTTTCAGTTGATGAACGTTTTCATCTAATCAGTGAAGTGATTAAAGATGAAAAAATTAGAAATGTAAGAGTTGTGACATTTGATGGATTGCTAACAAATCTTGTGAAAGAATATTGCGATGGTCGAGTAACTCCAATTCTTGTAAAAGGATTAAGAACTGTTGGCGACTATGAGTATGAACTCCAAATGGCACATCTCAATAGAGATTTGAAAGTTGAGACATCTTTTATGATTACTTCTCCAGAATATTCATATATAAGTTCAAGCATGGTGAAAGAAGTTGCTAAGTTGGATGGAGATTTTGAGAGATATGTTCCAACCAACGTAGCAAAAGCATTATATCATAAATTAAATCTGTGAGGTGTAGAAAAATGAAAGATGCAATAAGATATGAAATTAGTGGTATTAAATGTGATACAGAGGGATGCGATTTTAAGGATGAAACAGTGTCGTTAGAAGATTATAGTCAATGGTTGAATAAACCATGTCCAAAATGTGGAGGAAATCTTTTGACGGAAGAAGATTATAAAAACGTTAATGATCTTATAGCTTTAACAAGTATGCTTAGTGGACTTTTCCCTCAAATGCAAAATGATGAAGAAGATGTACATATGTCTGTTGAAATGGATGGAACAGGTAAAGTTGATTTCAATATTGAAGAATAAAAAGAAGAGGCTGACCAATAAGGTCAGCCTCTATTTGCGTTACCTAATAAATTCCCCATTAATCCTCCAGTGTTAACTGGAGTTTTTTGTATTTTAGGTTTTGGAGCTTGAGGAATTTCTTGTTTAGGTTGTTCTATTGGAGAAGAATTTTGTTGAGGAAGAATTACTTGAGCTGGAGTTTGTACTAAGGCCGTTTTACCGATAGTTCCCCAGATTTCCTTCATAATTTCCTCTTTCAATTTATTAATATCTATATCTGGCTTTTTCTCTTCAACAATAACTTCTTGAATTACTGGTTTAAGATTCATTGCTTCAAACCCTTTTTCCATAAGCATTCTAATGGCTTCGCTATGGTTGGGTTTTCCTCTTTTATCAGTGTAATTCTCGATATACTCAATTAAATATTTATGGGATTCTGGATCAAATCTTACTGCTTTAAGCATCGGCATCAGCTTCAGCTTGAAGTTGAGCTTTTTGTAATAACAGACCGTATTTGTGGTATCCGGTAGCATTGCAGAATTCTGCATCTTCCATTAAAGAAGATTCAACTACATTTTTAAGAAGACGTTCGGTAAATAGATAAACGATTTCTGCTCCGCCTCCAGTAAAGATGATATGATTTACAGCACCTAATTGGTCATTTGAAATAGTGTGTAAGTTTTCAATAATATCTTCAGTAAATGGAATGGCAGCTTTAGTGATGATATGATCAATATCGTAAATTTTAGTGTTGTGCATGAAAGAGCGTTTACGAACAATTTCATCAAGATCACGAAGTTCTTTTTTGATGCCGAATTCTTCCATAATCAAACGAAGAATTTCTTGATGGATAGTGTTTACACCTTTATTGAATTGATCTGAAAGTAATTCTACATAACTTCCGTTTTCCATAGTGACGATGTCTGTTGTGCGATAGCCAATATCAACAACCATAACTGTACCTTGAACAATTTCAGCTCTTTCAGGAATGATTTCACCATTGTTATTAAGAACGAAGTCATAGAAAGCGCCTTCACCTTGAGAAACAATTTTAACATTGCCGATGTTGATTTTCTTTTTAACAGTAACGTTACCGTAATGCATATCAAATTCAAATGGTTTACCATCATTTAGCATCATTTTAGTAAGAGCATCCGCTTCATGTTTGAATTCAAGTACTGGAAGACCAGTTACGATATCAAATTCAGCTTCCGTTTGGTACATTTCTGTGTAGAGAGCAAGAGCAGTTAAGAATTTGACCTTGTTATGAACGTTATCTGCTTTACCTTGGCGTAGAGTAAGTCTGCCATTTCTTGTGTTAACAACCGCATTGCGACCAATGTAGTAAATTTGATCGTCAAGTGTGATTGCTAGACTGTTTAGAACTTCCTGTTCTGTGACTGTAGCAACTGTGCGACCAAAGTTTGAGACTGGAGTTCCGACAGTAGACAAGAATTTTTTCTTTTCTCCGTCACAGAGAATTTTAATTTGACCGTATCCTAAGTCGATACCTGCAAGTAAAATCTTAACGATGTTGTGTGTTTGTTCGGAAGTTAAAACTTCTGTATTCTTTTTTCTAAAATGCCAAAAAGCCATTATGAAAAGCCTCCTAAATAAGAATCTTTATGCAAAAGTATTATATGTGGTTGTATAACACATGTTAACATTTCTGTATACATGAGCTTATAAACGTGATATAATAAATATATAAGGATAAGGGGATGATGAAATGAGAAATTTGACAGCTTTTAAACCTATTTATATTGGAAATGAACAAAAGCTTTTATTTGTCTATAAAGATATAGCGGAAGATTTTAAAAGAGAGCTTGATGATATTATTGTTGTCGCCAAGTTACTTGGATATTTTAATATGGCATATGTTGATAATACTAATGAAAAACATCCAAATCATATATTTAGATTTGGGAATGGTGAACATATATCACACTTAATGTTGGATGTTGGGACATCTAGAAAATCAAGTAGAGTTTTAAATGAAGTAACTATTCAAACAACAAATTATGAATTAAAACATAAGTGGAGAGAAACAGCAGAAAAATATGATTTAAGAAAATGCACTGACGGTGCACATGGATTTTATGGTCAAGATGAAAGTTCCATGATGGAAGTATTAAAAGTATTTAAATTAAGTTTATAAAAGGGTGTGATAAAATGATAGATTATTCTACTGTTTATCCGTGTAAATCTATCGATATTGAGGGAAAAGAATTGTTAGTGCATAAAATTATAGTTTCTGATTTTAAAAGAGAACTTGATGATATATTGGTGATTTCAAGGTTGCTGGGAAAGTTTATTAAATATGATGATAAAACAAATCACGCTTTCCCTTGTCACGCATATAGTTTTAGAATTGATGAAAAATTTGCGATGTTAAGATTGAAGACGGGTAGACAAAAGAATTTACGTTCAACTTTAAAAGAAATTGTACTGCAAGCTTCAAATAAGAAAATACATAATAAATGGGAAGAAATCATTAGGACCAATAATATCACTAATTATGAAATTAAAAGTAATTTTTCCAATGTTGAATTTTCCAGCGAAGATCCTATTGCTATGATAGAGATATTGAAAGTGTTGAAATTAAGTTTGTAAAAACGATAATAAGTAATTCATATAATATCTCTTAAAGCTTAAGAGGTGTTATTGTGAATCATAAATTAGTAGTGTTAACGGGTCCAAGCTGCGGTGGAAAAACATCTGTTCAATCAGCGTTAAAAGATATATATGTTCCCGTGTTGACTGCAACAACAAGAAATCCACGACAGGGTGAGTTGGATGGGGTAACATATCATTTTAAAAGCAAACCACAGTTTGAGGAAGAGTATGCTTCTGGAAAGATTGTTGAAAGAGTTGAATATTTAGGAAACCACTATGGAACGCCGTTATCTTCTATTAAAGAAGCTATTGAAGGTGATTCTATTAGAACTGTGATTCTTGAGATAAATGGAATAAAAAAACTTAAAGAGTTGTTTGGAGATAAAATTCTCGTTATTTATATTGGAGCAAATATTGAGTCTTTGATAAGAAGATTCAGAGAAGAAAGAAAAGCATCTGAAGAAGAAGTACAAGAAAGAATAAATAAAGCAGTAAACGAGGAACTCCAGCCGCATTATATTTCGATTGGAGATTTTGTTGTGTGGAATAATGATGGAGTAAGTTTTAATGATGTTTTAAGTCAAATAAAAAAAATAATTGCTTAATGCAAAATTTATTTACAATGCACTGCTTTTTTGGTATAATAGAATTATAAGGGTGCCAAGGAGGACGACAATGAGTAGTTTTACAGAGAGAGATTTAAACATCATTGCAAAAGATTTTTCAGAAAGATACTATGGGATAGATTTAACTATACCTGTAGAAATTAATGGTCGTAAAAATGGAAGAGGATTAGGGTCTTTTAGATATATCGAGTCGATAAGAAAATCTCTTAAAATTGAAATGTCGAAGCGTTATGTCGAGCAGTATAAGGATGAAACAATAATTGATACAATACTTCATGAATTGTGCCATTACTATTGTTTTGAAACAAAACAGCCGTTTAAAGATGGAGACAATTATTTTGAAAGTCAACTTCGTAGAGTAGGAGCGTCTTCTACTGGAATTAAAGCTCATGCTGGTGATATGTTTACAATTATCTGTTCCAATTGTGGACGACCTGGTGGAGAAGTTAAATCTGTTAGAAGTTTGAGTAAGTATCTAAGAGGTTATACTCGTGGAAAGAAATATATAAGATACTATAAGACTCAATGCTGTGGTGCTCCCTTTATACAAGGTGAAAAGTATCAAATTGAAGATAATTATGTTGCGAATGAGAAAATAAAGGAAGCATATCAAATTGCTCTTAAACTTCTTGAAGAAAAGAAACCACAACAAAGAGTTGTTGTTGGAGTTCCAAAATCTGAAAAGAATATTCGAGCTGTTATGACTCAAACTCAAACGGTGACTGTAGAGCATACAATTATTGTTCCTGGTAAAAGAGGAGTAACAAATGCACAAATGATTCCCGCCATTGAACAAGCAGTTAAGGATAATAATAAGGAACATTTGATTGAGCTTCAAAAACAATATCCCGTAGTATTTGAAAGTTCAAGGAAGTATATTAAGAAATCGTTATCTTTTAGATTTTTACAACTTATGGAATCTTAAAGGAGAACCTTACGGTTCTCTTTTTTTTGTGTTTGTATATTTACAATTTGTAATTTTTTTGATATAATAAAAATACAAGGAGGTGGATAACATGAAATATGAAAATATGCCGATGGATTTACAAATTAAAGTAAATCGTTTAATTAAATATCATAACAATAGATATCCATTGTCCTGGTATGAGAATTTATCAAAAAAGAAACTTCTTGGAATGCATACAGATTGTTTGATAAGTTTGACAAAAGATATTGAAAAACAGTTTACAGGATAAATGAATTGGTATAATATTTATATAACAGTAAATAATAGAATAAGGTGGGGAATTAATGGAAAAACAACTTGTTCCTATCAAGAGATTTTCTTTATATGGAATTTTGTCCAAGGTAAAAAAGAAGAAAGTGGATGTTGTTGTAATTGAGTTTAATGAAGATTATCATCGCGAATTACAATTTGCAAAGATTGAAATTGCTTCTGCACATAGTCGATTGAATTTTGCGAGAACAGATCAAGAGATTGATATTGCAATTGAAGAACTTTCAATTGCAGAACGTAAATTGGATCTTTTGATTAAAAGGGCAAAAATTGATAGAGGAATTCCATTTGCAGATAAAGTTCCGGTTGGAACTGTTGGGAAATAAATCCCACAGTTCTTTTTCTGTAGTTATTACAATTGTTTACAACTGTTTACAATGAAAAATTTTAATGATATAATAAAATTATAAACAACAGTGACTCAACAAAAAAGATAGTGGGGAAAGGGATGCTTGCCATGAAAGGAGTAGTTGACGCTAAGAAATCCAATCAATTTGGAAACAAAGTAAATGAACTATTTCATCTATTAGACACAGTTGAAGATTGGGATAAATACGTCACTAGAAAAACTGCGTCAGTAGTTCGTACTCTACAAAAAACACAAAGTATGAATGAAACTATGGCAGAGTTTAACATGAAGTACGTCACTGTTAGATCACATGTATTAAGAGCAATTGAGCGTATTACAAAGCGAGACACTGTATTTAAACGTGAAGGAAAGAGTCAGCAATCACAAGAGCTATTTGAATTGATGGATACTGTCGAAGATTGGGAAGTTTATGTAACCGATAATGAGGCTGATTTAGCCAAACAATTTAGAGACATAAAGAACTTTTATGAGCTTGGAAGAATGTTGAATTTGGCTCCAAGTAATATTGCTGGTACATTGTATGGTACTACGCAAAAAATAGGGGTCATTGCAAAAATTAAATCGAAAATACCCCAAATCAATCGTAGAGACGTTGACGGACGTAGGGAATAATATATATGAATTCAGATGACCGCTAGGAATTCCTAGCGGTTGTTTTTGTATATAAAAGAATATATATTTAATAATATAGATTAAATTGGAGGTTAAAATATGGACGGAGATGTAAGAACATTAGCGATGTCAAGATATAAGGATTTAATTGAATCTATTGATTCACTACACACTGCTCAATTGTTACAAGGCAGAAAAGTTTCAGAAGCTTACGTTACTTTTCATGACCAAGCAGTAGAAGGAAAATTAGGATGGAATATTTTTTATGGTGATGCAAAATTTGCGCTAGCGTATGAAAATATTGTTGATAATAAAATAATCATTACTTTAAGAAAATTAGTTAATGAAGACTTGTTAATGAATGCATTGGGAGATGACTTAAGATTTGGAATTTTAAGTGATACTCACAATGTTAAGACAGTTATAACATTGAAAATTGATTTTAAGATTGATAAAGAATCAGTAACAAAAATTGTAAAACTTTTAGACACGTCTTTTTCACTATAAGTTTACATATCAAGAGATTTATGATATAATAAACATATAACATGAAAAAGGTTGTGAATCTATGTCATATTTAATGAGTAAATATATGAATCCAGTTTCTTATGAAAGTGTTCATGCAAGAGTTAAACACGTATACGATATGGTTGAAGCGTTTTGTGTAGCAAAATCTTTGTCTGGTGATGGCAATGGAAATGATATTGTTAGAAAGTTAGTTAATCAACCCGTTTCCGATAATACCATTGCAGTTCATGGAACAAATTATAAGTTTAATTGTTACGAAGATAAAATTGAGCTTATAATTTATGAAAAGAAGATTGCTGGATATGCCAATATAACGAGATACAATGAAAAACTGCAAGAGTTGGAATTGGACTTTAAGTTAAATCACCGGTCATTGGGTGGAGGTTCATTTGAAGTAAAGATTTTCATTAATTTTGGGAAAGAAATTGATCAAGGTAAAGCCATGCAAATTTTTCAATTTTTTAATATCAATTAAAAAGTATGAATATTTGATATGAATAGTGAATATAATATTAAATTAACAGTTTACAAACCTTCAAATATAGTATAATATGAATATATCAGGAAAAAATAAATACACACGGAGGTTTGTTTTATGGGTAATATTATGTTGAATACGGGAAAACTTTCTTGGTCACCAGAAGAAGATGCAATTGCACTTCAAGTTATTATCGATGGTACAAAACGTGGTGAAAAAATGTTGACTCTTTTCGATGAAGCAGCTGATAAATTGCATCCAAGAACAGCAGCTGCTGTAGGATATCGTTGGCATTCAAAACTCAGTAGAGAAAATAAAGAACTGTACCAACAAGCAAAAAATCAAGGTGTGCTTTCAAAAAAAAATCAAAATCAAGAACCAAGTCTATTTCATGATGAAGATAAGGAACAAACTCACAATCTGGTTAATGAAGAACAAGAGGAAAACAACCCAACAGCAAATGAACAATTAAAAGCGGAAGAACAAAATCAAGTTCAAGATACTTCTTTTGAAATTGGAATTCGTAGCCCAAGTGAAGTTCTTCAAGTAAAGAACTTCGTTGAAAATGCCGTTAACATTTATAAGCAGAATGAAGAACTTATTAAGGAAAATGAAGAATTGAGAAACAGACTCCGTGTAGTTGAACAACAGCGAGATGCATATAAACAGGATAACGAAGCATACTTGAATGTTTTCAATAAGGCTCGTCAACTTTCAGTTACTGAAGAATTGGGAAGCGGTCGCAACACTTCTACTTTCAAAATGGAAAGAAACGGTAACTTGGAAAGACGATAATATGAATTAAACACAAGCTCCCTAATGGGGAGCTTTTTTGTTTACAAAAAATAACAAACGTGATATAATAATAATATAAGAAAGGGCGGTGCGAAATGAAAACCAAGGGACTAACTATAGTAAATAAACTTAACCAACATGGTTATGATGCTTATTTTATTGGAGGTAGTATTCGTAATAATAAGCATAATGAAATTCACGGAGATAACCTTGCAATTAAAGATTATGATATTGTTACAAGTGCTCCTTATGAAGTGATAATTACCATGTTTGAACAGGTTGAAACCAGAGGAGAGCAATTTAAAGTTGCTGTTGTGAAAATTGATGGCGACGAATTTGAAGTAGCTCAGTACCGGGGAGAATCATATCCCGAAGGAGGTTCGCTTCGTCCAGAAGAAGTACATAGAGTTGATTCTTTGGATGAAGATTTACTTCGTCGAGATTTCGCAATGAACGCGCTGGCAGAAGATAGTGAAGGAAACATTATTGATAAAGTTGGCGGAGTTAATGATATTCATCTTCAAAGAATAAGAGCTATTGGCGATGCAGATAGACGGTTCTCTGAAGACCCTCTGCGGATGCTCAGAGCATTTCGTTTCGTTAGCCAATTAGGATATACCATTTATCCCAAAACGCTTGAGGGAATTGAAAAGAATGGTGACAAGTTATCAATCATCCCTCACGAAAGAGTTGCTGGGGAAGTTGAAAAAATGTTGTCCGGCAAATATGCTCATAAAGCTCTTAAAGCTATGTATGATGTTGTTATGGATGATTTTACATTTTACAACTCTATTTACAAGGAACAAGTTAATTTTCTCGAATCTGCATTTGACTGTGCAGACTTTGATGAAATGCTGCTGAGATTTGAAAAATTAAGTCCTGATGAAAAACAAAGTAGAACAATATTGTACTCTACTCTGTATAGTGAATCAGATTTTGAAAGAGCTTCAAAAGAATTGGAAGATTCTTTGTTTATGAGCATGGATGAAATTGATTTGGTAAGAATCGTTTTGAAGCATAAAAATTTGGAGTCAACTCCAGAAAGTTTGTTGGAATTGCTTAAAGATTTGAAAGGGAAGTTTGATAACAGAAAAACATTGGATGAAGTTCTTAACCATATTAATGTTGTTTTTGGTAATCATTTCAGTGATATGAAGATTTTAAACAGACCTTTGTTTAAAAGTGAACTTCCATTTGATGGTAATGATGTATTGGCCAAAGCAGTTGAATATGAACTTGAAACAAAACCGGGTAAATGGGTTGGAGAAGTAATTTCTTTAGCCAGAGAATATTCTGTTCTTGGTCAAGACTTTACACTTGAATCAACTCTTAATATGTATTACAATATTAAAGAGTTAGCCGAGCATATTAAACAATCCAAAAAGATTGTTGTATTTACTGGAGCTGGGATTAGTACAGAATCTGGAATTCCTGATTTCAGATCAAGTACTGGAGTATGGACTTATGACAGATCAAGAGAAGCTTTGATGTCTCTTTCATACTTTAATGGTAATCCTAAAAAGTTCTGGCCAGCGTATAAAGATATCTTCAAATTTAAAATTTTTGGAGATTACCATTCCAATTCTGGACATCAGTTTGTTGCTGATTTGGAAAAACTGGGTAAGAAAGTAACAGTTGTTACGCAGAATGTCGATGGACTTCATACAGAAGCTGGAAGTACCAATGTGTATGAAGTACATGGCACTATGAAAAAAGCTCATTGTCCAAAATGTGGGACTGAATATGATTTTGATTATATTCGTGAACACGATATACCAAGATGCAATAGACCAAAAGGAGATGCAACTTGTAATTTCATTTTAAAGCCGGGAATTGTATTGTTTGAAGATGCAATTAAATTTTATTATGAAAGTCTTGGTTCTTTGGATACTACGGACTTGTTTTTAGTAATGGGAACATCACTAAATGTTGGTCCAATCAATCAACTTGCCGTTAAAGCAAAGCATGACCCATATAAAGACAGTAAAATATTTAAAGCGTTCATTATCAACAGAGAAGAAACAGCTTTAGATTACTGCTTTGATGTGGTAATGCATAGAGGGATTGGGCACACGTTGGAGAAGGTTAAGGAGATGTTGTAGTATGAATTCCGCTATGGAACAACTTCAAGAAAAGAGAAAAGAAATTCAAAAGCAATTAAGAGAAATTGACAATGAAATATATAATTTAAAAAGAAGTTGTCAACATGAATCTATTAATACGGGTAATAGTTATGAAATAGATCAAGTTGTTGACGATGACCGTGATTATGAAGAAATCAGAGAAAGAATGGTTACTTGCACTGAATGCGGACACAACTGGCATGAGCAAAGATGTGCTGACGAGGATTGGCCTTCTGATAAAGGTGAACGTAACTAAAAAAAGGAGAGTGAATAATGTGGGAAAATATACTATCGCTGAATTGGAAAGTATGTTAAATGAAATTAGTTGGTCAGGAACAGATGGATTTAATATTCAAGCGCAAAAGAAATTGGTAGAACAACTTCTTGAATTGGAACAAGAAAACGAAAGATTACACCAACCCGTGAAAAGAAGCTAGTACTTTTGTACTATGACTTTTTTACTAAAGTTTTCCAAATATTAATAATATTTTACACCATCTTTCATATTCAATATCTGAAAGGTGGTTTTTTGTGTGTTTGAAAAAGTAAAACAATTAATAGAGAATTCCACTGAAGTTCTTAGTATTAAGCAAATAAGTGAACAAACTGGAATTCCTAGAACAACAGTGAAAAGATATTGTGATAAATTAGGATATAATCCTTCAAGACATGAGGTTTGGAATAAAGGGCAAACTAAAGAT